>OBLU010002416.1_pt1 | contig 17249 bp, 15 predicted proteins | sample 1518681 | NCBI WGS metagenome assembly OBLU01 (sample SAMEA3539304, study PRJEB22396) | soil metagenome | biome: tundra; feature: field; material: soil | place: USA | collected 2010-05 | depth 0.15 m | reverse complement strand
GTGTAGACCGCAACCACGCGCTCAAGTGGCTTTTTTCTCGAGAAAAAGCCACCCTGCACAGCGCTCAAAAAGTCGACGTATATTCCGAAAGTGCTCTACTCCCTTCCCAGAACGCGCATCGCGCGGTGAATTTTGGGAACCTGAAATAATAATGCAGTAGGATGCCACGCTCCGCATCGCCTCTTTGCGCGGGAGTATCCTCCGGATTACCGGGGATCACTTCCAGCTCCAGTTCGGCATGAAGTTATTCCCCGTATGCGTCAGCTCGTGCTGATCGGTGCCGTCGGCAAGCATCGTCCATATCTGCGTGCGTCCTCCGACTTGGCGCTCAAACACAACATGCCGCACATCCGGTGACCACGACGGATAGTCGTTGCTCCCCGCGTCGTGGGTCAGTTGCTCCCAGCGCATCGTGGCCACGTCCATCACGTAGATGTCTTGTCCGCCGGGCGCTCCGGGACCGTACTTGCGATTCCAGCTGAATGTAAGAAACTGGCCGTTTGACGACCACGACGGCGACACCGCATAGCCGCTATCGGTCATCCGATGCACATTCGAGCCGTCCTGATCCATGATGTAGATCTGCGGCAACCCCGTGCGTCCGCTCACCCACGCAATCTGCGCATTGGTGCGCGGATTCCATGTCGGTCCGAGGTCAGGTCCGCGAAAAAAAGTGACCCTGCGCGGGCTGCCGCCATTTGCGTCCGCCACCCAGATCTCCGGATCGCCCGATCGTGCCGACGAGAACGCAACCTTGCTTCCGTCGCCGCTCCAGCCTGCCGACTGGTTCGCGCCGCCCACCGTCCCGGCGGGGAAACTCACCATCCGGTTCAGCTCCAGCGAATACATGCGAACCGACCACCCTTCGCGTCCCAGCGCAGTAAACGCGAGCCGCGTATTGTCCGGCGAAATGCGCGGCGAAAGCTCGATGATCCCCGAATGCGTTACCGGATGCTGATTCTGCCCGTCGTAATCCATCACCCAGATCTGCTTCGATCCGCTCCGCGAACTCACAAAGTAAATCTTGGTCTCGGCAATCCCGTTGATGCCGCCGCCCAGCCGATCGATGATGTCATCGGCAAACCGATGCGCCACCGTGCGCGCCATCTCTTCGCTGGCCACTTCGTTGTACTGCTTGCCCAATACCTGCGGATTCGCGGTGTTGCTCGTATCGAACAGCCATCCATACACCACCAGCCGGCCATTGGCCGACGAGAGCGCGCCAAACGCCACCATCACCGCAGAGGCTGGAGCCGCGGACCACTGCGGCAGGCTGATCTCCTGCGGCGAGCCCGGCGTGGCCTGCGGCATAAAGCTCTTCGACACAAGATCGAAGATGCCCGCATTGCCCAGGTCGCTATAGAGCGTCGCGTCAAACACCGCCTTCAGCGCCGGTGTCTGCGGGTCCGCCCCAACCGGCTTGAAGTCCGCGGCCGCAATGCGGATCTTCGCCTGGCCAAGATTCGATCCGGTGCGGACCCAGTCCTGTGCCATCGATGGAATGGAAATGAGGCCTGCCAGAATGAGGAGTGACGAGAGATAAAACCGGAAGTGAAACTTCATGCAGTGCGCAATCCTTCCTCGGTGGAGTCTTGCGGATCGTGCTTGAAGAGCAGGGTAGACTCCGATAACGTTTCAAGGCACGACTTCAGTCGCGCCCAAGATTTAGCCGTGCCCTTCATGCGATAGATGCGATAGATCGATCCGGCCCGGAGCCCTGCGGGATTGCTCTTGCTCCCGCAAGCCGAACCTGTCGATGCTGCCCATTTCGCAGTCTCTATTGTATCCACCCGAACCGGGCTGCAACTAGTACTCGCAGTAATAGGACACCAGCAAGGTGCTCTCGTTGTAACCCGCTGGCAGCGGCCCAAATGTGCTTACGCGCTGCGCCGCGCGCATACACGAGTTGTCCAGCGTTGGGCTTCCGCTGCTGCGATCCATCCGCACATCGCCCACTGAACCGTCCTTCGCAATCTTGAAATCGATATAGGCTTTCGCGCCCCGCGGCGTGTTCTGGTCCACCATCGCCTTGTACCAGTTCGCGCCCATCGTTCTGTTGATCTGCTCCACATACCACCCGAACCGGCTGCCGAAGTCGCCGTTATTCACTGAGGTCGGACCGCCTGAAAAGCTGGGCTGCGTCGCGTGCGGCATCGACGACCCGGACTGTTCGCCATAATTCGCGCGATCATTCTCCACCGGCGTCGGCTTGCGCGGAGGTGTACGCGGCGCCGTCTTCTGCTCCGGCTTCTTCTGCTTTCCTTGGATCGGAATCGCGGTCTCGTCCTGGGCCTGCTTCGCCTTGGGCTCCGGCGGCGCGGGCGCCTGGCTGGGCGTCTCCGTCGCCAGCACATTCTGGTTCACCGGCTGGGTCGAGGGCAGGGGAATGGCGTTGCTGACAATGTTCACCTGGATCGCACCGCCCAGCCCCGCATTCCCCCAGAAATTGTGATGAAAGAATCCGCCCAGAACGCCGTAGAGCACAATCGCCGCCGCAATCGCAAAATGAAGCACAATCGAGCCTGCTGCCGGCGCCATCACCGGCTCCGGCGTCAGTTCCTGCTCCAGTTGCGCGCCGCCATCCAGCAGTTCACTCATCTCTTCGCTCGCGGATTTCCCTTGCAATAGACGCGCCGTTCGCACCGGTCCCGTTTTTGAACCTGGGAAACCAAAACCCCGGGTGCCCCGGGTCCCGTTTTTGGGACCTGGGATACCGCAAACCTTCACCAGCCGAGACCCGGGAAATCACAACCCTAACCAGCCGCAGCCGGGTGCCCCAGGTCCCGTTTTGGGACCTGGGATACCACAAACCTTAACCAGCCGGGACCTGGGAAATCACAATCCCCGCAATGAACCCAGCAACTACTCCCCGTTCCCGGCCCGTCCCTTGGTATTCAGTGGCTGCGTCACAATCGAAATGTTGGTAATCCCCGCCTGCTTCACCGCGTCCATCAGGCTCGCGAACGCGCCAAACGGCACCCGCTCATCGGCCCGCAGATAAATCACCTGCTTATCGGGATTCACGCCCGGCTGGCGCAGCTTCTGTGGCAGGTCGTGCAGGTTCACCGGCTTGTCTCCCAGAAAAATCTGCGAATCGCGGTCGATCGTCAGCACCAGCCGCTGCTCGGTAATCTCCTTCACCGTGCGCGTCTTGGGCACGGATACTTCAATGCCCGATTGCAGCACCGGCGCCGTGATCATGAAGATCACCAGCAGCACCAGCACCACGTCCACCAGCGGCGTGATGTTAATATCCGCAAGTGAAGAGCGGGTCTGGCCGGAACTGGTTGTAAATGCCACTTCGTCAATCCCTCAATGATTCCTGGCAACGCCGCCGCAGGATTGGCCGTCGCTACTTGTAAAGACCGCGCTCAATCTCCTGGTCGGGCTCCTGCGCAGCGCTTCTCGGCGCGCGCACCGGAATCTCCTCGAGCGCATTCAGCAGTTCGCGGCAAAAATCGTCTGTCGCCGAGGCAAACACCCTGATGCGTGCCGTGAACTGGTTGTAGGCCACCACCGCGGGCACAGCCACAAACAATCCGGCGGCTGTCGTGATTAGCGCCTCGGAGATGCCCGGCGCCACGGCTCTCAGCGTGGCTGCTCCCGCCGTGCCCAGCCCGTGGAACGCATCCACAACGCCCATCACCGTGCCGAACAGGCCCACAAACGGGCTGGTGGCGGCGATCGTCGCCAGCCAGGTCATGCGGCGTTCAAGGTTGGTGATCGATTCGCTGGCCGCGGTCTGCGCTGAGCGTTCCAAGGGAATCAGATTCCGCGGCGGACCCGACCCGCCCGTCTGCCGCTTATAGGTCTCGTAGACCTCAATAAACACCTGGGCCAGCGGACTCGCCTTGTAGTTGTCCGCCAGGGCCGAAATCTCCTGCAGGCGTGAGGCTTTGCGGAACGCGCGGATGAAGCTGCGGCTGTCCTTTGTCACCTTGCCGAATGTAGCGGTCTTGCCCAGAATCACAGTCCACGAATAAAGACTGGCAAACAGCAGCAGCACAAGCACAAAGATGGCGATCCCGCCGATGTTGTTGAACATGTCCATCAGCGCGCTCGGGCCCTGCGCGATGGAAGTCCCTGTGGGTGCGGCGCCACTGTCAGCCTGCAATGCGAAGACGAAGGCAGCGGTAAGAATTGGCATTCACCTCAATATTCACGGTATCAGACGCGATACGCTCTTCCAAGTTATCGATATGGTCCCAAGCATCTCCTTCACCGCTCAGGCGGCTCACACCGCCCCCCGTTCATGCTATGCTGCGCTCGGAAACTCGCTGCGGCTTGAACCTTACGCCTCTGCGACATAGCGAATCATCCGGGTGCTCCAGGCTCCTCTTTTGTACCTGGAAATCCATCTCAACCAGGGGACGCGGACCCAATCCATGCTCGTCGAGCTGCGCGCTGAAAACTACGCCGTCATCGATCACGCCATTGCCGTCTTCGGCCCCGGCCTCAACCTCCTCACCGGCGAAACCGGCGCCGGCAAGTCCATTCTCGTCGATGCGCTTGCACTGCTGATGGGCGGAAAGGCATCCGCGGAAGTTGTCCGCCACGGCGCCGATAAAGCCGTCGTCGCCTGCGTCTTCGAGACCACCCCAGGCGCCGATGCCATCCTCGAAGAAAACGGCATCGACTCAGAAGGCAACGAAATCATACTCCGCCGCGAAATTCTCTCTACCGGCAAGGGCCGTGTCTTCGTCAACAACCAGCCCGCCACCGTCGCCGTCCTCCGTCAGCTTGCTCCTGAACTGGCCCTCGTCCACGCACAGACTGAAACCCTCTCCAGCTTCGACCAGGCCCAGCAGCGCATCCTCCTCGATCGTTTCGGCGGCATCTCAACCGACGCCGTCGCCGAAGCCCACGCCCGATGGCGCGCCGCCGCAACGAAGCTCGATGACCTTCTGCAAGGCGAACAGGACCGGCTCCGCATGGTCGATCTCTGGTCCTACCAGAGCAAGGAAATCGAAGCCGCCCGCCTTCACCCCGGCGAAGACGAGTCCCTCGAAACCGAAAAGCGCGTCCTCGCCAATTCTGAAAAACTCTACGCAGCCGCCATGAGCGCCTTTGACCAGCTCTACGAGGGCGGAGCCTCCGCTGAAGTTTCTCTCCGCGCCGCGCTTCGCAATGTCGAAGAGCTCGCCCGCTACGACAACCGTTTCGCTGAAACCGCGCAGCAGATTCAGTCCGCCCGTGCCACCCTCAGCGATGTCAGTGCCGGACTCCGCGACTACGCCGACGGCATCGACGCCTCGCCCGAGCGCCTCGCTGAAATCGAAGACCGTCTCGCCCTCATCGATCGCCTGAAGCGCAAATATGGCAAGTCCGTCGACGAGGTCATCGCCTTCGGTGAAGACGTGGCCCACAAGCTTTCTGAAGTAGAAGACCGCGACGAAATCCTCAAGGCATTGCGTGCGGCGGTAACCGAAACCTCAAATGTCTATCAGCGAGCCGCCTCCGCCCTCACCGTCGAGCGCAAAGCTGCCGCCGCAAAACTGGCCAAGCTCGCCGAATCCCAGATCAACTCCCTCGCCATGAAGACCCGCTTCCAGATCGCCGTGCACTCTCCTGAGATGGCCGTCACCGATGGGGAAGAAGGCGATCTTGTGAAAGGGCACGACATTCGTCGTGCCGAAAGGCGTGCAAAAATGGAGGGGGCTTTAACCTCTGAGGCCGGCACCAGCTCGACCGCTCACGGCTGGGACGAGGTCGAGTACCGCATCGCCACCAACCCCGGCGAGCCTCTCAAGCCCCTTCACGAAATCGCCTCCGGCGGCGAAATGTCCCGCGTCATGCTTGCCCTCAAGGTGGCCGTCGAAGAAACCTCATCCAAGACCCGAAAGACCAACCCCACCCCCCGGACCCTGATTTTCGACGAGATCGACATCGGCATCGGAGGCCGCGCCGCCGAAGCCGTGGGCCAGAAACTCAAGGCCCTGGGCCGCGGCCAGCAGGTCCTCTGCGTCACCCACTTGCCCCAGATCGCCGCCTTCGCCGATCAGCACTTCCTCATCGACAAGCGCGAGGATCACGGCCGCACCAAGATGCAGATCCGCCTGCTCGATGACCGTGCCCGCACCCACGAAGTGGCTCGCATGCTCTCCGGAGCCAAAGTCACTGACACCAGCCTCCAGCACGCCGCGCAGATGATCGCCTCAAGCCGCTAAAAGCAGCCAAAACCGAGCCGCATGGCGAATTACGCCGGCACCCCGCATCTGCAACTCTTTGTTTTTGAAAGGAAAACGATCCTCAAGCGTCCGTGGGGTTGTCCGGGTTTCGTCCGAGCAACCCCGCCACCGTCTCTAGCAGAAAGGTCGGCGGCAACGGCTTGGCCAGAATCTCGAACTTGTGCCCCCGTTTAAGGGCTTCCTCCACAAGCTTGCTCGTGTCCGGCTGGCCTGAAAACAGCAAAGTGCGGCAGCTAGGATGATTGGCCTTTAGAACAATCGCAAGCTCGATTCCGTTCATGCGCGGAAGCATGACGTCGACAATCGCGACGTGCGGAGGCCATTCGGCGATCATTTCGATCGCCTCCTCCGCCGAATACGCAACTCGAACCGCGTACCGATGGGCAGAGAAGATCAGCGCCAGCGTGTCGGCGATCCCGTGGTCGTCATCGATGATCAGAATCCTCTGACTCCCGGTGATCCCCGCCATGTGCAGGTCTCCAAATCTGCCCCTGATTCCGTAGAACGAGCAGTTGACCAAACCTCAATCAGCTTGTCCATTGGAGCTTTTACGTTTCACGTTTTTACGATATCCCTAGCAGCGTTCGCCCTGTTTTTCTTTCGAGGGGGAACAACCCGTGCGGGTTGCCCGAATACAACTTTCCGCTTAACCTTCCGTAACTAAGATGCATCAAACTCCCTGCTAGTATACGTGGCAGGTCGCTAAATGATTGATTTCATTGGTGCAATTGCGCGAATGAAATAGAGGGGCCTCAAAGAAATGATGGAGCCCGCATGGCCGCACAAACTCCAGCTAAGCACGAGTGGCCCGAACGGATCCGGCGACTCCTCAGCAATTTGCAACTCACTCAGGCAGGTCTCGCCGAGCGCCTCGGCATCTCCCCGGCAACGGTCTCGCGCTGGGTACAAGGCAGGCACGAACCAACCGCTGAAAGCTATGTGGCACTCGGCAATTTGGCAGGTCGTCCGGATGGTGCCTACTTTTGGGAGCGCGCGGGCATGGATACCGCGGGACTTCCGGATGCCAGCTTTCTGCGCGCAATCTCCTCATTGCGGGTCAGTCTCAGGGATTTCAAAATCGTATCGACCCGTAAACTCTCCCGGCAACTCGCCGGAAAAGGAAACGCCGTCGCGATCCCCCTGCTGCAGATCACTGCCTATGGAGATGACATTCCTCCCCAGGAAAACGTCAGCCTTTCCCAGGTCGAGGTTGAGGACGTCCTGCTTGCACCCCTCTCCTGGTGCCCGCATCCTGAAAACATGGTCGCCATGCACCTCTGCGGCGATTCCATGGCTCCCACCATCGCTCCCGAATCCATCATTTTTGTGGATACCGCTGCGACCGACCGGGCGCGGCTTCACCAGCGGCTTGCCGTAGTTGCGCATCGTGATCTCGGATTCAAGCTTGCCCGCTTCCAGAGGCTTTCAGGCGCTGACCTGCTGGTCTCTGACAATCGCAAATACAGTCCCGTCGACGTAAGCAATGCCTCTAAATGGAAGATCTTCGGAGAGGTTTTATGGTGGGTCTCGAAAGACGCACAGATCCAAGCACCCGCCAAAGCCGCACCGGCTAAATCCTGATTGCCCTTTTCATTCGATCACCGTCTTTCCTTCTTCGTGGCCATCCTCTTCGCGAACTGTTTCAGGTACTCAGGAACTCCCAGCCACAAACCCAGGCCCATTCCGCGTGCAGTTCGAAAATGACAATGCCGTCATACTCACCCGGAATGCTTCCCATGCCATGGCTCCCTGCGCCATACTTTTCCTCGTCTGATAGATCGAAGACCTTTTCCCCGCCCGACCATCCCCTGCTCTCTAGGAGAAGCTCCGATGAAGTTCATGAACGCAAAGCTTGTCTTTGCAACTCAGGTGCTATTCATCTTCTTCGCAATTGCGACACCCTCCCACGCCCAATCCGCCGCGACCCTTTCCGGCACTGTCACCGACTCGTCCGGCCATCCGGTCGCGGACGCATCCATCTCCGCAAAAAGCGTAGATACAGGAAAATTGGCCGCAACGCGGACCTACACCGCCGGAAAATACACCCTCTCCGATCTCGCGCCCGGCGATTATGACGTCTCCGTTTCCGCCGGTGGATTCGCCGACTATTCGGCCCACGTCACGCTCACCGCCTCCGCTCCGCAACCGCTGAACTTCACTTTGAATCCCGTCCAGCAACCTCCGCCGAACCAGCCCACCTCCACGCCCCAAAACCTGCCCAACGCTCCATCCAGCACCTCTCCGTCCATCGGCGATCTCGGCTTCACTCCGCAGCAGACCCAGGCCAACCCCCAGTTGCAAGCCATGCTCGCCCGGCGCACTGAGATGCTCAAGGTCCACCAGCGGCTCGGCCTCATCACCGTCATTCCCATGGCCGCTGCCTTGATCACCGGGCCCTATGCCAAGGCCAAGGGCAAAAACGGCCAGACCATCACCGAACCGACTTCAGCCAACCTCGACTTCCACACCGCGCTCGGCGGAGCCACAACCGGCCTCTATTTCGCCACCGCCTACTACGCCATCTTTGCGCCCCGCATCCCCGGCAACCCCAAGCACGGCGCCATTCGCGTCCATGAGGTGCTCGCATTCGTCCATTTCCCCGGAATGCTCCTCACTCCAGCCCTCGGCATCATGGCCTACAAGCAGGAGAACGCCGGCGAAAAGGTCCATGGCCTCGCATCGGCCCATGGCTCCGTCGCTTACATCACGGCCGCCGCCTATGGCGCGTCCATTGTCGCTGTCTCGTGGCCCATTCACTTAAAGTTCTGGGAGAAAAAATGACCGGAGCCTGCTTCAAAAATCTGCATTGCGTCAGGGCACGACTTCAGTCGTGCCGAAAGAGGCCAGGAAAAGGACGGCCTTTACAGGCTGCGGAAGACCTCGTTCGGGCAGTAGGCCGGGGATTTATCCCCGGTATAACGCAGCCAAAATCAATGCGGGCTTCAGCCCCTGAGGCATGCTTTTCGGGGATTTCGCTCGAAATCAGGCCTTTTTCCGCAACCTGTTTAGCCCCCGCGAGAATTGCACAACTCGCTCTTGAAATATGCCGTAAGCGGCTCCTGCTCACCGTTCTGTTTGTCGCACTTCCGCTTTATGCGCAGAAAGGTGACACGCAATGGGTCCTCGACCAATCCGCCCTCACCTACCACATGTCGCATCCCATGCACGAGGTCGACGGCACCAGCCATGCCGCAAAAGGGAAGGGAATTTGCCACGCCGGGCAATGTGAATTCCTCATCGCCGCGCCGGTTAAATCATTCGATTCCGGCGACACCAATCGCGATCTGCATATGATTGAAGCTACCCGCGGCGCGCAGTTTCCCATGGTTGTCGTACGCACCCGGTTTCCCGAGGCCGACACCGCCTCTCCCACCGTCTATGCCGATCTCGAAATCCAGTTTGCCGGCCAGACTCACGACTATCCGCACGTCCCGTTCCAGCGCGTCACACAAGGCAACCAGGTGCATATCATCGGCACCGTTCCCGCCACCTGTTCCGATTTCAAGATCGATCGCCCCTCGTTCTTCACCGTGCCCATCAAGAACGAAATCCCCGTCCGCGTCGATATGACGTGGCGTCCCATGTAAGCGCGCGGTTCAATCTAGAACAGCCAGGAACAGTCCCATCGCCGCTTCTCTTCATTGCATTTCGCATTCAAGGCCCCATACAATCTCGCTCTATGCGCTCCCAGCGAATGCTCCTCCTTGCCCTGGCTTTTGTTCTCTGCTCCGTCGTCTCTGTCGCCCAACAACCGCAGCACCTGTTCTTCCGCATCACCCTCGGCCCACAATTCATCGCACCTGTTTCCGGCCGCGCGCTCATCTTTCTCACAGCCGGCACCGGCGCCAAAGCGATAGATGAGAGCCCGTTCCATCCCACCGCCGTCTACATTGCTTCCAAAGAAGTCTCTTTACTCAATCCCGGCGGCTCCATCGAAATTGATACCGACGACCTCGCCTTTCCCGAGCCGTTCTCCGCGCTCAAGCCCGGCGATTATCAGGCCCAGGCCGTTCTCGACGTCGACCATACCTACGACTATTCCGGCCGTGCCCCCGGTGACCTCATCAGTGATGTCGTCCCGATGACCGCTTTTACGCCCGGCCAGGGCGCCGAACCCGACCTCGTTCTCAACGCCGCCGTTCCACCGCGCCCAGCGCTATTCAATCTGCCCAGCGGCTTTAATCGGGATGCTCATCAGGAAGATTTCGTCAGCCCCGTTCTCAGCGCCTTCTTCGGCCACCCCGTGCACATCCGCGCCTGGGTCATTCTGCCTCCCGAATACGACGCAACTCCGCATGCACGCTATCCCACCGTCTATTGGACACACGGCTTCGGCGGCAATCTCTTTTACTCCGAATCCTTCGGCTCCAGAATCTACGAGCGCATGGCGCAGCATAAGATGCCGCCCATGATCTGGGTCATGCTCGACGAGTCCTGCTCCACCGGCACACATGAGTTTGCCGACTCCGTCAATAACGGGCCATGGGGTGCCGCTCTCACCACTGAATTCATTCCCCATCTCGAAGCAAAATACCGCATGGACGCGCGCGCTTCCGGGCGCTTTCTTGAGGGGCACTCTTCCGGCGGATGGGCAACCCTTCAGTTGCAGGTCAATTACCCCACAATCTTCGGCGGTACCTGGTCCACCTCGCCCGACCCCAGCGATTTTCACGACTTTACCGGGGTCGATCTCTACGCGCCGCACGCCAATATCTATCACGGCTCCGACGGAACTCCGCGCCCGCTCGTGCGCGATCACGCCAATGTCATCGGTACTTTTCCCGAGTTCGCCCGCACCGAGCGGGTGTTGGGCGACTTCGGCGGCCAGCTCGCTTCATTCGAGTGGGTCTTCTCGCCCCGCGGCTCCGATGGCCGGCCCTTGCCCATGTTCAACCGCGAAACCGGCGACATCGACCCCGCCGTCATCGCATACTGGCACGACCACTACGATCTCGCCCACATCGTCACGGCCAACTGGGGCAAACGCGGCCATGATCTACGCGGCAAGATCCACGTCTTCGTCGGCACTGCAGACACCTTCTATCTCGATGGCGCGGCGCACAAGTTCGACGCGGTCCTGCGCGGCCTCAATGCCGATGCCCACTTCACCTACATCCCAGACCGAACCCACTTCGACCTCTACACCACCAAAGCCGCTGCCGCGGACGCAAAGGGCGCGCCGGAAACGGTAAAGGCTTCCGCCGACGCCGCAAAGGCTTCCGCCGACACAAAAGAAGATCGCCTCGGCCTCTTCGACCAGATCACCGCTGAAATGTACGCCGTCGCCCGCCCCCATAACCACTGGACGCCCGAAGAGTGAGCCTTTCCAACCCTGCCGAGTGAGCTTGTCCAACCCTTATGTTGTCATCCTGAGCGAGCGCAGCGAGTCGAAGGATCTGCGGTTGTCTTTCGGTCATTGTCTTCTTCGGTCGCACAAGTAGAAGACACTTATTTCGCGTACGTCTGCTTCTCTATTTCCACCACCGGAGCGTTCCCACAGTTCACGCAATGAATCTCGGCTTTCCCGTTCCCTCCAAGCGTCACCGTGAATCTCATTGGCTCTTGGGATCGATCCAGCCGCATCGCTTCAAATGAAAGCGTCGATCCATCCACTCGCGGATTGAGAAGCACGTGGGGTTCGGCCGCAATGACCCTCGCAGTTCCGTCCTCGCGCGAGACAATGTTCAGCACGAGCGTGCCGCCTAAACTTCCCGCATCGTCGGCCGGCGTCAGCAGGACGCCGGGTTGCCCATCCAACTCGCTATGCCACACGCCGACCCATGCAGCATCGCTCTTCAACCCCGCCGCCACAAGCGCGCTCGCGAGCAGGATGCATCCAGAGACAAAAACTCCTCGCTTCATGTTGTTCCTCCTCAATTGCGTCTTGGCTTGCAGTTCTAGATTGGCAATGGCCACAACCTCACTGAGAGGACTGGCCATATTCCTTGACCCGTGCCTCGGGCGATTGCGCAGGACGGTCCAGCAGCGGTGCCGTCTCGCCCTTCAGGTTCTTGTCCAGAAAAGCACGCGTGAACGACTCGGTGAGACGCAGATTATGCAATGCCTCCTCAGTCTTCACCGGGTCGCCATTCGCCGCGCGTAACAAGTAGTCGCTGAAACTTCCATGAAACAGCCCCGGCGCATTCAACAGAACGTGGTAACTCCCTTGCGGACAGAGCTTGAGTTGCCCTTCCTCCTTCTTGAGGAAATCCTGGTATTGATCCTCACTGAAAGGCATCCGCTTGCCAGTTGGATCTACCTCGAGAAGCAGCACAGGCTGGTGAAATCGCTCGCCACCCGGGCCTTCGGGAAATGCAGCCACCGGAGGCATCTCTCCGTCCAGGCTCACGCACGCACGAATGCGCGCATCCTGCTGACACGCCAATGTGGCAAAATCTCCGCCTGCGGAATGTCCCACCGCCGCGAAATGACTGAGATCAAGCCTTCCTGCCAGCGCAAACTTCGGCATCTCGCCCGCATTCAGCTCAACCAGCTTGTTGAGCACGAATACGACATCAGCGGCTCCACGGTTGATCGTCAACGTCGCCCCTTCCATCATCCGCTTCCACCGTTGCTCCTGCGACAGGCCGGCCGGAACCGCATCTTCATGTTGAACCACAACTCTGCCGTCGGGAAACGTAACTGCCCTTGCGGTGTACGTGTGTTCAATCGCCACAACCACGTACCCATGACTCACCAGCTCCTCGATCAGCGATGCGTATTCGAAGCTCGTTCCCCCCAGACCGTGTGAAAGCAGCACCACCGGAAATTGCTTAGGGGATTTCGCAGCCGGTGCATTCTCGATTGCATGCGATTTGAACTGCCCAGACGCGACCAGCGGCCAAAGCGCGCCGAACTCCTCCACCATCTGTGGCCGGGTCTTAGGATCCGCATCCATCTGTTTCGCACCGGGCCAGTAAGCCGCCCTCTCGCCGGAAGCGCCGCGCTTCGATGGGTACCAGAGATAAACCATCAGGTCGCGATGCGCCTGCGGATTAGCGGAATATCCATCCGGACGCGCCGCGTCGATCCACTCGTAACCAACCTGGCCAATCCCAAATCTCCCGGATGGTTCCGGCAGCTTGAAAGCAGGCGCTTGCGCTTCAGCCGCTTTCCCCGCGTCCAATGATTGCCCGCCGAGATCCGCCATTCCACCGCTGCCAACGCCTGCGATCACAAGCGCCCACGCGAGCATTTGCTTCTTCATCTCCGCCTCCCTTCAAGAGGGCCGAATCATTGCTGCTTCGCAACCGCCGTCATGGCCAGCGTCCCGCCCAGGTTCATCGATTCGATTGCAGACGACGGCACAATCACCATCGATCCCTTGTCCCGCATCGCCTCAAACAGCATGTTCATGCCGCGCAGATGCAACGCGACGGGGTTGTCCGAATACACCTGTGCGGCTTTCGCGAATTGCTCTGAAACCTGCACCTCGGCGTCGCCCAGAATCACGCGCGCCTGCCGCTCCCGGTCCGCCTGCGCCTGTTGCGACATCGCATTCTCAAGCGCCTGCGGAATCCGCACGTCTCGAATCTCCACCGACTGCACCGTGATGCCCCATGGCGTCGTCTTCTCGTCGAGAATCTTCTGCAGCTCCCGCCCCAGCGTCTCCCGCTCCGTAATCATCTGCGCCAGTTGGTGCCTGCCGATCGATTCCCTCAGCGCCGTCTGAGAACCCAGCGTGATCGCCTCGATAAAATCTTCCACCTCGAAGATCGCCTTCTCCGCGTTCCACACCAGCCAGAAAACAATCGCGTCCACATTCACCGGCACCGTGTCCCGCGTCAATGTGGACTCGGCGCTTACCGTCGTCACCCGCACGCGCTGATCCACGTAGCGGCTCAATGTATCCACCACCGGAATGATGAGAAAGATCCCCGGTCCCCGCAATTCCCGAAAGCGCCCGAACCGCAGCACCGCGACCTTCTCCCATTGATCCACTACCTTGATCGCCAGCAGAAAATAGACCCCGATCACTGCACCCGCTGCAATAAAGACCGGCGTCTTCATCAGCGACGACGCAGCGGCTCCGCCCAACACGCAGACCAGAAACACCAACCGCCCCACTCCGTTGGTCTGCCTTGCCTGGAACAGACTGGGTCGCACCACATTTGCCTGGAACACGGCTACCTCCTCGGTTGACCTTCGTTTGAAAGTTGACGTAACGCCTCGATCAGTTCGCCGACCGTCAGCCCCGCAGCCCCAGCCCTGGAAACAAACTCGCCCGCCAACTGCGCCAGTTGTCGCTCCCGCTCTTCCGGCGCGGGCTCAACCTGCTTGTCCGCGATAAATGTTCCCGTCCCCTGCTGCGTGTCGAGAATCCCGCGAATCTCCATCTCCCGGTAGGCTCGCAGCACCGTATTCGGATTAATCGCCAACTCGACTGCCACGTGCCGCACCGTCGGCAACTGGTCGCCGGGAGACAAGGCCCCCGTCGCCATCGCGGCCTGCACCTGGTCGATCAACTGCCGATACACCGGAACCCCGCTATGCGCATCGAGGCGGAATGCAAAGCCGGGCCGCTCAATTTTAGCGTCTGTCTTCATCAGATAAATAATGTACTAGTGTAGTAGTACACTGTCAAGCAGAATCTTTCCCAGTCCGACTTTATCCCCAACGCGCCGCGAAGCCCCTTTTCAATCCCTCGTTCATCGCTTTCCATCTCCAAGCTTTTGCCCCACGAGAAACACCCTGAGTAACTCCAAATTGGTATACTGATTGAGTGACTACGACTGCCCTCGACCCTACCTCGAACCATAGCCAGACCGCAGCCTCCCCTGATCACAAGCGCGTGTTGTTGCTCAAACCGCGCGGCTTCTGTGCTGGCGTAGTGCGCGCCATCGATATCGTCAAAATCGCCCTTGAGACCTTCGGCGCTCCCATCTATGTTCGCCGCGAAATCGTCCACAACCGCTATGTTGTGAACGAGTTGGCAGAAAAGGGCGCGATCTTCGTCCACGAAATCGAAGAGGTCCCTGACGGCCAGCGCGTCATCTACAGCGCCCACGGCGTTTCCCCGGCCGTGCGCGAAATGAGCAAGGCGCGCAACCTCAAAGTCATTGACGCCACCTGCCCTCTCGTCACCAAGGTCCACATCGAGGCCGTCAAGTTCGCCAAGCAGGGCTATTCGCTGGTGCTCATCGGCCATCGCGACCACGACGAAATCGAAGGCACCCTCGGCGAAGCCCCTGAAGTCACGCAAGTGGTCTCGAATGTGGCAGAAGTCGATGCCCTCCAGGTCCCCGATCCCGACCATGTCGCCTATCTGACCCAGACGACCCTCAGCCTCGACGAGGCCCGCGACATCATCCACGCCCTCAAGCTCAAGTTCCCCAACATCGTTGGTCCCCATTCGCAGGACATCTGCTACGCCACCGAAAATCGCCAGGTAGCCGTCCGCAATGTCGCCCACAATGCGGGATTGGTGCTGGTCGTCGGTTCCACCAACAGCTCCAACTCCAACCGCCTCGTTGAGGTTTCCCGCAATCTCGGCACGGTGGGGTATCTAATTGATAACTCGCAAGCCATAGACCCTGCCTGGCTCAAAGGTGTATCCACAGTGGCAGTCACCGCTGGAGCCTCCGCTCCCGAGATCCTCGTCGAAGATGTCGTCAATTATTTGCGTCAAAGCGGTTTCGCCAGCGTCGAAGAGGTTGAGGTGATGCCGGAGAATGTTCGCTTCGGCCTCCCACCTGAAATCATTCAGGCCATCGGGACAGCAGGCAGCGCTGAGTCGGTTTCCGTGCGCTAGAGTGCTCCATTCAGCTTCAAGGCAGTCCGTAGCGGCATGCTCGTCCGGTATAACCGAAGGGTAGTTTAGGCATTTCAGACCCCATGACAGTTCAGCAGGAAAAATCGCAATACAGTGCACCGAGATTCGGGCGCATGGATGCAGATCTGGCTGACGTCGAGTCCGCCATCCATCAATCGCGCGATTTCCTGCTCTCTCAGCAGCATCCAGAGGGCTACTGGTGCGGCGAGCTCGAAGCCGATTCGATGCTCGAGGCCGATTACATCTTTCTCCACACATTGCTTGAGAGCGGCGATCCCGGCCGCCTCGCGCGCGCATGCACCGAGATGATGCGCTATCAGAACGAAGACGGCAGTTGGAGCATCTATCCCGGAGGTCCCGGCAACATCTCGCTGTCCGTCAAGTGTTACTTCTCGGCCAAGCTGATGGGCATGGGCGCCGACGATCCGCGTCTGGCCAAATGCCGCCTGTGGGTCCTGGCGCACGGCGGCGTCGTCGAGTGCAACACCTTCACCAAGATGTATCTCTGCGCCCTCGGTCAGTACGACTACGATGCGGTGCCGGCCATTCCCCCTGAGATCGTTCTTTTTCCGAATTGGTTCTACTTCAACATCTACGAAATCTCTTCGTGGTCGCGGTCCATTCTTGTTCCTCTCGCCATCATCTACGCCAAAAAGCCGTTCAAGAAGATTTCGCCCGAGCAGGGAATCGAGGAGCTTTTTGTCGGCGGCCGTGCAAACTCGATTTTGCGGGTCCGCATCAATCGCAAGTCCCTCATCTCCTGGCGGAATTTCTTCCTCATTCTCGACCGTCTCATGCATCTCTCTGAGGCAGTCCACATCCGCCCGTTGCGCGCTATGGCCCTGCGCAAAGCGGAAAAGTGGATGCTCGAGCGCCTGGAGATGACCGATGGCCTCGGCGCAATCTATCCCGCCATGCTCAACGCCATCATTGCGCTCCGCTGTCTCGGCTACTCCGAAGATGATCCCCAGGTGATCCGCGCACGCGACGAGTTCGAAAAACTGGGCATAGAACAATCGCCGACCGCCGACATGCCCGAGCCCACCTTCCGCATGCAGCCTGCCGTTTCGCCGGTATGGGATACCGCACAGGCCGTCTTTGTGCTCGGCGAAGCAGGTGTTCCCCGGAACCATCCCAGCATGGTCAAGGCCGCTGATTGGCTTCTCGCCAAGGAAGTTCGCCATAAGGGCGATTGGGCGGTGAAGGTCTCGAAGACCGAGCCGGGCGGTTGGTACTTCGAGTTCAACAACGAGTTTTATCCCGACACCGACGACACCGCGCAGGTGCTG
>OBLU010002413.1_pt1 | contig 17259 bp, 11 predicted proteins | sample 1518681 | NCBI WGS metagenome assembly OBLU01 (sample SAMEA3539304, study PRJEB22396) | soil metagenome | biome: tundra; feature: field; material: soil | place: USA | collected 2010-05 | depth 0.15 m | reverse complement strand
CGCCGCCGAAGCTGCCCTGCGGTAGTTGGAACTTCATGATGTCGTAGAAGTACCCCCAACTGCCGTATACCTTGAGCTTGCCGTTGTGCAGAACGTCGTAAGCCGCGCCAAGGCGTGGGGCGATCTTCTGGCCCCAGCCGAAGCTGATGCCCTTGAACCCCGGCAGCGAGTTGTAGGTCGGCAGATTCTCCTTGTCCAGGCGCAGGCCGAGATTCAGTGTCAAACCTTTGGCAACCGTCCAGTTATCCTGCACATAGAAAGCGTGATTCCAGTTGCCCACTTTGCCGGCGGCGCCGATGTTGTCGCGCAGGTTCACCGTGCCCCACAGACCCTGGCATGCCGTGCCCGTGGCGTTGCCGCCGGCTGCCCCGTATTGCGTAAGGTTCTGGGCGACGATGGCCGCGCAGCGGCCCTGTCCATTGGTGGTTTGCGGACGGTACTGAACGTTGTACCCGACGTACACATCCGCGGTATCGAAAACGTTTTGCAGTTCATTGGCCAAGCCATGGTTGAACCCGTACCCGAATTTCAGGTTGTGGGTGCCCAGAAAATTCTTGAAGTACGCCAGGTCCTGGCTGAAGCTATACTTCTTCCACTGGTCGAAGGCCGTCTGGGCGTTCGCGCCGATGTTGCTATAGCCCGTCGCATTCACGAACTGCGAGGGAAGCACCGTCCCGTCCAGCGCCATGGTGCCTGCCAGGGCCGGGGCATTGGTTGTGCTGTAGGAATAATTGGTGTTGCGGTAGATATACCGGATGCCGGTCGGCACGCCGCGGCTCTGGGTATCGTAGTAGAAGTACCCGAACCGAGTGGTGGCGATCACGCTGGGCGTGACGGTGACATCCGCTCCCACGTTGTAGATGACTTGCGGGTAAACAAAGCCGATGCCGCCGTTATAATTGTCCGGATTGCTCGTCGAGGACGGGTTGTACTGACCGTGAACTTCGTCCGCGTAGGCGGGCAGAGTGGCGCCGGTGTTGCGTGAATAACCGTAATTCCAGGAGCCATACAGGCGGATCTTCTCGGTGGCCCGGAAATCCACGCGCGCGAACGAATAGTAGGTGTAAATGTTGTCGTTGTAGGTCCGTGGACCCACAGCTCCCGGATACGCAGACACCACGACTCGCCGCAAATTGTCGAAGTCCGGTGAAGTGCCGGCGAATATCCAGAGGCGGTCCTTGATCAGGGCGCCGCCGAGAGTGAAGCCCGGGTCCACAATCCGCCTGTGGTCCTTGATCGGATAGTAATACTCCTGAGGCTGGTCCAAGCGCGGAGCGCCGTTGGCATTCTGGGGGAACTGCGGGTTCGACAACTGCGTCGGACTGAGAGCGGCGTTGAACCGGTTGTCGAAGAGGCTCATGAACACGCTGCCATGCCAGTCGTTGGAGCCGCGTTTGGAAATCACGTTCACCACGCCGCCCAGCGCGCCGCCGTACTCGGCTTCAAAACCGCTGGTCTTCACCTGAACTTCGTCGATGAACTCCATCGGTATGTTGGCTTGCGAACGTCCGTCGAAGATAGATGCGGTTTCCTGCCCGTCCACCAGGTAGGAGTTCTCCGAGTTGCTGGCGCCGTTGATCTGGAATCCGTTATTGGCGTAATTGTTGGCGCCGGTGCTGTCGCTTTGCAGCGGCTCGTAACGGGCGCCGGGAGCAAATTGGATGACGCTCTGGAAGGAATTACTCTGCGTGGGCAGGTTCTGAATGCTGGCGCTGGAGATGTTCGTCTGCACCTTGCTCTGCGTCGAATCGATCAGCGCGGCCTGCGAAGACACCTCCACGGTTTCCGTCAGCGAACCCACTTCGAGGCGTACATCGATAGAGGGCAAGTGTCCGGTTGCCAACTCGATCCCCTCCTGCCGGGATGTGCGGAAGCCGGTCATGGTCACGGTCAACGAGTAGGTACCCGGCGGCAGGTTGGCAAACCGGTAGTAGCCAGCCGAGTCTGACTCCGCCTTCTTCGTGCCGATGAGTGCGGGGCTCGCCACCTCAATCTTTGCTTTAGCCACGAGGGCACCTGTAGGATCCTTGACGGTCCCCTGAATTCCCGCCGACGTTTCCTGTCCGAACACGGACGGCGAAATCAAAAGCGCGATCAGTACTGCCGATAATAGCAGCCAAATACCCTTATAGGGACGTTGCATATTCTCTCCTCTAAACTTGGGATTCGGTATGCCGAATCCGACTCAAAATTGGGGGGCTCTCGGCAACAACGCGGGAGTTCCCCGCTACCGCTCACCCCTCATAAGAAACCAACCCCTTGCAGCAATTTGCCCCTGCCTTCGGCAGGCGCGTTACGAACACGTAGACTTTCGTGCACTTTAACGTTGATGGGGTCGATTGTCCTAGATTTCACACAGGAAAGCAAGGGGTATTTAACTCCGAAAAGGGTATCAATGTTTGTGCTCTGCGGTACTGGCTTTAAAATCAGTTGATTAGACAAAAACCACGGCGATGTGGTGAGTCTGAGGAGTTAACAAACACCACATTTATGTGGTTACCCGATCGACGAGCCGTGGTAAAAAGCCCCACTCTGGGTCAAATTCCTCACTCCTACTCCCATCGCAGGGCGATCATGGGGTCCACCCGCGCGGCGCGGCGGGCAGGCACGTAGCAGGCGGCCAGCGAGACTGCGCAGAGCACTGCCGGCGCTGCCAGGAACACCGCGGGATCGCTGCCGCTCACCTCATACAGCATTCCGGCGAGCACCTTTCCTACCAGGAACGAAAGCGCTAGACCGGCCGCGGCCCCGATCGCCGTCAGGGCGGCGCCCTCACGCACCACCAGTCGCAGCGTGTCTACGGCGGTGGCCCCTAGGGCCATGCGAATGCCGATTTCTCGCGTCCGCCGGGCCACTGTGTAGGACCGAATGCCATAGAGGCCGATCATGGCCAGCAATAGCGCCACGCCGCCGAAGATGCTGAACATAGTGGCGCCGGTGCGCACGATCCACAGGTCGGCGCTGCCTTCCAGATGTTGCCGCATGGTTTTCAGCGAAAGTACGGGCAGCACGGCATCGAACTCGCGGATCTCGCGGCGCACCGTATCGAGCATTCCGGACTCAGACCTGACCTTCAGGTGGACGTGCATGTCCGACTGGTATTCCTGTCCAAACGGGAAGTACACATGCGGATCTTCACTTCTGCCAACGATGTGCTCCCGCACATTCGCCACGATTCCGACAACCTCCATCTCGCTTGGCTTTCCAGCCTCCCCCCCGTCCATCAGGATGTGTTTGCCGAGGGCATCGCCATCCGGCCAGAGACGGCCGGCCGCCAGGCGGTCGATCACCACGGCGGTCCGCGAGCCACCTTCGGCCGGGAGGAACGATCGGCCGCGCAGCAACCCGATACCCATGGTCTGGAAGTAGTTCTCATCGACGATGTTGGATTGGCAGTAGACCAGATTTCGCGGATCGGCGGCGTCGCTGCCCGCGGGCCGTATGCCGTGCCCGAAGGAAGTCATGCCAAAGGGGACGGTGCCGGCTAGCGACGCCGACTCCACGCCGGGCAGCGCTTTGAGGCGAGCCAGCAGCGCTCGATAGGTTTCGCGGCCGCGCGTTTGATTGTAGCCGGCCAGACTGGCGTCCAGTTCGATCACGATGGAGTTGGCGATACGGAATCCGGGAGCCACATCGGCGGCGCGCAGGGCAGAACGGGTGAACAGGCCGGCCGCGGTCAGCAGGGTCAGCGAGAGACAGATCTGACCCATCACCAGAAGGTTCCCCCGGGAGAACAGCCGCTTTCCGCCGCTGGCGCCGCGCTCGCCATCCTTGAGGTCGGTAACCAGATCCGGGCGCGACAGATTCCAGGCTGGCATGAAGCCGAATAGCAGGGTGCTCAGCAGGCAAAAGCCAAAAGTGGCGGCCAGTACTCGCGGGTCTGGCGTGGCGCTATAGACCAGGTCGAGCGGGGCCAGACGGGCCATCGAGCTCACCAGCGCACCAGTGCTCCACCAGGCGATGAACAGGCCCGCGGCGCCGCCCATCAGCGCCAGCATCAGGCTCTCCGCAAGAAGTTGCCGGACGATGTCGCGCCGCCCCCCGCCCAGCGCCAGGCGGATGGCGATTTCCTTGCGCCGGGCCGCGCCGCGGGCCAGCATCATGTTCGCCACGTTCAGGGAAGCGATCAGCAGGACCACCGCCGCCATGCATAGAAGAAGGATGGCGGGCACCGCCAGTTCGCTGTCCGAAGTGGGGTTGTCGGAGACGCTCAGCCGGGAAAGCGGGCGCACCAGTAGCGTCTGGTCCTTGTTCTCCACCGGCCAGGCCTTCTGCATCGCCGTGGCAACCCCAGAGAGTTGCGCATCGGCGGCGGCCAGGCTTGTCCCGGGACGCAATCGCGCCAAGGCGATCAAGGCGTGCGTATCGCGCGCGGCCAGCGCATGGCCATGGCTTTCGAAATCGTTCTCCAGCGCGTCGTAGGCGCCGAGCGGCGCGTAGAGTTCGGCGCTGATCAATGCGGTGGTGCCGGTGAAGCCCTCCGGGGTGATGCCAACCACCGTGAACCAGCGCCCGTTGATCCGCAACGACCGGCCCAGCATGGCGGCATCGGCGCCGTGGCGTTTCCAATAGGAATAACTGACGATGACCACCGGAATGCCGCTGCCCGGGCGTTCCTCTTCGGCGGTAAACGCACGCCCGCGGAACAGCTTAACGCCCATGGTGTCGAAGTAGTTGGAGGAGACGAGGTCGGCGAACAGGCGGCGCGTGGTGTCGCCCTCGGTGAGGCCCACCATCGCCAGATTGTGTGCGGCGATGCTGGAAAAGACGCCGCCCTGGCCACGGAGATCGGTGAAGTTGGGGTAGGAGAACGACCGGTAGCTATCGGGCTTTTTCGTATCGCGGCTGTAGAGCCCCACCAGTTCTTTCGAGTTGTGGATCATTACCGGCTTCAGCAGGAAGGCGTTCACCAGGCTGAAAATCGCCGTATTGGCGCCGATGCCCAGAGCCAGCACCAGCACAGCGGCTGCCGTGAAACCCGGTTTCTTGGTAAGTACCCGGACTCCGTGAGAGAAACTGTTCATCCGTTCTCCTCCAAGCGGACCTTGAAATGTACGAAGATGGATGCCGCTCAAGGTTGCTTACGTGCGAGCCGGCGAAAAAGTTCACGGCACTCGTCACTTGGGATAGGCAAGAGCCCTATTTCCAAGGTGCTACTGCCAATCGTCTATGCCGGGCTATTAGTACAGCGGTGGTACGCGAAGCACTACCATAATTTCGTCGCGGGGCGCAAGATGTTGTCAGATGCTCTCAATACACTACAACAACGGCGGGGTGCTACCAGGAATAGCGCTCGCTGTCGGCGACCGCGTGGTACGGGTTGCCGTCAAGGATTCCTACGATGCCGTGGAGTTCCGTCTGATCGACCAGGTCTGGATCACGGAAGACTGTGAGGTCGTCGAGATTTCGTTGATGGAGCGGTTTGCCGCGCCGGGCACCGCCGAAGCCGGCCGGCTGGAGACCCTGTTGTGCTTGCAGTCGCAGCCGCTCGCCTCGCAGCATGTAATGTAGCTTGATCGCTCCCCAGCGTGGGACAGATACTTACTTTCGTCTGTCACCCCGCCATCCTAGCGAGGTACTACAAACCTGACCCGTACGGCTGACACTGTTCGGCGTAGAACGGCTCAAGCATACCGACCTTGGCTATCACGACTGCCATGAAAACCCGTAGCTCTCACGGTCCTGCCAGGGCAGCCATACCGGCGGCGGACGCGCCCTCGATCCCCGTGGCTCGGCTGTTCGACCAGCGCGATATCCTGTTCCTGCGTTCGGCGCCCGGATATAACCCACAAATGGAAACCGGGTTCCGGCGCCGCCGGTGCGGAGTTTTCCGCGCCTACCTGCGCGGCTTGCGCGCGGAGTTCCGGGTGGCCCGGATCGAGTTAGGGACCCTCCGCGTCCAGTCCCCGAAAGACTACCGGCAACTCGCGTCGCAGGTTGTGCGCTGCCGCAGGCGCTTTGCCTGGGCTATGATTCCGGCGAATCTGTGTCTGTGGCGGTACCGGTGGGCACTGGGCAGATCCCGCCTGGAACCGGTGGTGCAACGCCTCGACGGGCTGTGCGGCGAGATGCGGCGCTTTGTTTCGGAACTTTCCGAACCGCGCCACTAATCGAAAAGCCGCGGACTGCCGATTGATTCCTCATGAACGCGCCGAGGATCACGGTTCTGTGGGACAGACCATCGGTTTTTGTGGTCTGTCAACTCCTGCTGCTGTGGGGCGTCTCGCCGGCCACCGCGCAGGCAGGGAAGCCGACTTCTCTGAAGATCGGCTTCCATAATTCCCCGCCCTATCAGTTCCCGGACGCCGCCGGACGGGCGTCGGGGCCCGTCGTGGATTTGCTGAGCGCAGCCGCCGCCCGAGAGGGCATGCGCCTGGAATGGGTTTTCACGCCGGAAGGACCAGAGCAGGCACTGGTCGCGGGGCGGGTGGACCTCTGGCCGCTACTAGTGGACCTGCCGGAGAGACGGAAGTTCCTCTACATCAGCGCCCCATGGTCGCGCATGCGGTACGCAATCGTCTTCCCGCGGGCGCTGGATTTTCATCGGCCGGCGGACCTTGCCGGAAAAGCCGTGGCGGCCAACCTGCACATCGACAGCGATAGGCGCACGGCGAGGAAGCTATTCCCCGATTCTCTGTTGCTCGGGGTACAGACGGTCGGCGACGTGATGAGCGCGGTATGCAGCGGCGCGACGCAAGGGGGGTTTCTGTCGCTGAACGCGATCTCGGCGGCACCGCAAGAGCCCTGCGCGCAGCGGGATTTGCGCGTCAAGCCGCTGGACGGCGCCAATTACTGGTTTGGCATCGGTGCCCGCAAAGATAGCCGCGTAGCGCGCTCGGCCGCCGACCGCCTGCGCGAGACAATCGGGCACATGGCCGAGGAAGGCGCCCTGGTGGACATCGATTTCCGATGGAACTCGCAGTTCACCAACGAAACCCTCACGGTTTTCGCCTCCCATCGCGCAGTGGTGTACCAGATGGTGCTGATCGGTGCCCTGGGGGTGCTGGCGGTAGCCTTCGGCGCGATGGTGTGGCTGGTGCGCCGCTTCCGCGTGGCGCGGCGGCAGGCCGAAGCAGGCAGCCGGGCCAAGAGCGAGTTTCTATCCAACATAAGTCACGAGATCCGCACTCCCATGAATGGCGTGATGGGCATGGCGGGCCTCTTGCTGGACACCGAATTGACCGCCGAGCAGCGCGAGTGCGCCGAATTGGTGCGCCAAAGCGGCAACGCTCTGCTCATCGTGATCGACGACATCCTCGAGTTTTCCAGAATCGAATCCGGCCACCTCACCATTCAGTCTCACGCCTTCGATCTGCAATTGCTGGTGGAGGAAGTGGCGGAGTTATTGGAGCCCCAGGCGCAAGCCCGGAACCTGGAACTCATCGTGGACTTCCCTCCCGCCGTGCCCCGCCATTTGGTGGGCGACGATGGCCGCATCCGTCAGGTCCTCGCCAACCTCGCCGGAAATGCGCTCAAGTTCACTCCACAGGGGCGTGTACTGATCGCCGTGGAGTGTGCCGCCATCCCACCCGGCAGCGCGCAAATCCGCGTCTCCGTAACCGACACGGGAATCGGCGTTGCGCCGCGACACCTGGCGAATATTTTCCAGAAGTTCACCCAGGCCGACGCTTCCAGCACCCGCCGCTACGGAGGAGCCGGCCTCGGGCTGGCGATTTCCAAAGAGCTCGTCGCCCTCATGGGTGGAGAGATTCACGCTGAAAGCTCCCCGGGCCGGGGCTCGAAGTTCTGGTTCAGCTTGCCCTTGACGTTGGATCCCGAGCCGCCCCCGGATCCGGCTCCATCCACCAGCCTGGATCGATTGCGAACCCTGATTGTGGACGACAACGAAGTCAATCGCCGCGTGGTCCACCTGCAAGTCTCCCGTTGGGGGATGCGCGACACCAGTTTCGCCACCAGCCTGCAGGCACTCGAAGAAATCCGGGCGGCGCAACGGACCGGCGACCCGTACCACTTCCTGATCGCCGATTTTCAAATGCCGGACATGGACGGCGCCTCGCTGGCGGCGGCGGTCAAGAACGACCCGGCGACACACAACACGATCGTCGTGATGCTGGCTTCTATCGGCCGTTGGCGCGACCTCGAGCGCCTGGATTGCGCCCACGTTGACGCCTGCCTGGTCAAGCCGGTCCGCCCATCTCAATTGTTGGAGGCGCTTTCGAGCGCCTGGTCGAGGCGCAGTCTCGCGGCGCTGGCAACTCAGGTGCAGCGGCATGCCGGACGTGCACCCGACCACTCCCCGGCGCGCGTGCTGGTGGCCGACGACAATGCCGCCAACCGGAAGGCGGCAGTTGGCATGCTGGAAAGCCTAGGCCTGAGGGCCGACGTGTCGGCAAACGGCCGCGAAGCCGTGGATATGCTGCGTCTGCTGCCTTACGATCTGGTCTTGATGGATTGCCAGATGCCGTTCATGAACGGGCAGGAAGCAGCTATCGAGATTCGCAAACGCGAACCGCCGGACCACCGCACCCCAATTGTCGCCATGACGGCGGAAACCGGTGCGACCTGCCTCGACGACTGTCTGGCCAGCGGTATGGACGACATTCTGCTCAAGCCGGTTCGCCGGGAAAAACTGATGGCGACACTGCACCGCTGGCTACCCGCTGGTCAGGAGAAGCGCCTCCCAGTGGGGGGATGCCGCCGGGAGTAACGCCTGAATCGTGGCGGGTCTCGTGTCATCCTGGAAGCATGTCTACGATTCGTGCATTGGCGGCGCCCCAGGCGCACGCGAAGTTGGAAGCATTCACTTATGATCCCGGCCCAGTCGGTGACGAGCAGGTCGAAATCGATGTACAGTACTGCGGTATCTGCCACTCCGACCTCTCCATGCTCAACGACGAGTGGCACATCGCCAAGTACCCGCTCGTGCCTGGACACGAGGCCATCGGAACCGTCTCCGCCGTCGGGCGGAACGCGAAACTCGTCGGCCCAGGGCGAACCGTTGGGCTGGGCTGGAATGCCGGAAGCTGCATGTCGTGCCCGCCGTGCCTGGCGGGCGACCACAACATGTGCCGCGTCCTGGAGCAGACCATCGTGGGCCGGCACGGCGCGTTCGCCACTCGCGTGCGCTGTCACTGGAGTTGGGCCACGCCCATCCCGCAGGCGTTGGACCCCTCCGTGGCCGGTCCTTTGTTTTGCGGCGGGATCACCGTGTTCAACCCGCTGGTGCAGCACAACGTGCGGCCCACCGATCGCGTGGGCGTGATCGGCATCGGCGGACTCGGCCACATGGCATTGCAGTTCCTCAACAAGTGGGGCTGCGACGTGACCGCGTTCACCAGTTCGGCGGGCAAAGCCGGGGAGGCACGCCGCATGGGCGCCCATCGCGTGGTGGACACGCACTCCGCCGCGGAACTAGCGAAGGTGGCCGGCTCGTTCGATTTCATCCTCTCCACGGTGGCCGCCTCCCTGGACTGGTCGCTCTACATCGACGCCCTGGCTCCCAAAGGGCATCTGCATGTGGTGGGTGTTGTCCCCGCGCCCATGGAGATCGCCGCCTTCCCTTTGATCGCCGGGCAGCGATCCGTGGGCGGATCGCCTTCCGGCGCGCCGGCCACGGTGGCGTCCATGCTGGAATTCTGCGCCCGCCATGGCATACGCCCGGTGACCGAGGAGTTCCCCATGAGCCGCGCCAATGAAGCCATGGCACACCTGGCCGCCGGCCAGGCGCGGTATCGTATCGTATTGAAGAACGACCTATGAAATATCACCTCGCCAAGACCGAACCCGCCGTCTACTCCATTGACGATCTGGAGCGCGATCGCCAGACCCTCTGGGACGGCGTGACCAATCCGCAGGCTGTGAAAGCCATCCGCGCCATGAAGCCGGGCGATCGCGTCTTCCTGTATCACAGCGGCGGCGTCTCGGCCGTGGTGGGCATCGCCACCGTTCTCTCGGAAGGACGCGACGATGCCGGGAATCCCAAGTCGGCGGTAGTCGATCTCGCCTACGGCGGACGGCTGGATCCACCCACGTCGCTGGCGGACATCAAGCAGTCTGGCTTGTTCGACGACTGGGCGCTGGTGCGGCAGTCGCGCCTCTCCACCCTGGAAGCCCCTGACAAATTCGTGCAGTGGATGCGCGCGCGCTACCCGAAGGCAACGATCTAGCTTGGGGACGGACCTGCCTGTCCCAAGCCGCGCATTTTGCGGCGCGTGTCCTCTGGGCGCGGGTCTGTCCCTGGGTTTGCTTCTCCGCCCCGCTGCTGCTACCAGCCTACAGGCTTGCCTTTGTTCTGCTCGTCGAGCCACTTTTGTAAAGGCGCGAAGTAGTCGCGAATGGCCGTGGCGTCCATCTGACGCGTACCGGCGATCTTCTCCAGCGCATCCTGCCATGGGCGGCTCTGGCCCATTTCGAGCATGGCGCTGAGCCTCGCCCCCGCTGCCTGGTTGCCGTAAATGGAGCAACGGTTCAGCGGCCCGGTGCATCCGGCGGCCTGCGCCAGCGCGCGATGAAACTGGAATTGCAGAATGTCGGCCAGGAAGTACCGCATGTAAGGCACGTTGGCGGCCACGTGATACTTCGCGGCGGGGTCGAAATCCGCCTCACTTCGGTCTACCGGCGGAGCGATGCCCTGATACTTCTGCCGCAACTGCCACCACGTCTGGTTGTACTTCTCCGGCGGGATCTCGCCGGAGAATACCTTCCAGCGCCATTGATCGATCACCAGCCCGAAGGGCAGGAACGCGATCTTCTCCAGCGCCTTATGCAGCAGCAGTCCGATGTCCTTGGAGGTGTCCGGGGCCCGATCGAGCAGCCCGATCCTGACCAGGTATTCCGGCGTGATGGAGAGCGCGATCGTGTCCCCGACCGCTTCGTGGAAGCCGTCGTTAGCGCTGTCGCGGAATGTAGGCGGCAGCTTGGAGTACGCCCGCTGGTAGAAATTGTGCCCCAGTTCGTGATGGACCACCAGGAAATCCTCGCCCGTGATCTCGATGCACATCTTGAGGCGGACGTCGTCCACCGAATCGATATCCCAGGCGCTGGCGTGGCACACCACGTCGCGATCCTTCGGCTTGAGGAACAGCGAGCGTTCCCAAAACGTTTCGGGCAGCGGTGCAAACCCTAGCGAGGTAAAGAAGCCCTCGCCGTACTTGACCATCTGCTTCCAATCCGTATTGCGCTTCTTGAGCAGGGCGGTGAGGTCGTATCCGGGATCCGCATTGGCGGGGGCGATCAGCGGGTAGATGTTGTCCCAGTCCTGCGCCCACATGTTCCCCAGCAGATCGGCCGGGATGGCGCCGCCGGCGGGTACGGCATCGCCGTATTTTTCGCGCAGACGGTTGCGCACGTAGGCGTGCAGCGAGAGGTACAGCGGCTTGACCTGTTCCCAGAGGCGATCCAGTTCCTTGGCGAAATCGTCGGGAGCCATGTCGTACTTGGAGCGCCACATGGCGCCGTTGTCCGGGAAGCCGAGTTGGCGGGCGCCCTTGTTGGCGAGATCCACGTAGCGCGCGAAGTCCTGGCGTATGGGCTTGGAGATGGCGTGCCAGCCGGTCCACGCGTCCTGGAGGACTTTCGGGTCGCGGCTTTCGGCGAGGATTTTGCTCAGCTCTTCCAGATCCTTGCAGCTCTGGGGTCCACTGGGGCAGTACTTGCCTTTGCCGTAGGTGCCCTCCATGCCGGTCGCGATGCGGGTCAGTTCCTCGCTCTCCTTGGCATCGGCCGGCGTGGCCATGGTCAGCGACAGCTTGAGAAGTTTGAGCTTGCGAGCGGTTTCGGCGTCGAGTTTGAGCCCGTCGAAGCGCGTGGCCTGCTTGGCGTAGCCCACGGTGGCGGCGATCGTCTTTTCATCGAGCTTGGCGGCGATGGCCTCCGTATCGTCGGTGATGTAGGTGGACTTGATCCAGTCGGCGCGGGCGGAGTCTACCCCCAGGAGCAGGAGTTTCTCTTCCGCTTCACGGATGAACTTGCGGGCCTCTTCGGGGGTTGCCTTGGGGTCCGCCGCCATTGCCATCGCCGCGATGGTAAACGCGATGCATGCTGCTGCACGAGTTTTCATGCCTCCACATTAGCAGGGCTCACGGCATTTTTGCTCCCGTGATTTGGAGCCCTTGCACCCGCCGTGTTAGCATTTGTATATCTGCGTGACGTTTTCGCGGGGACGTAGTTCAGTTGGTTAGAACGCCGGCCTGTCACGTCGGAGGTCGCGGGTTCGAGCCCCGTCGTCCCCGCCATTCCTTTTCAATCACTTCCGAGCTTTCCTCTTCACCGTCAGAATCGGGTGTGTCAGTCGCTGTGTCAGTGATCTCTTTGGCGATCAATTCCACCGTCTGACGCGGCGTGCCCTCGATTGAGACCGAGGACATGGGCGACGCAGAGTCAATTCTGGGGAACAGGGGCTATCTAGGCGAAACGGCCCGTCAGTTAGTGAAGCGAGGCATCGATCAGCTCATCCAATTGGAACCCGCTGCCAGATAATCATTCTGTAGCAGGAGCTTCCGATTGACCAGGCCAGTGACGTAGGCGAACAGGCGAGGCCATTTGTTGTCTGTCATGAGGAACATCCATCATAAACTCAGCCCGCCCGTGTGGATAAAGCAGGTCTCAAAGGACCGGATCACACAAAAGCGACCTTTGGGTCGATCTGATGCTCGGAGCAGGTCAGGGGTTGAGGGCCATCATTTCTGAAACCGTACCATGCCCCTGGTGGAATCAGGAACACATCGCCAGCACCGGCGTTCATCGCGGCATCGTCGAGTCTGCCCAACTCCGAGTCATCGGCCAACCACAGAGTTCCGTGTCCCGAGAAAACCCGGATTATCGCCGCGGCACTCCCCGACCGCCTCATTTCCGTATGGCGCCCAACTTCGATTCGCCGGTGTGACGCCCTCAGAAAGGAGTCCGCCAAAACGGTCTCACAGCCTCCCTGGCACGGCGTCCGCGGGATCATGCGTGAGGTCCACGTGGCAGGGTCAACGAGCCGATTCTCCTGTGGGAGGGCCAGTCTGAGCAGTTCGCTCTCCGCGTATGCTCGCGTGAAATGAGGTGGAATGGGGCGTCCTATGTTTTGGTCGTGCAGCCGCTCCACCATGTCCGTGGAAACGGTGGCGAACTCCTCAAGGACGCAGCCGATGACCGTATGCACGACGCCTAGTTCAGAGATTATAAAGACGTCACCAGGACTGGGCCGAAATGCGCGTTCGTCGAAGAACTGATCCCGGGAGCCAGAAAGCCATCGGCTGAACCTTTCCGGCTCATACTGCCGTCGCCAGTCCGCAAACTCGCAAAGAAATACGTACGCCCCAGGCGTTGTGGCTAGTACGTGAAATACTTCGGTCTTGTGGGTAATATGCTGCTGGAAGCTAAAGCCTTGATCTTGTGCCTGTAGGAATATCGAATAGCCCAACGGCGTGGCCGCCTTCACAGCATAGGATTTGTATTTAAGCGCGAAGCGATAACTGTTTTGGAACAGGGCAATCTGGCGACACATAGGACCAGTCACATGCTGTTGAAATATGGGCTTCAGAATGGACTTGAGCACGTTTTCTACAGCTTCTGTTCGGTCGATGCTCGAGTCCATCCGCAGGTGGCTTTCGATAACGGGTAGCAACGCGATGCCGTGTGAAGCTAGTTCAGGCGGCACCGGCGTGTTGAGTGGCTCTCTAAGGTATTCGTTGAGCAGAAAGCCTGGATTGTGAGTAGACATTAGGCAAGATTTCCGAGGGCGGCAAGTCCTACTATACCGGATTTCACAGCCTTCCAAATTGGCCGCTGCAAGGACATTACGGGCCGGCTAAGTGGTTGACGAACCCTGAGGATTAGGTTCCGGGTGCTCGTCACATTCCGCCCACACCGGCTCCGAGCACGGGACGGTCTGGCGCCGGTCCGTGGCCACTCCAGCGGCCTGCGACGATGGTTCCGCGAACCCTGCATGTGGGTTCCGGGGCAAGCCGAATAGCATTCCGAACAGGGTCGAACGCTTTTTGAAGCGCGCTGTCGGCGCCGGACGGTGGCCATGTCATAGGCGAGGAAATGGCCTCAACAATTACCCGGGCCACGCTACTCCCGTCCGGGCCCCAACAGCGAGGCGGACGCGGAGTCCAGGAACAACTGCGCCTGCGCGTGGGTCTGCAGGATCGAGGCGGGACAATTGGTGGAGATCGGGCCTTCGATGGCATCTCGCACGGCCGAGGCCTTGCGGAGTTCCGGAACGCAGCAGATGAGGTTCGTCATACCGACGATGGTGGGACAGGTCAGCGTCAAGGCACGCTCCGGCACGGCCGAGATGGCTGCGAAGTGGCCTTCGCCGACCTGCTGCCGGCGGCAGGCGTCGTCGAGACGGACGATCTTGACCGGCAGGGGATCGGCGAAATCCGCCACCGGCGGATCGTTAAACCCGATGTGCCCGTTTTCGCCGATGCCGATAAAACCCGCATCGATGGGCGCCGCCGCGAGCAGGGCGCCGTAGCGGCGGCACTCCGCGTCCACATCCGGGGCGTCGCCGTTCACATAATACATGGCGCGGAGCGGGACGCGGTCGGCCAGCCTCGTCTTCAGCCACAGCCGGAAACTCGCCGGGTGCGTCATCGCCATGCCGGCGTATTCGTCCAGGTGGAACGCTTCGACGGCGCTCCAGTCGATGTCTGGGGCCAGTACCAGCGCGTCAATGAAGTCGAGCTGGGAGTTGCCCGTGCTGACCACCATGCGGGCGCGGCCACGGGTGGCGATGGCGTCGCGAAGGATGACGGCCGCCGCTGCCGCGGCAGCGCCGGATGCCTCGCGTTTGGATGAGAATACCTGCACGCGCATGGCGCCGGCTTGGAATGTTCTGGTTGGGGATGACATGCTGCACCTCTCAATTGGATTTGGCATTTGGCTTTGTTTCCGGCCCGCCCGTGGGGACCAGCAGGCAGACTATCAGTGTGGCGGCAAGCGGCACGGCGCTGGCGGCCACCAGCACCGGCTGGAAGGAGTAGTGGTCGGCGGCCCAGCCAATCAGGTAGGTGGAAAGAATGGTCCCCAGGCCGGAGCCAGCGCCGCTCATGCCGCTCACCGTGGCCACCTGAGACGACGGGTAGAGATCGGACGGCAGCGTCAGTGCCATGGTGGACCATGCCGCATAGCTGAACGTGGAAATGGCGAAGAGGCCGATCAACAGCGCGAAGTTATTGAGAAACGCCGCCGGGATGAGGCATGCCATGCCTGCACCGCAAACCATCATCACGAATTTGCGAGCCCTCACGACAGGCCAACCGCGGCGAATCAGGTAACTGGAGAACCCGCCTCCGGAGAAATTACCCAGGTCGGCGGCCAGGAAGGGAATCCAGAAGCCGGCGAGAGCGTTCTCCAGGCGGAATCCCTTCGACACAAGGTAGATCGCGAACCAGTCGGCGACAAAGTACCAAACCGGGTCGGTGAGCGCCCGCCCGAGTATGATGCCCCAGGTCTGCCGCATGCCGAGCAGGCCGAGCCACGGTTGGGGCGCTGCCGGACCACTCTCTCCCGCGTCCGCCCTGCCGCTCAGTATATATTTGCGCTCCTCGGCCCCGAGCCGGGGATGAGTCTCCGGCGGATGGTAGAATCGCCGCCACACCAGCATCCAGCTGAAGCCGAGCATTCCCGTCACCACGAAGACGGGGCGCCAGCTGCCGAAGGCGTGATATAGCCCCACCGCCAGGACGGGCGCCACCGCGGCGCCGATGGCCGAGCCGCTATCGAACAGGGCCACGGCCCAGCCGCGTTCCGTCTTGGGAAACCATTCGGCGACAGCCTTGGTGGCGCCGGGCCAGTTGGCCGCTTCGCCGGTGCCCAGCAGAAAACGGAAGACCATGAAACTTCGCAATCCCTGCGCGGTCGCGGTCATGGCGGCCGCAATGGAATACCACGTCACCGAAAGCAGCAGGCCCCGCCGAGTGCCAAGCCAATCCAGCAGGCGGCCGGCGACAGGCTGCATCACCGCGTAGGCCACGCGGAAGGAAATGATCAGCAGCGCAAAATCGGAATTGGTCCAGTGGTAGTCGGCCTTCAAAAAAGGGGCAAGCACGCTGAGTGTCTGGCGGTCGATGTAATTGATGACCGTGGAGGCAAACAGCAAGCCGCCGATCCACCATCGCAGCCGGGGAATCGGCGAGCGGTCCCGCGGTTCCCTCCCGGGGGGCTTGTTGCCAGGCATGCTACTCCGCCCTCAGGTACATGGCGCCCACGGCAGGGACCATGCCGGTGGTCACCAGCGCGAAGAGCAGCCAAGGCCGATTCACCATTTGGCAATTTTACCATTAGTTGTCTTATTCTTTCTAGATTTTTCGTTTGACGTCGTCCTGCTGACGAATGACAGCGAGGAACCAGAATCAGGCAACCACTACCGAGATGCCTAGCTTGCGCACGGAATCGAGGAAGTCGGCCGACGCCATGGAGTCGGTGATGAGGCGGTGGACGCGATCGATGGAACCGATGCTCGAGACGCTGCGGCGGCCAAGTTTGCTGGAGTCGGCGACGATGGTGGTTTCGCGGGCCGCATCCATCATGCGCTTATTGAGATGGGCTTCCAGCACATCGGGCGTGGAAGCGCCGGTCTCTAGCGAAAAGCCGTCCACGGCCAGGAACAAGCGGTCGGCATGGAGTTGCGTGAGCATGGCCTCGGCTTGCGGGCCGACGAAAGAGGAGGAGATTTGCCGCATCAGGCCGCCCACCATGATGAGCGCCATGCCGGGAGAATCGGCCAGTTCCGCGGCGATGTTGAGGGCATTGGTGATAACCGTGAGACCCTGTATCTTCAAGGCCTTGAGGTGGCGGGCCACCTCGAGGGTAGTGGTCCCATCGTCCAGAATGATGGTTTCGCCCGGTTGCACCAATTCAGCCGCCGCCCGTCCAATGCGAGCCTTCTCGGCGTGGTGAAGGATGGCTTTGTAACTGACGGGGTAGTCCTTGGTGGGTTCCTGCGGGGTAAGCGCGCCGCCGTGGGAGCGGACCAGCAGGCCGTTGGCGGAGAGGGCGTTCAAGTCAGTGCGGGCAGTGACGTCGCAAACATCGAACTCACGGACGATATCGGCGACAGTGACGCGACCGGCGTCGCTCATCATTTCGAGAATTCGGCGCCGACGCTCCTCCACGAGCAGGCGCGGACTGTTTGCCATAGTTGACGATTTCTTTCTAATTTACAGGATATCGCGTTTTTACGTGATTTAAAGATATTGCCGAAGACCGAAAGGCAGTTTGCACGAACCAGGCGCTACTCCGTGACGCCCATCAGGGCGCGTTCCGTCCAATCCGCCGCGGGCCGGACCTCGACGGAGCCGCCGT
>OBLU010002410.1_pt1 | contig 17273 bp, 11 predicted proteins | sample 1518681 | NCBI WGS metagenome assembly OBLU01 (sample SAMEA3539304, study PRJEB22396) | soil metagenome | biome: tundra; feature: field; material: soil | place: USA | collected 2010-05 | depth 0.15 m | reverse complement strand
ACCTGCACGACATCGGGAAGAACCTGGTGGCGTCGATGCTGGAAGGCGGCGGCTTTGAGGTGATCGACCTGGGCGCGGACGTGGCGCCAGAGCGCTTCATCGAGGTGGCCGCCACGCGCAACGCTAACCTGGTGGCGCTCTCGGCGCTGCTCACGGTGACGATGCCGTCGATGAAGACGACCATCGACGCCTTCCAGGCCGCGGGACTCCGGGGAAAAGTGAAGATCATGGTAGGCGGTGCACCCGTCACCGAGCAGTACGCAGACGCGATCGGAGCCGACGGTTATAGCGAGAGCGCCGGAGCCGCGGTGGCGCTGGCGCGCAAATTGGTGGCTGCGTGAGCCGTTCGCGCGAGTGGCTGGCGGATGGTCTGCCGATGGCGGGGGTGGGGTAACATTGTGAAGGAATCCCATGACATGGCCGGATGACCAGGAACTGTTCGCGTTGATTCGTGAGACCCTGTATACGCCGGTTGTGGGGGACATTTTGGACGCGGCCGGATACTGGCGCCAGTTTCTCCCGCAAGCGGTGCGGCCCCTGCGCGAAGACATGAAAGTGGTGGGCCGCGCCATGCCGGTGCTGATCGCGGATGCGTGGGGGCCGCAGCGCGCTCCGTTCGGGCGGTTGACGGAGGCGCTGGACCAGATCCAGCCCGGCGAGATCTATTTGGCCACGGGCGGCTCGCGCAACTGCGCGGCCTGGGGCGAAATTCTAACGGCGACGGCGCGGGCGCGGTGATCGACGGCTACCACCGCGATACGCCGCGGGTGCTGGAGCAAAACTGGCCGGTGTTCAGCCGGGGCGCCTGGGCGCAAGACGCGGGTGTCCGGTCGAGTGTGATCGACTATCGGTGCCCCATCGAGATCTGCGGCGTGCGGGTCCACCCTGGAGACCTGGTGTTCGGAGACATGGATGGAGTTGTGGTGGTTCCTCGCGAGGCGGAAGCCGAGGCCATCACCCGGGCGCTGGAAAAAGCGCGCGGAGAAAAAGTGGTCCGCCGCGAAATCGAAGCCGGTGCTTCCAGTACGGAGACGTTCCGCAAGTACGGCATTCTCTGAACCCCATGAAGCGAAGTTTGCAAATTCATCCGTCCGACAATGTCGCCACATTATTGGAGGACGCCGGGGCTGAGGGGATCGGCATCCTGGGTGGCCGCCAGGATGGCACGGTGATTCTTCTGGAGCCCATCCAGATGGGCCACAAAGTGGCCTTGAAGACCATTCCGAAAGATGGTCCGGCGGTGAAGTATGGTGTGACCATCGGACTGTCCCTGCGCGAAATTCAGACAGGCGAATGGGTCCATCTGCACAACACCAGAAGTCGGGTGGACGATCGCTCGTCCGCCTTCGACCGGCAGACCGGCGCAGCCAGGGACACAACCTATGAGTGTACCTCTGCTCGCGCGCGGGCGGATTCGTGAACGGTGTGGTGCTGCCGGTGGATGGCGGGGCCAGTATCGGGTTCTGAGGGCTGAGCAGTGAGGAAGCCCGCCGGGCTAGTGTGCCGCGGCCGCGGCCAGCGCACGCGCGGCGCGAAGGCCGCCGGCGCGCTGTATGCCGGGGACGAAGAGACCATCCACGAAATCCTGGTCCGTGCCGCGGAAGCCCCTGAGATCGGCTTGCAAGTCGACCGCCTGCGGCGCGACGGCGGCCGCAAACAGACACCACACGCCAGCCTTGCCGGCGCCGATCAGGCGCGTCCGGGGTGTGTTCAGCCATGCGAGCGCGGTGAGGATGTCCTGCACGCGGTTGGCATCGTCGGACTTGTTGAAGGTCAGGAACATCTTCACGGCGCGACCGCGCGGGGCGATGGCGCTGCCGGTCTGAAAGGTGTCGATCATCAGAACCGACCTGCCGGCCTGGAGGAGCCGCGCGACTTCCGGCGATTTCCGCGCAGCCTCCGCGCCATCGGCAGCGACCACCAGCGCGGGCGGGTTCGTGCCCTTCACCCAGATTCCCGGGATGCGGTCGCCTTTGCCGGGACGCCCGAGCAGGATGTGCTCGCCATCGCTCTGGCTCAGCACATGCTGCGGCCACTCGGCGGCCAGCGCCAGGGTCAGACGCTCGCGGAGATCGTCCGTCTGCTGATTGGAAAGATGGATCCACAGATCGAAGATCTGCTGAAAGGTCAGGGCATTTTCCGGGAGTTTGCGGTTGTGCAGCACCAACATGTCCTGCAACGGTTCGATGCGGACCGATTTTTCCTTGAGCTTTGAGTCGTCGTTCTCACCGAGGACGTGCTTGCCAAAGAAAGCGTACATGGCGTCGCGGCTGGGCTTGTTGTAGTTGTGGGGCGCGGTCTGGAAAAACGCCTCCACCTCTCCCCCCTTGCCGTAGAGATCGTAGATGGCGCGGACGGCCGGATATTCCTCCTGGAGCATGTTGCGTGTCCAGTCTCCGGTCGCGCCCGCCATCAACATGGGCCGCGGCGCCATCATGGCCGCGAGCTCGACGTTGTTCGTGCCGAGCCGCAGATTGGGCGCATTCTCGCACAGCGAGCCGCCCTGCATGATGAAGGAAACCATGTTGGCCGGCGCGGAGAACTGGATGCGGTTGTCCACCGCGGAGATCAGGATGGTCTGGGTGGCTCCGCCGGACGCGCCGGTGGCTCCGATCCTGTGCGGGTTGACCCCCGGAAGCGATTCGAGGAAGTCGACGCCACGGATGGCGTTCCACAACTGAAGCCCGAGTGGTCCAAAGTTCCAGATCTGTTCCAGAGGCTTGTCCCCGAATTCATGCGGCGTCTGGATGGTGTCGTTGAACCCGACCATGTCATAGGCGAATACCACGTAACCCTGCCGCGCCAGCATGATGCAGCGGGCGGGAATGGACGCGATTTCGGTGTGCTCGAGGCGGCCGTAATTCCAATGGCCATGAGGCGACAACACAGCCGGAAATCCATCCGGCGGCGCGGCTTTGAGCAGGCGGTACAGGTTGCCCCCCAGATAGAAGCCGGGTAGGGTTTCGAGCAGCACTTTTTCGATGGAGTAGTCCTTGTTTTCGATTCGCCCGAAGATCTGCGGGTGAAGATCGCACTTCGGAAGCATGGGCATCAGACCTGCGGCGGAGAGAATCTGCTTGCGCAAAACCTCCCGGCGGGCCCGCCATTCGTCAAGGCTCTGGTATGTCCTGGGCGCGAAATGCGTATCGGTGTTGGGAAGATCGACATTGCGCGCATCCTGCGTGGGGATCTGGGCCTGAGCGGCGAAGCAGGCCAGCCACATTCCGGGCAGGAGACATGGTATCAAACGCCAGGCTCGCGTCCTTGGCGCACTACCGGAAAGCAACCTCATAAGTTTTCCCCCGTTCCAATGGGGCCGCTACCGCGCCGTCGGCATTCTCGCTCCAGGAAGCCGCCTTCCCCTCCGCGGTCACCCGAGCAACTCGCTCGGTGCGGGGCGGCCGGATTCTGTATGTGCCCGTGACGTCGGGTCTGAGAGTAGCGGTGGTCGCCCGGCCAGCGGCCCAAACGATACCCACCTCGACGGCGCCGCGCGCGCGCAAACCGTGGATCGAGCCCTCCGGCCACGCCTTGGGGAGAGCCGGCAGCAGGCTGATTTCGCCCGCGTGGCTTTGGAGCAGCATCTCTGCAATGCCGGCGATGCCTCCGAAGTTGCCGTCGATCTGAAAGGGCGGATGCGTGTCCAGCATATCGGGCAGCGTGGAGTTGGCGAACAGCAGGCGGAGACTCTCGTAGGCCAGATCGCCTTCTTCCAGACGCGCCCAAACGTTGATGACCCATGCGCGGCTCCATCCAGTGCGCCCGCCGCCGGCAGCCAGGCGGCGCTCGAGCGACGTTCGCGCGGCCTTGGCCAGCTCCGGCGTACCCCGCAGCGTGATCTGGTTGCCCGGATAGAGCGCGAACAAGTGCGAGATGTGGCGATGCCCGGGCTCCGCTTCGTCGTAGTCTTCGAGCCACTCCTGGAGCTGTCCGTGTTTGCCGATCCGGAACGGCGTCAAGCGGGCGCGCGCCGCCGAGACCCTTTTTCCGAAGGCTTCGTCGACGCCTAAAACCTGCTCCGACTCCAGCACCCGGCTGAACAGCGCGTACGCAATCTCGGTGTCCATGTACGGACCCATGCAGAGTCGCGCCACTACACCGTTGGCCAGGCGGTACCCGTTTTCCGGGGAAATCGAGGGGCCGGTGACCAGATGGCCCTGGCCGTCATCCACCAGGTAGTCCAGCAGGAACTGGGCGGCCTCCTTCATTACGGGATAAGCGCGGCGCGCCAGGAAATCGCGGTCGCGCGTGAAATCATAATGATCCCAAAAGTGCAGGCTCAGCCAGGCGCCGCCCATGGGCCACAAGCCGGAGTTGACGCTGTCGATGGGCACGGCGTCGCCCCAAATGTCCGTATTGTGATGCAGCACGAAGCCGCCGGCGTGATACAGGGCCCGGGCCACGTGCCGGCCATCCGGACGGGCGGCTTCGACCAGATCGAAAAGCGGCTCGTGCATCTCGGATAAATTGCAGACCTCGGCCGGCCAGTAATTCATTTCGGTGTTGATGTTGATGGTGTACTTGCTCTCCCAGGACGGCGCGAGCGATTCGTTCCAGAGCCCTTGCAGCGTGGCAGGCAAGCCGCCGGGACGGCTGCTGCTGATCGACAGGTAGCGCCCGAATTGAAAATAGAGGGTAGCCAACAGCGGATCCGGCGCTCCCGCGGTCACGCGGCTCAGGCGCTCGTCGGTGGGAAGATCCGGAGCGGCGCCGGCGAGCGAAAACTGCACGCGGTGGAAATAGCGCTGATAATCGGCTACGTGCTCCGCGCGGAGTTGTTCGTAGGGCTTCCGCGCGGCTTTGATCCGCGCGTCGCAGGTCTCCTCGGGGGAGTCGCCGTGGAAGTCGGTTGCCGCCGCGAGCAATAGGGTGACGGCGTTGGTGTGATCCACCAACAGTTCGGAGCCTTCCGTGAGAACCCGCCCGCCTTCGGTGACTGCCGTAAGCATTGCGTGGAAACGCACGCCCGCCTCGCCTTCTGCGTCGTGGGCGGGATCGCGGGCGATGGCCTTGCCATCCATCACGATGCGGTCCGCGCCGGCTGACTTGGTGACCGCATCCTGCTCGCGGCTCAGCGCGGCGCGAAACGAGATGCGGTTGGGCCGGTCGCAGGTGAGGCGAATCACGATCAGTTGTCCTGGGGCCGAGGCGAAAATCTCGCGCGTGTACACGGAGCCGCTGGCGCGGTAGGTGACGCGCACGGTCGCGGATTCCAGATCGAGCTCGCGCGTATAGTTGGTGGGCTCCTGGTCGCCGAACCGCAGGTTCAGATCGCCGAGCGTCTGATACGGCGGCATGCGGCTGGGGACGGCGATCATGTCGCGCCCGGCCAGCGCTTCGGCTTCCGTGGGCTTGCCGGCAAACAGCAGGCGCCGCACTTCGTCGAGGGCCGCTCCGCCGGCAGGATTATTGCGGTCGCGCTTTTCGCCTGCCCAAACTGTGCCTTCGTTCAACTGGATTCGCTCATCACTGACGGCGCCGAAGACCATGGCGCCGAGCCGCCCGTTACCAATGGGCAGAGCTTCGGTCCACTTCGTGGCGGGTTGGCGGTACCAGAGCACATTGGCGCGGTCGGCGGCGCTTGCGGACCAGACCATCACGCCGGCAAGCATAAATATGCGACTGCGAGAATTCACCTATTGTAGTATAAGCACCTGTTTGGATCGCATGCGCAACGCGACGACGAACCTCTTCCTGGCTGCCTGCCTTCTCTGTGCGCCGGCGCCGCCGAAGTTCGCGGAAACCTACCGGCCGGTGTCCGCGGCCCGCCACGGCAGTCTGTTTAACCGCGATTGGAAGTTTCAAATCGGCGACCACCGCGGCGCCGAGGCCCGCGCGTACGACGACGCCTCCTGGGAGCCGATCGCGCTGCCCCACTCCTTCAGCCTGCCGTATTTCCGCTCCGCCCAGTTCTATGTGGGATACGGATGGTATCGCAAACATTTCGAAATGAGGCCGGAGTGGCTGGGCAAGAGGCTGTTCCTCGAATTCGACGGCGTCTTTCAGGATGCCGAGATCTTCGTGAACGGCCGGCGCGTGGGAGCCCACCAGGGCGGCTACACGGGATTCTCCATCGACATCACGAGCGCCATCATAGCCGGCGACAACCTGGTGGCCGTGCGGCTCAACAACAACTGGAATCCGCAACTGGCGCCGCGCGCCGGCGAACACGAATTCTGCGGCGGCATCTATCGCGATGCCTACCTGGTGGTGGTGGACCCGCTGCACGTCGCGTGGTATGGGACATTGGTCACCACGCCGCAGGTGTCGGCGGAATCGGCGCGCGTCAGCGTCAAGACCGAAGTACGCAACGACGGACTCGCCGCCCGGCGCTTCACTCTGGTGACAACGATCGTGGGTCCGGACCAGCAGGTGGTGGCGCGAATGCGCACGGGCCAGGCGATAGCGCCCGGGTCGGCCGCCACGCTGGACCAGACCAGCGAATCCATCCGTCATCCCAAGCTGTGGCACCCGGATCATCCGTACATGTACAGCGTTTACACCGAGATTCTGGACGGCGGAAAGGCGGTCGACGATTTTCTGTCCCCACTGGGATTCCGCTGGTTTCGCTGGACCGCCGACCAAGGCTTTTTCCTCAATGGGGAGCATCTGTACCTGCGCGGAGCCAATGTGCACCAGGACCATGCGGGCTGGGGCATTGCGGTTACGCAGGCCGGCGCCTGGCGCGATGTCAAGCTGATCAAGGATGCGGGCTTCAATTTCATTCGCGGATCGCATTATCCGCACAGCCCCGCGTTTGCGGAGGCCTGCGACCGGCTGGGCATCGTCTTCTGGTCGGAGAACGTGTTCTGGGGTAAGGGCGGCTTCGGTAAAGATGGATACTGGAACGCGAGCGCCTATCCGGTGCGGCCGGAGGACTTCGCACCCTTCGAAGAAAGCTGCAAACAACAACTGCGGGAGATGATTCGGATTAATTCCAATCATCCTTCGATCGCGATCTGGAGCATGACCAACGAAGCTTTCTTCACGGAGAACGTGGATCGCGCCAAGGACCTGGTGCGGAGCCTGGTGCAACTCAGCCATCAACTGGATCCCACGCGGCCGGCGGCAGTGGGTGGCGTGCAGCGAAAGGGTTTCGACCGGCTCGGCGACGTGGCCGGCTACAACGGCGACGGCTCCTGGCTGTTCCTGAATCCGGGCATTCCGAACATGGTCTCGGAATATGGCGCGCTGGGCAAGGGCGTGCCCGGCGATTACGATCCATACTTCGCCGATCTGGCGACGCAGCCCGAATTCCCTTGGCGCAGCGAGCAAGCCATCTGGAGCGGATTCGACTATGGCACCATCGCGGGCAAGCAAGGATTCAAAGGAATCATCGACTATTTCCGCCTGCCCAAACGAAGCTGGTATTGGTACAGAAACGCGTATCTCCATATTCCTCCGCCGCCATGGCCGCAGCCGGGAACACCGGCGAAGCTCCAGTTGACGGCCGATAAGACCACCATCCACGGCGCCGATGGAACCGACGATTGCCAGTTGATCGTCACCGTGGTCGACGCGCAGGGCCGGCGCATCGGCAATTCGCCGCCCGTCACCCTCCGCGTCGAATCCGGGCCCGGCGAATTCCCAACCGGGCCGGCTATCACGTTTACGGCCGACTCCGAGATCATGATTGTGGAAGGTCAGGCGGCCATCGAGTTCCGCTCGTATTACGGCGGCCGAAGCCTCATCCGGGCTCACTCGCCGGGACTCCAGGACGCCACCATTACGGTAACGACGGAGGGCGATCCCGTCTATGTCGAGGGCAAAACCCCACCAGGCGCCGTGCGCCCCTATGTGCCGTCGAGCCGGGCTGGCTTCCGCTCCACGGTCGAATCGGTGGCCGACGTCGGCCGGGATCGCCCCGCGCGTTCGAGCAGTTCAGCTCCCGACCATCCAGCCCGCTCCGCCAACGATGGCGACCCAGCTACGAGCTGGCAGCCGGCGAAAGGCGACCGAAGCGCCTGGTGGCAAGTGGATCTGGAGGGCTTCTACCTGATCTACTCGACCAGGATCCGGTTCCCTTCGGCTGGGGCGCATGGCTACAAGATTGAAGTTTCGAAAGACGGCCAGCATTGGGATACCGCGGTGGACCAGAGCGCGGCGCGAGTGACGGACGCGGAAAGAGCGGACAACCTCCCGGCCGGCACGGTGATCCGGTACCTGCGTCTGACGTTCCCGGCGAACGCGGGTGCCGCTCCAGTGGGCCAGGCGCTTTCGCCTGCCGAGGTCTTCGGATTGGCGGAAGTCTCGCTGTTCGGCCTGATGTGGGCGGAATGACCTTTCCACAGTCATTCGGTGGCGATGATGTGGCGCACGTGTGCGTGCGACACATCGTCAGAACCGAACGTCGATGCGCACCAGGCCGTGGACTTTCTCCAGCCGGATGGTGGAACCCGTGGGCGCGGCAGTGGCTTGGCTGTTAACCATCGCGGTCTTGATGCGGCCGCCCGCGGGCAGCGGGAAGTGCGCGATCACATCGTTCGGTTCGGAAGGCGCCTCGAGTTCCAGGATCATTCGGCCCGCGCCGGGGTAGGACAATTTGCAAGAGACGGGCCCGCCCAGGGTGGTCGGCGCGTTGCGAACGGAGAGTTCGTCTCCTACGCCCACCCAACCGGCGGGAATGCCCGGCAGCAGATGAAGCGCGCCATCCTGTTCGAGCAACAGCATGTCGCGAACCATGTTCACCAGGTTGGCATTGGCCCAGGCCTCGGGCATGTCACCGGTGCCCGCCTGGTTATCGAGGTTGCGGTTGTTCGTACTGTTCGGACATCCGGTGGGAATGGTCTTGTCGATTCGAATCTCTTCACGCCATACGTTGGTGGTGTACGAATGGTTCAGGGTGGCCATCAGCAGGCCGGCAGCCTTGGCAATATCACCGCGGCGCAGGTAGGTTTCGGCCACGTTTAGCGAGTTACCGGGCCAGACACCGCCGAAGCCCAGCCACGCCATGTTGGTGGGCAAGCCTTGCTTTATGCTGCTCTCCACGCGTTCCAGGAGCCCGGAGACCAGCGCATCGTCCGGCCGGAAGAATCCGGTAGGATACACCGCCACGAAACTCTGCGACCATGCCGCTTCTGGGTAGGTTGGCATGGCTGGGAGATACGGCGGAGTCCCCTGTTCCAGCTTGACCGCGCGCTCGATAGAAGCGAGGATGGCATTGCGGTAGTTGGCGGACTCCTCGGAAAGCCAGGCGGCGTCTTCGCTCCGTCCGAGTTCGAGAGCAGCCTTGCGGGCGCACTCCACCGCGTACAGGGCAAAAAAATTGTGCGGATACGCGTGGCCTTCGGGGATTCCGCTATCGCCGTAGGCCCAGGGCAGCAGACCAACCCAGTAGGGCTTTTCGGAGGGCGCCAGCTTGGGACTGGTTTCAGTCCGGCAGCTCCACGGAATCGCGCGGCGGATGGGCTTGGAGCCGGCTGGAACGTTGCCCTCTTCCAGATCGGTTTCCTCGCGGTGGTATCGAATCCAATTCGCGGCGGCCAGAAGATGCGGGTAGGCACGAGCCAGCCAGGCCCGGTCGCGGGTGAACTGGTAATGTTCCCAGACGCCAGCGGCGTTGCCGCCGATGTTGTCCCAGGAAGGCCAGCCACTGATGGGGGGACCATCCCACTCGCCATCATCCATCTGAATGCGAAACGCGTGCTCCAGAGACTGAGCGGCAAGGTCGGCGCGCCCCAGTACTTGCAGAGCGCGCGCCTGAAAGTATTCGCCGCGGCCCCAGAACTGGCGGTAGCCGCCGGGGCCGTCGAGTATCCAGAGATCGCCGCCCGCGTCATATTCCGTCAGGATGAGTACAAAGGCGAACGACGAGTAGAAGAAATCTTCCAGCTCTTTTTGCGGCAGATGGATTTGCGGCCCCTTAGCCCAGAGCGCCTGCCACGATTCTCGCGCGCGAATGAGCAGGGTCTCGCCGGAGTCTCCGCGGATCGAAGATTCTTTCGCCAACGGAAGGTCGTAGGGAACTTTGAGCCACAGCGTGCGCGTGGAGTTCGCGGGGACGGCCCAGCGGCAGGCCAGAGTCAAACCCGAGGCCTTGGACGAACACTCAACCGGGTCGCCTTCCACCAGGACGATTTCGTATCCGTCGCGCGTCACCAACGCGTTTTGCCGGGTTCGCCCCGCCAGGTTGTAGTGCTTTCCGCTCAACTGCGTCTCGAGCGTAACAACCGCTGCCGACCGGTTAGACACGTATAACCGCACGACGTCCAGTCCTTGCGGGGCTGCCTCCGCCGCAAATGCCAGTTCTTCCAACGCCACATCGCCCGCGCTCCAGTGCGTCACGACGAAGGGGTACCGGCCCTCCAAGAGGCTCTGCGGGCCGGCGGAAAGCGCCGTCTCGCGTTCACCCTCGATGCGCAGCGTTCGAATATCGAGCGCGCCGTCCATTTGATTGCTGAAGCCGAACGGCGAATCGAGCGGTTTGCGCTTGAGGCTCCATTGCGACCACCGCAGGTTGCCGTCCTTCTCGATGACGGTCTTATGGCTGCCCATGGGCAATCCAATGACGCTGTGCGCATTCTTATTGGTGAATTCGTGAGTGACGTGAAAGGGCTCCGCGGCGAGCGCCGCACCCATCGTGCATAAAAATGCAGTCGTGAATTTCATGGCGATCGTTGTCATTATATAGAGTTGGATATGAATGGAACCGGCCGGTCCGGTATCGAGTTTTGAAATCTTATGAGATGGTCTGGTGCTCTTTCGGTTCTTCTCGCATGCGTGGCGGCGATCATCGCCTTGTGCGCAGCGGTGCCCCCCGGCGGCATCGTGAACTCTATCGGCATGGCGCTGGTAACGGTTCAACCCGGCAGCTTTGAGATGTGCGTCGATTCCGTGCCTTTGCCGGCGGAGTTGCTGAAGGGGCCGCCGGGTGTCATCTACGACCGCCCGAGCAATGCGGGCGACTACGACGAAGCACCGGTTCATAAGGTCACGATCGCCAGGCCGTTCTTGATGAGCGTCACCGAAGTGACCATCGAACAATACCGGCGATTTCGGCCCGGCTTTGCCGGCGACCCGTATTACGCACCGTACGCTTCGGGTGTCAGTTGGAACGATGCCGTCGCGTTTACGAAATGGCTCGCCGGGAAAGAGGGCAAGCCTTACCAGCTGCCCACGGAAGCCGAATGGGAGTACGCCGCCCGCGCTGGATCGCGCACTGCGTTTTCATCGGGCGCGACGCCGCCCGCGCCCGAAACCGCCAACCAGTGGGGCTTGAAGAATATGCATACCGGCGTCGCGGAGTGGTGTCTGGATTGGCACGGCCCATATCCGCGCCAGCCGCAAACCGATCCCATCGGCCCGGCATACGGCATCGCCCGGATTGTGCGCGGCGCCGGCCTGGACTATAAGGCCTCGAAGACCGACGGCGGCAAGCACCTGCCAGCGGAGATGCCCTACTACACCCGCTCCGCGAATCGCGCCAGCATGGCCCCGGATTTCGCATCTCCCACGCACGGCATCGGGTTCCGCGTTGTGCTGGCTCCCATGCCCGATTCGAAACCGCTGCCGTATGAAGCGCCTCTCGTCTCGACGGCCGTGAAGCAGACCGCGCCGCCGGACACGACCAGCGGGCCCGATCCGCACATGCCTTACTACTACACGCGCGTTCTCTTTCCCGATCTGGGCGCTCGCACCATGCGGGCCGTGGGTTGGAAGATCGGCCTCAAACCGGGACTGGGCATCGCCTACCACAACTCGGCGGTGCAAGTCTGCCCGAACGGCGATCTGGTGGCTGCCTACTACAACACTCCGAAGGAAGAGGACGATCCCGACCAGACGATCCTTACGATGCGGCTGCGTTACGGAGCCGAGGATTGGGACATGCCGGAACCGTGGCCGGACTTCGCCGATGCGGCCGACGCCGCGCCGGTAATCTGGAACGACCACGGCAAGATCTGGTTCTTCTGGGGATCGCCGCGGCTGCTGGGCGGTCCGCCGTTCCAGTACATGACGTCGGCCGATAACGGCGCGACCTGGAGCGCGGTCGAATTTCCAAAGCTCGCCGGCACGGTGGGCAAATTTACGCCCCAACCTATCAACAGTGTGGTGCGCGGAAGCGATGGAACCATCTATCTTCCAGTTGACGCGGCGGGCAGCACCTCGGTGGTGTTCGCTTCGAAGGACGAAGGGAAATCCTGGTTCGACACCGGCGGCCGCACGGCGGGCCGCCACACCACGCTGGTGATCGGCAAGGACGGATCGCTGATCGGCTTCGGCGGCAAGAACTCTGAGATCGATGGCTTCATGCCCAAAGCCGTCAGCCGCGATGGCGGCAGAACCTGGGAGAAGTCGAAGACGCCATTCCAGCCTCTCGGCAGCGGCCAGCGCCCGAGTATCATTCGGCTGGCTTCGGGGCGCCTGTTCTTTGTTGCCGATCTGTTTGACAAGAAGAAGCTCGGCGAAAAAGATGCCGGCGCCTTCGTGGCCGTGAGCAACGACGATGGCGAGACCTGGAAGACCCGCCGCCTGCCTGGTCTGATCACGGTGGGCTACACCACGGCAACCCAGGCGCCTAGCGGCGTGATCCATATCGTCACGTCGAAGAGCAAGCCGGAAGTGCATATCGAGCTGAACGAAGCCTGGGTACTGGAGGGTGGACCGCCGGCCGCGTTTCCCGGCGATCCGCACGGTGTGCACGGGTATCGCGAGCAGTATCCCGGTGGAGGCACGAAAGCCATCTGGAGCGCGGGCATCGCATCCGACGGACGGCGAGTTTTGGACGGCAGGCAGATGTTTTATTACGAGAGCGGACAGAAGCAATGGGAAGCCACGTTCCAGAGCGGGCGTAAGACCGGCGTGGAAACCTCGTGGAACGCAGCAGGCGCGAAGCAATGGGAGCGCACCTACGGCGCGGACGGGACCTGGACCTGGCGGATCTACGACACCGCGGGCAAGGCCACGGCGGAGTCGCGCTGGCAGGGCAAGAGAATGCTCGACGCCAGCCCGGAAGGAAGCTTGAGCCGATGACCCGCTGGGGGGCGTTGCTGCTGGGCCTCGGCATCCTTCCGGCGGCGCTTGCGGCCGATCCGATGCTGTTTGTGTATTTCAAAGAACCCGCCAACATGGGCGTATTCTTCGCCATGAGCGAAGACGGATACCATTTCCATCCCTTGAACGGCGGCAAGCCCTGGTTTGGAATCGAGCACGCGGGCGCGCTGATCCGCGATCCGTTTATCACGCGCGGTCCGGACGGCCAGTTTCATATGGTGTGGACGTGGGGCTGGCACCGTCAGTCCATCGGGTATGCGCACTCGGCCGACCTGGTGCATTGGTCGGAACAGCGCGAGCTCCCGCTCATGACCGGAACCCCCGGAACCAATAACACATGGGCCCCCGAGACCTACTGGGACGAAGCCAAATCGCAATGGTTGATCGTCTGGTCGAGTACCGTCGCGGGGCGCCAGCAGGGGAATCGCATCTATAGCGCCCGGACTGCGGATTTCCGCACGTTTAGTAAACCCGAGGTCTTTTTCGATCCGGGCTATGTGGTGATCGACGCCACCATGATTCGCACGCGCGGCCGTTACTACCTGGTGTTTAAGGACGAACGGCAGGAGCCTCTGCACCGGGAAATCAAAATCGCCGATGGCCGTCCATCGAGGGCCCGTGGGGCAACATCAGCGAGGCGATCACCGAGTCCTGGGTGCTCGAAGGCGGCGCCACCGGCCACCTGGACCTTCGGGAGGCGGCCCGGAATCGGCTCATGCTGCGCGGCAACGCCGGCGCCGTGGCGTTCCGTAATCTCTACCTGAAGGAACTGGAGTAGCCTCTCACACGGAACAGATCGATGCGCACAGTGCGGTGGCTCGACCTCGGCATCATCGCCGCCTATATGGCGTGTCTGGTTTCTTTGGGGATTCGTTTCTCCCGCCGCCAGACTTCTACGGACCGCTACTTTGTCGCCAAACGAAGCATCCCCGGTTGGGCCATGGGCATGTCGCTGCTCGCCACCTTGATCAGCAGTGTGACCTTCATCGCCTATCCCGGCTCCGCGTATGCGGGTGATTGGGCGAATCTGGTTCCCGGGCTGATGGTGCCGGCCGCGCTGGCGGTGACGGGTCTGGTGGTCGTCCCGTTTTACCGGCATGCCGTCAACATGAGCGCGTACGAGTATTTCGGCAAGCGCTTCGGTTACGGCGCCCGCGTTTACTCATCCATCGCTTTCACGCTCCGCCATTTTTCGAAAATGGGGTTTGTCTTTTATCTGTTGGCGCTGGCGGTCAACGGCATCGCCGGATGGAAGACCGATTCCGTCATTATTGCGGTCGGCATTGTCACGGTCTGCTACACACTCATCGGCGGAATGGAAACCGTGATCTGGGCTGACGTCATCCAGGGCTTCGCGCTGTGGCTGGGCATCGCCATCTGTCTCGCCTTTCTGCTGTTTCTGCCGCCCGGCGGGCCCGCGGCGGCACTCGCGACAGCCTGGCATAGCCGCAAAATCAGCCTGGGAAGCATGGCTATGGACTTCTCGCGCCCCACCGTGCCGGTGTTGGCGTTGTACGGATTCTTCTACTATCTCCAGCAATTCATGGCGGACCAGACCATCGTGCAGCGGTATCTGGTGGCCCGCTCCGACCGCGCCGCTGTGCGCGGCGTAGCTCTTGGAACCGTATTTTGCATCCCAGTTTGGACGCTGTTCATGTTTCTCGGAACGCTTTGCTGGGTGTTTTACAGGAGTACCGGCGAGGAGCTTCCACTGGCTGTGGGCAAGGCCGACCAGGTTTTCCCGCATTTCATCGCCACCCACATTCCTTCCGGGTTGGCCGGCCTTTTCATGGCGGCGTTAGTCGGCGCCGCCATGGCCAACCTGTCGTCCGACTTCAATAGCCTGGCGGCCATTGTGGTGGAGGACTACTATCGGGTGCGGCATCCGCGGGCCACCGAACGGCAACGGCTGCTGGTCGCCAAATTCGTGGTGGCGATTTGCGGATTCCTGTGCATCGTGGTCGCGACGGCGTTGGCGCACACCAACGGGACCGCGCTCTCGCTTTGGTATACCATTTCGGGCATCGTGGCCGGCGGGCTTGCAGGTCTCTTCCTGCTGGGGTTCCTGACGGCACGGGCCGGCAAAACGGCCGCCTACGCCGGCATTGCCGCCAGCCTGCTGTTCACCGCATGGGCCACCCTGACGCTCGATGGCGGCAAGATTTGGAACTTGGGGCGCTTCAATTTTCCGTGGCACAGTTTCATGATCGGCGTGATTGGAAATCTCGTCCTGCTGATCGCCGGGTATGCCACGAGCGTCCTGTTTCCCAATCGCGATCCCGCCAGCCGGCAGATGACCGTGGCCGCCTGGCTCCGCCGGCGAACCAATCAGGCTTCGTGACGGTGCACATCCCAGCCGAGATATGTCTCCATGGCTTCGGCAACCGGCGCGGCGCAATGGGACGCGCTCATGGCCGCGTGATGCTCGAAGCCGTTTTTGCAGATGTAGCGCATCAACCGCTGGAGACCAGGAACTTCCGCCACGGCGCGGCTGCCGAACGTGTGCAATGCGTCGCTGGTGAAGCTGCCCTGGCCCACGTACGCGCGGATCCGCCCCTCCTGGTCGTCGGTGCTTACGCGCGCAAATGTTACGGGCCCGGCCGGCGTGCGGCCCGCCAGCGCTCCATACGTGTTCTCTTCGCCGAGCGTGGTTCCCAAAATGGGCGCCGTCCCCACCTTCACGTCCGGCAGAAAACTCTTGGCCCAATTGCCGCAATGAAACAACACGCACTTGTTCGGATCGCGGCCATAATTATTGTTCCAGTCCACCAGTGCGCTGGGCGTCTCCGAGGCCAGTTGCAGTGCATACATGGTGACCACTCCGGTGATATCCACCTCGCAGGCGCTGGGCATCAGTCCCTCGCTCATCATGCTCATGATGGTGCAGCAGTTCACGCCGAAATTCTGCTGCATCGAGCTCCAACACTGGATGGCCGTGGCCGCCAGGCCGTGTTCTTCCATCCAGTCGCCCAGCACGATCCCCAGCTTCGCCATTTGCACCATCGCCGGCGCAGGTACGATCGACACATCGGCGTAGGCCCCGATGTCCCGCAGTTTGGTCACCACCCGCGGATCATGATCGGCCAGTTTTTGCGCCCGGCCAAAGACGTCCGAAAGATCGATTGTCGAAACGCCGATCCCGGAAGCCTGTAAGAGTTTTTCGCTGTAGCGCATGCTGTTGAAGGCATTCGGCCGTGCGCCCACCGCCCCGATTCGAGCCCGGCGCAGGCCGCCGACAACCCGGCAAACGGCGAGAAAATTCTCAAGCTCGGCGCGGAATTCCGGCGAGCTGACCGATACCGTGTGCATCTCCGTCAGGCTGAACGGAATGTCAAATTGGCGCAGGTTGTTGCACACCGAAATCTTTCCGCAAAATGCATCGCGCCGCGTCTCGACTCCCAGCCGGCCCAGATCGTCCGGGTACGCCTGCACCAGCACCGGAACATTCATCTCCGCGATTTTCAGAGTTTCCGCGACTCCCTTTTCATCCCCGAAATTCGGGAGCGAAACCAGGACCCCGCGGATGCGGTCGCGGTTCGCGCGAAACAGCTCCGCGCAGCGTTGCGCATGCGCCCAGGTCTCCACGCTCCCGAGCTTGCTCTGGCTTTCATCGAGCATCACCGCCTCGATACCCATCTCCGCGAATAAGCGGGCGATGTCACGGCGCGCTTCCGTGACCAGGTGATCCGGGAAAAAGTCCCGGTTCCCGACGATTACACCCAACGTCATTCTTGACATAAGACACCTCCCCTTGGGCAAGCTAAAGCATGCCCCACCACGACCAGACCTGTCCCCCGGTGGGGCATGCTTTAGCTTGCCCTGTTTAACGGCGCGCGAACACGCCGAACTGGTCCGCGTTCTTCCCGGTTACGAGTTCGCAATCCACCGATTGTTTCTCCGGCGCGCCAGTCGATCCGGTGGTCAGGTAGCGGTGTGCCTGCTCCACAGCAGCTATCGCAATGCGCGCGGCGGGTTGCAGCACGGTCGCCTGGATGGCGCCGGCACGAATCGCCGCCAGCGCGTCCGGACTCCCATCGAAGCCCACCACGATCACCCTTGCCAGACCGCTGGCCTTGAGCGCCGCGGAAGCGCCCAATGCCATCGTGTCGTTTCCGGCGATCACGCCTTTGATGTCACGGCTGGCCTGGATGATGGTTTCCATCTTTTGAAACGCCTCTGTCTGGCTCCAGTTGGCGCTTTGCCGGGCAGCGAGCTTGAGGCCGGGATACTTGTCGAGCACGTCAGATCGGAAGAGCGTCGTGTAGGGAAAGAGTGTAGATCTC
>OBLU010002409.1_pt1 | contig 17278 bp, 22 predicted proteins | sample 1518681 | NCBI WGS metagenome assembly OBLU01 (sample SAMEA3539304, study PRJEB22396) | soil metagenome | biome: tundra; feature: field; material: soil | place: USA | collected 2010-05 | depth 0.15 m | reverse complement strand
CCCGAAGATATTTGCGATCAGCGTGAAGATCGATCCGGCAAATGCGGTGTGGGCGGCCTACGGCGCCGAGGCGATCCGAGTCGAAGTCCGGCCGGATTTTGGATGGTTGAACGTAATCGTTGCGGCTTTGGCGCCCAAGATTCACGCATGGTTCGATCCGAACGACGGATTCGCGTTCGTCGGCGACGACGCGACGCGCTACTACAAGGGCCCGCGGATCATGCTCGTGAAGACGGGAGGCGATACGCCGGGCAGCGCGCGCCGGACAAAATAGCGGGACTGATTTCTGAAAAAAGTATCCGATCTCTTAAAAAGATTCGATCTCTAAAAGTGGACGATGCCCTCGCCGTCGGGATGACGCGCGTTCTTTGCGGGTTTGGGCTTTCGATACTGAAACGAAGTCTTGCACTGCTGGCAGGTGCCTTCGGGCTGTTGGCCGCTGCGGCGGACCAGTTTTACGTAACGCACGGTTCCGCCGTCGCACAGATGAGCGGCGACGGGAAAGTCGTACACCGTACGGACCGTGATTTTCTCGCTCATTTTCCGCTAGCGCTCCTCAAGTCAGTTGGTCTCTCCCGCCATTTGGTACGCATGGCGACTTTTTTCGTTTCAACTTTACAATCGCGCGCCCGAGTCAGACTTGGATTAAACAAGATAGTGAAATCGCGCCGTCGATCAATCTTTTGGACGGTCAATTCAGAAAATATTTTCAGTTTTTCACTTTTTCAGTTTTTCACTTTTCACCGATGCCCGCGGGCGCCTTGAGTTCGAGCGTGTGGATACGGCTTGTGCTAGTTTTTTCGACGAATCGATGGAACGCCGGCTCACAAAACTGCTGGTCGCCAATCGCGGCGAAATTGCGCTTCGGATCATCCGCAGTGCGCGCCTGTTCGGCCTGAAAACCGTGGCTGTCTATTCGGCGGCGGACGCGAAAAGCGCACACGCCGGAGCGGCTGACGAGGCAATTGCGATCGGACCCGCCCAGCCCGCAAAGAGCTACCTCGACATCGCGGCGATAATCGCCGCCGCAAAGCAATCCGGCGCCGACGCGATTCATCCGGGCTACGGATTTCTCTCCGAGCGTCCCGAGTTCGCGCAGGCTGCGGCCGATGCGCAGATCGTGTTTGTCGGGCCGCGGCCGGAGGTGATGGCGGCGCTCGGCGACAAAGTCGCAGCACGGCGAATCGCAGTTGCAGCCGGAGTTCCGGTGGTGCCGGGAATCGAAGCTGCGGAAATTTCCGCGACGCGCGAGTTTGCCGCGCTGGTGGGCTACCCGCTGGTGGTCAAGGCTGCGGCAGGGGGAGGCGGGCGCGGGATGCGCGTGGTTGCAGAAGCAGCGCAACTCGAGAGCGCGCTGGGAGCGGCTGCGCGCGAAGCCGCGGCGGCATTCGGCGACGGACGGATATTCGTCGAAAAATATCTCGCGCATCCGCGCCACATCGAAATACAATTTCTCGGCGACAATCACGGCGCCGTGGTCGCTTTCGGCGAGCGTGATTGCTCGATCCAGCGACGGCATCAGAAGATTATCGAGGAGTCGCCCGCGCCCGGACTCACCGGCGAGATGCGCGCAAAAATAATCGACGCGGCGCTTAAACTCGCGCGCGCGGCGCACTACACCAACGCGGGCACCGCGGAGTTTCTGGTCGAGGGCGACAACTTCTACTTCCTCGAAGTCAACGCGCGCCTGCAAGTCGAGCATCCCGTGACCGAGATGCGTTTTGGATGCGACCTGGTATGCGAGCAATTGCGGATCGCGTCGGGCGGCAAGGTGCCGGAGCCCGCGGCCCCGCGCGGCGCGGCGATCGAATGCCGAATCAACGCCGAGGATCCCGAGCATGACTTCCGTCCCGCGACGGGAACCGTGCTTCATCTGAGCGTCCCCGGCGGACCGGGCGTGCGCTTCGACTCGCATCTGGCGCGCGGCGCCGAAGTGACGCCATGGTACGACGGTCTGCTCGGCAAGCTGGTCTGCTACGGCGCCAATCGCGAGGAGGCGCGCGGCAGGCTGGTCAATGCGCTCGACGAATTCGCTTTGCTGGGCGTGACGAACAACGCCGCCTACCTGCGCGATATCATAGCGAGCGGGCAATTTCGCGACGCGAAACTCTCGACGCACTTCATCGACTCATTCTTTTCAGGGTGGGAGATCGGCAAGTCTGAAATCGATGCGGCAATTGTCGCGGCGGCGATTACCGCCGGCGGCGCGATGGGCGATATCCCGTCAGACGGCGCTGCGTTGCCGTTGCGGGCCGGCACTGAGCGGCGTTCGCCGTGGGACGATCTCAAAAACTTCGAGCTGTGGGGATCGCGGCGATGAAGCTTACGCGCACGGGTGACTCGCGCGAGATCGACGCCGAAGTGATCTCGCGCGACGGCAGCACGATTCGCGTCCGCATCGGAGACCGGCAACTCGCCGCGGAGTTCACGCCCAATGCGGACGGCGGCGGGGTTCTTACGATCGACGGCCGGCGCTACCCGGTTTTCGGCGCGCGGCGAAAGGATTCGATACTCGTTTCAGTCGGTCCCGCGTCCTTCGAGTTCAAGCCCGCAGAAGCGGCTTCCCGGCGCCGCGCGCGCGGGCTCGTAGCGGACGAAATCATCGCGCCGATGCCCGGCAAGGTGCTCATGGTGATGGTGCGCGATGGCGACCTGGTCGAGGCCGGACAGGCGCTGGTCGTGATCGAAGCGATGAAAATGGAAACGACGCTCGCCGCCGAGAGCGCGGCGATGGTGAAACATGTTCGCGTCGAGGAGGGCCAGATGGTCGATCACGGCGCGGTGCTGATCGAGCTTAGTCCGTCTCCGGCTTCGTCAGTTCGCGAATCCGCGCCTCGAGTTGAGTGATCCAATCCTCGAAATCGCCGTCGCGCTCGACGACTATCTCAAACTTGCCGCCTTTCAAAATCGAGACGCGCCCCGGATGCTCGGTGCGCAGCGGAATCACAACCGCCTCGCGCGAAATTCCCATCGGTTCGATCACCGCGAAGATTCTTTCAATTTCCTTCAGCGTGACGGCCTTGAGCATGAGCGCGCCTCGTGCAAGTACGCTCTTTACTTAAATCGCCGGCGTCGTAAGCTCAAGACGCCGGCACTATATCGTTCGGCGGAGGATCGCGTGTTTGGCACAATCAAGAAGGTAGTCAAGGACAAGGGCTTCGGCTTCATCATCGCGGACGACGGCGGCGACGAAGTTTTCTTTCATCGCTCGGCGCTGTCGCCCAAGGTCTATTTCGACGACCTGCGCGAGGGCAACGAAGTTCAGTTCGACGTCCGTCCGGGCGAGAAGGGCCGTCAGGCATTCAACCTGCGCCTGCGGTAACTCCGCAACTGATCTGGAATCCGCCGTTCATCGCGTCAGAGCGAACCAGCGCTTCATCAGTCCCGCGACCAATGGCGTGAGCCGTGTGCGCGTGTAGAGTCCTGCCGCGCGGCGGATCGCGTCGGCCTGCGTCGGGTATGGATGGATCACGTCACCGAGGCGGCCCAATCCGATCCCCGCGGCGATCGCGGTCGTGAGTTCCGAGATAATTTCGCCCGCGTGGCTCGCGACCACCGTCGCACCGACGATCCGATCGCTCCCTGCGCGGACGTGCACCTTCACGAAGCCGTTCGTTTCTCCGTCCAGCACCGCGCGATCGACCTCGGCCAGTTCCTGCGTATAGGTCGCGACTGCGATTCCGCGCAGTTTAGCCTCGGCTTCGTATAGTCCGACGTGCGCTATTTCAGGATCGGTGTAGGTACACCATGGAATAGTCAGTCGGCTCGCGCGCTGGCGCCCGAAGAATAGTGCGTTGCGGAGTATGATTCGCGCGTGCGCGTCGGCCATGTGAGTAAACTTGTATGGCGATGCGACGTCGCCGGCCGCGTACACTATCGGATTTGTCGTGCGCAGGTAGTCATCGACTTTCACGCCGTTTTGCCTGTCGTATTCGATCATCGCCGCTTCGAGATTCAACCCCTCGACTGCGGGGACTCGCCCGACGCCGATCAAAATCTCGTCGGCGACAATCTCGCGGCTGACGCCGTCGCGTTCGGTCGCGATTATTTTTTCATTGCCGCGCAACTCGACGCCGGAAATCCTGCATTCGGTGATGATTTCCACGCCGTCACGGACGATGGCGTGCTCGACTCGCTGTGCGGCGTCGCGATCCTCGCGAATCAGGATTTGCGGGGCAACTTCGAGGATGGTGACCTGCGCGCCGAATCGTGCAAACGTCTGCGCAAGTTCGCATCCGATCGGTCCGGCTCCAATCACGGCAATTCGCCGCGGCAACTCGGTCAGCGAAAAAACCGTCTCGTTGGTCAGATAGCCGGCCTCTGCCAGACCCGGTATCGGGAGCGCGGCGGCGCGCGCTCCCGTGGCGATCGCGGCCTTTTTGAAACGAAGCTTCCTGCCATCCACCTCCACGCAGTCAGGCCCGACGAAGCGTCCGTCGCCGATAAACACGTCGACGCCCAAGGAGCGAAATCGATTGGCGGAGTCGGTCGGGCTGAGTTCGGCGCGCAGCTTGCGCATCCGCTCCATCACGGCCTGAAAATTTACCCGCACACCCGCCGGGACCTCGACGCCAAAGCGGCCCGCGTCGCGAACTGCCGCGGCCGCTCGCGCCGCGCGGATCAGCGCCTTGGACGGGACGCATCCGAAGTTCAGGCAATCGCCGCCCATCAGGTCGCGCTCGACCAGCGCAACCTTCGCACCCAACATGGCGGCGCCGGCAGCGATCACGAGACCCGCGGGCCCGGCTCCGATCACCACCATGTTGTAGCGACGCGCGGGTTGGGGGTTGATCCATCCGGCGGGATGCAGATTTTCAGTCAGCGCGAGGTTGTAAGCGTCTAGCGGCTCATGCTTCAGCGCGTGCGATCCCATCGATGTGTCCCCTAAGTCTTTTCGCGCAGCGCCCGAGCGCCGATTCGCGTTGCGTACACTGCGACCGCGACTGTCGCGACGAATCCCAATGCGGTGAGCGCCCATCCAGCGGGCGTGCGCCTGGCGCTGCCCCCGGCCGCGCGCGCGAGGTCGCCGCTCAGCGAGCCGATATACACGTAGAGAATTGTGCCGGGAATCATCCCGGCCCACGACGCAAGAAAGTAGTCGCGCAGAGTCACGCGCGTCAGCCCGTAGGCATAGTTAAGCAGGTTGAATGGAAACACCGGCGACAGGCGAGTCAGGACAACTATCTTCCATCCTTCTAGCCCGACCGCTTCGTCGATCGCTTTGAACTTCGCGTTGCCTTCGAGTCTTGCGCTCACCCAGTCGCGCGCAAGGTAACGGCCCACGAGAAAAGCCGCCGTGGCGCCGAGCGTCGCGGCGATCGAAACGTAGATCGACCCGCGCACCACGCCGAAAATCACGCCGGCGCCAATCGTGAGGATCGACCCCGGAACAAACGCGACGCACGCCGCGATGTAGATTGCGATGAACGCGACCGGCGCCAGCGCACCCAGCCCGGCAATCCAGTCAAGCGCGTTGGTCAGCCACGGTCCGGCGCCAATGCGATGCGCACCGTAGAGGATCGCGATTGCGGCCGCGGCGATCAGTAGAATTTTCGGGCGAAGGAAACCGGGGGCTGGGCTGGGCGCGGTGGTCATCTTGAGGTTCCGGGATTGGCAGCTCGCGGGGCGGGCAATTTTTTCGTTTCCACCGCGAGCATCGCGGACTGCTTATAATGCCACCGGGGATTGTGTAATTCTAATCCGCATGTCGGTCCACGATCACCAAAAACACGCGCGCGCAAATCTCAAGGTCGGCGTCATCACCGCCAGCGATTCGCGCAGCCCGGAAACTGACGAGAGCGGCAAGCTCATCCGCACTTTGCTCGAGGCAGCCGGCCACCTCGTTGTCTACTACGAAATCCTGCCGGACGACGGTGAGAAGATTTCCGCCGCGCTGGTCAATAATTTGCCGAATCTCGACGCGATTATCATCAACGGCGGCACCGGTATTACCGCGCGCGACGGCACCACCGAAGTCGTGAAGTCGGTAATCGACAAGGAGCTCGAAGGCTTCGGCGAACTGTTCCGGATGCTTTCGTTTCAGGAAATCGGAGCGGCCGCGATGATGAGCGGCGCGGTTGCCGGAGTGCGCCATGGCAAGTTCGTGGCCGCGGTTCCCGGTTCTCCCGACGCGTGCCGGCTCGCGATGGAGAAGCTGCTACTCCCCGAGCTCGGGCACATCGCTTATCTGCTGAGTCTATGAACCAGTGAACAAGTTCACGATCAAACTGTTCGCGACGCTTCGCGAGCGGGCGCATACGGCCGAGCTGACGCGCGAATTTCCCGACGGCACAACCGTCGGCGACATCTGGAGACATCTGGTCGGCGAATTTCCCGCGCTCGGCGGGCATCACAACTCTGTAGGCTTCGCCGTCAACCAGGAATATGTCGACGGCAGCTTCAAGCCGCGGATGGGCGACGAGATTGCCTTTATTCCACCCGTCAGCGGCGGTGCTGACACGCCCGCATACGTCGGCAATATCACCATCGGCCGCAATCCGATCGACTTAGCCGCGCTGGAACGCGAAGTTGCCGACCCTGCGGCCGGTGCAATCGTATCGTTCGCCGGCACCACTCGCCGCGACAATGCAGGCCGGGTCGTGATTCGCCTCGAGTACGAAGCCTACGAGCCGATGGCGCTATCCGAGATGCGCAAGCTCGCGGCCGAGGCCGGCGCGCGATGGAAAATCGTGCGCATCGCGATCGCGCATCGCATCGGCGTCGTCGAAATAGGCGAGACATCGGTGGCGATTGCGGTCTCGGCGGCGCATCGCGCGGAGGCGTTCGAGGCTTGCAGGTTCGCGATCGACCGCCTGAAAGAAATCGTACCGATTTGGAAAAAAGAGCATTTCGAAGGCGGCGAGGTATGGATCGGCTGCCAAACCTCGCATCCACCGGCCCTTGAATAGAAACCTCGCCGCGTCGCAGAACCCTCACCTGCCGTGTGTCTGTGACACCTCCCGTGAAATAACGGGCGAGGGATCAGAGCGTCATTGACCGGGCGGACAGTTACCAGTTACAAACGTAAGATGGCGTTGGGCGAAACATCGGTCGAAAAAATCATCCTGGCTGAGCCGCGCGGCTTCTGCGCCGGCGTCGATCGCGCGGTCGAGGCGGTCCGCAGCGCGCTGCGCTCCTACGGCCGCCCGCTCTACGTGCGCCATCAGATCGTCCACAACCGTTTCGTCCTCGAAGCGCTCGAAAAAGAAGGCGCGATTTTTGTCGAGAGCCTCGACAAGGTTCCCGCCGGCCAGCGCGTGATCTTCAGCGCTCATGGCGTCGCGCCCAGCGAATGGGACCGCGCCAAGGATCGCGCTCTGCGCGTTATCGACGCCACCTGCCCGCTCGTCACCAAGGTCCATCTCGAAGTCCAGAAGTACGACGACGAGGGCCGTACCGTGATCCTCATCGGCCACGCCGGCCACGAGGAAGTGAAGGGCACGCTGGGCGTCGCGCCCGGCAAGGTGGTGCTGGTCGGCAGCGTGAGCGAGGCGCGCACCGTCAAAGTCGAGAATCCCGAGCGCATCGCGGCTGTCACGCAGACCACGCTCAGTGTCGACGACACCCGCGAGATCATGGAGGCGCTCAAGGAACGGTTCCCCTCGATGCAGGAACCCAAGACCGACGACATCTGCTACGCGACCCAGAACCGCCAGAACGCGGTCAAGGAGCTGGTGCAGGTCAGCGATGCGATCCTGGTGGTCGGCTCGAAGCAGAGTTCAAATGCGAACCGGCTGGTCGAGGTCGCGCGGATGCGCGGCGCGCGCGCGTTCCTGGTCGATTCGATCGCCGACGTCGAGCCCGCGATGCTCGACGGTGTGCGCGCGCTCGGCCTGACCGCGAGCGCTTCCTCTCCCGAGTGGCTGGTCGAGGAAATTATCGGTGCGTTCGCCCGCTCGGGCGCCGAAGTCGAGCTGCTCAGCGTCGCCAAGGAGCGGGTGCATTTCCCGCTCCCGATGCCCGCCGACTGAGCCGCGCGGCGATTCCCGCCAGGCATCTGCGCACGCACGCCCGTCGCATTTCGCCTTGACAATTCCGCGCCATTGCTTGCAGACTCATCCGGATTTCGCCAAACCCTGAGAGGAACATTCTGATGCGAACAGTTATCGTGCGCGCACTGGTACTGCCCGTCCTGCTGGCCATCCCGTTCGTCAGCGGATGCCAGTCCGAGGCGAAGAAACATCTATACAAAGCTGAAGATCTGTTCGAAAAACGCGATCTCGATGGCGCCAAAAAAGAACTCGAGCTGTCGATAAAGGCCGACCCCACCAACCTCGACGCGCACAAGTCTCTCGCGCATATAGATGAAGCGCTCGGCGATGACGAAGCCGCCGGGCGCGAGTACGAGGCAGCCTCGGCGCTCGATTCCACCGATCAGAAACTCCTCGACAAGGCTCGGCTCTACAAGAAGCTCACGGACTTGGCGAATTCCTCGGGCAAGGCGCTCGACGACATCAAGGCGGGCAAGGTCACCGATGGTGTCGCCACTCTCAAGAACATCATGCTCACGACCAGAATCTCGGCGGCCCGCGAAAAAGCCGTAAACGCGCTCATGAACGCGATCCCGATCATCGAAAAAATCGGCGACCAGCAGGTGCAGGAGAAGAAGTACGCCGACGCCGTCAATACCTATGAGCAGGGCATCCGGGCCGCGATGCTGATGGCCAGGGCGCACAAGATGGAAGCGCTCGGGCCCGACGCGGACCCGATGATGCACAAGATCAACCAAGCCGCCAAGGCCGCCGGCACGCCCGACGCGACCTTCAAGCTGTTCAATGACGTGATCGGCGATTATCCCGACGACAAGACCGCCAACCTCGAATTGGCGCAGGTCTATCTGAGCAAGACTCCGCCCGACTATGACACTGCCGCCGATTTGGAAGAGCGCGGCGGCGCGCCCGACGACGCGGTTCGCAAACTCCGCGACCAGGCCAAGAAGCATCGCAAGTGAGATGAGCTAGAGTCGCAATCGAGGCCCGATGCGCCGGCGCGGCTATATCGCGGTCGAAGGCCCCATCGGGGTTGGCAAAACGAGCCTCGCGCAGGCGCTCGCCCGCGAGCTGGGTGCGCGCCTGATACTCGAGGATGCCGACAACAACCCGTTCATCCCCCGTTTCTACCAGGATCCCGACAAGTACGCGTTTCCCGCGCAGCTTTATTTCCTGCTCACCCGCCACAATCAGCAGCGCGAACTCAAGCAGCAGGATCTCTTCACGCAGGCCACCGTCGCCGACTATCTCTTCGCCAAGGATAAAATCTTCGCCGCGTTGAATCTCGTCCCCGACGAACTCAAGCTCTACGACAACGTGTACAAGCTGCTCGACGCCGAGATCGCCCGCCCCGACCTCGTCGTTTACGTGCGCGCCACCATCGAGGTGCTGGCCGAGCGCCTGCGCAAGCGCAACCGTGATTTCGAGCGCCACATCAGCTTCGACTACCTCGAGCGCGTGTCATCGGCCTACCGCGATTTCTTTTTCTACTACGATGAGGCGCCGCTGCTGGTCGTCGATACTTCGGACCTCGACTTCGTCGCCAATCCCGAAGACCTCGGCGAGCTGATTCGCGAGATCGATCGCGCCGGCGCCGGCACTCAATACTTCGTCCCGCGCAAAAGCTGACTTCTTCCTTCGCCGCTGCCTACGCGTCGCGATCGTTAAACGCGATCTCGATATTGTCCGCCAGCTTGAAGTCCTTGTCGGTCACGCCGCCGGCATCGTGCGTCGAGCATGAGAACGTGACCCGCGTGTAGTTGATCGTAATGTCGGGATGATGGTCGGCGGCCTCGGCGATCTCGGCGACCTTCTGCACGAACTCGATGCCGTGCAGGTATTCTTTGAACTTGTACGTTTTGCCGATGGCGTTGTTCTTGTACTCCCATCCGGGGAGCGCCTTCAGCTTCTCCTTGACCTGCTCCGGGTTAAGCTTCGCCATCCTGGTATCCTCCGCATGCGGCCGGTCGCGACCGCTGACTCATTGCGCTCCCCATCCTAGTCCCGCGCATCCCAATCGCAAATGACGCTGCGTTATACCCGTCGCGCGCGCCTGTGGTAATAGATGGCGCATGCGGCTTGAATTACCGGGGGAAGAAACGATGGCGAACAAATACGTTACCGACGAAGCTCGCAAGCAAATCGGCATGGTCTCCGAACCGCGGACTTACGAAGTCGAGCGCGGCGCGATTCGCCGCTTCGCCGAGGCGATCGAGGATCCCAATCCGCTCTTCAACAGTGAACGCGACGCGCGCAAGACCCGCTTCGGCGCCGTGATCGCGCCGCCCACCTTCTGCCGCTCGATGGGCGCGCCGATCCCCAACATCAAGCTCGACATGCCGACCTTGCGCGGCCTCGACGGCGGCTCGGATTGGGAGTACTTCGTGCCGATTCGCGCCGGCGACCGCATCACCGTGCAGTCCAAGCTCGTCGATTTGCGCGAGGCCGCGGGCCGGCTTGGCCCGATGGTCTTCTCGGTAGTCGAGATCACCTATACCAACCAGTTCGGCGAGGTCTGCGTCATTCAACGCTCGACCGTAATCCGCTACTAGAGTTAATCGAAAGGATGCCCACGATGGCGAAGCAACTTTATTTCGAAGATGTAGAAGTCGGCACTGAAGTCGGCCCGCTCGAAAAAAATCCGACCACCCAGCAGCTCGTCAGGTACGCCGGCGCCTCGGGCGATTTCTATCAAATCCACTACGACAAGGATTTCGCGCTCGGCAACGGTCTCCCCGGCGTCATCCTGCACGGCGCGTTGAAGAACGCCTTCCTCGGCCACCTGATGACCGACTTCGCCGGCGAGCATGGATGGCTGCGCAAGCTCGGCGTGCAGTACCGCGGGATGGATCAGCCCGGCGCCAAGGTCGTCGCGCGCGGCAAGGTCTCCAAAAAATACACCGAAGGCGGCCATCACATGGTCGATTGCGAAATCTGGCTCGAAAACGCCAAGGGCGAAAAAACCACCCCCGGCTCCGCCACCGTCATTCTGCCCTCGCGCGCCGCGAGCTGACGAGGTAAACGCGATGCCGATCCGGCGCGAGTTCCCGCCGCGATCGCTGGACGCCGCCGCCCTGGGCGACGGCCGCGTCGATCCGCACTACACCAGGGTGCTGCTGCGCCTGCTCGCCGCGCACGCGATGGCCGAGAAACTGACCGCGCTCGGCTACCAGCGCGCGCTCGCGACGCTCGACAATCCCGCGCTGCGTCCCACCGTCGAGAAAAATTTCGCCGAAGAAAAAAAACACGCGCGGCTTATCTACGACGCGCTCGAAGAACTCGGAGTTTCCCAGCAAGCCGCCGACCGCTCGATGATTTCCGTGCTCAAGGCGCCGTCCTTCGATGCGCCCAGCTACTTCGCCGCCAAGGCCGCCGGCGAGCTCGACCTCCTGATGGCGTCGCTCAGCCTCGATACCACCGGCCTCATCATGATCGGCGAAAACTACCGCGAGTCCAGCTATGCGCCCCATGCGCGCGCCGCCGAAATAATTCTCGACGAAGAAACCGATCATGAAATCTTCGCCTCGCGGCAGCTTGGCGACGCCGTCGAGCGCTTCGGCGTCCAGTCGGTCAACACCGCGCTGCGCCGATGGATCCCGCGCGCCGTGAATTTCTTCGGACCGCCCGGCACCGGCTTCACCTACGATTGCATTCGCTACGGTCTGAAGTCGCGCGACAACGAAGAACTGGCCGAGCTGTACGTCACGATGCTATCCCGCCGATGCGAGCAGCTAGGCCTCGAAATGCCGGCACTAACACCCACCTACCCCCACCGGCTCGCCTGAGCCTGCATCGCGTAGGATTCTGTCCATACCCGCAACAATAATGAGGGACAAAGAATGATTCGTACGCTCACAAGAATCCTTGCAGGCGCCGTTTGCATGATGCTCGCCGGATGTGGCGCGCAAGGCGAAGCGTATCAGCCGATGGCGATCCCCGCGTCCCGCAGCGTCATTTACATTTACCGGCCGTACAAGTTTCTCAGTTTGGAGGCGACTCCGATGGTCACCTGCAGGCATGAGAGTATTGAGTTGGAACCAGGTGGCTATTACGCGTTCGTCGAGGACAGCGGACCGGTGACTTGCGCGGCCGCGACCGACACAAAGACGGAACTCAAGTTTGATGCGCGCGCGGGCGAGCAATACTTCATCAAGGAGGATGTCGATCCCGTCGGGCTCGGCAGCCATGTGCGATTCAGCTTGATGAATGCCGCGGCGGCCGGCGAGGAAATCAAGGAATGCAACCGCCAGGGAATTAAACAGTGAATCCTGCCGCACAGTCGGATCGTCGAGGAGTCGTGTTCAAATGCCGCGAATCGTAACCCTGCTGCCGAGTGCGACGGAGATCGTTTGCGCGCTCGGTTTCGAAGATCAATTGGTCGGCCGCTCGCACGAATGCGACTTTCCGGCTTCGGTCGTGCGGCTGCCGGCGTTGACCGAAGCGAAGTTCAATCCCGAGGGCACCAGCGCGGAGATTGACGAGAGAGTGAAAACAATCGTTGGCGATGCGCTCTCGGTCTATCGCGTCGATGCGGCCAGGCTGCGCGAACTTCGTCCCGACGTGATCGTCACTCAATCCCAGTGCGAAGTGTGCGCGGTCAGCGAGCGCGAGGTTGAAGCCGCGGTCGCCCTGTGGCTCGGCGCGCGGCCGAAGATCGTTTCGCTTGCGCCATATGGCCTCGACGACATCTTCACTGACATGCAGCGGGTGGCTGATGCGCTCGACGCGCGGGCGCGCGGGCTGGAACTGGTCGAGCGCATCCTCAACCGACTCACCAGGATTGCGGACGAGGCCGGCAGCGCGCCGGATCGACCGCGCGTCGCCATGATCGAATGGATCGATCCGCTGATGGCGGCGGGAAACTGGATGCCCACGCTGGTCGAGATGGCCGGCGGATTAAATCTTTTCGGAGCAGCGGGCCAGCATTCGCCGTGGATGAAATTCGACGAGCTGGCCGCCAAGGACCCGGACGTGATTTTGATTTCCCCGTGCGGCTTCAGCATGGATCGCGCGGCGCAAGACCTGTCAGCGCTGACGAATCGCGCGGAGTGGGATGGGCTCAAGGCGGTGCGCACGCGGCGCGTCTTCATGGCCGACGGCAACCAGTATTTCAATCGGCCCGATCCGCGAATCGCGGAGTCGCTGGAAATTCTCGCCGAAATAACGCATCCCGATCTCTTCCATTTCGGCCACGAGGGTTCGGGCTGGCGCCGATTGTAGCGGGATCGAAAGCTATTTCTTCGCCAGATACGCCATCCCGATCCGGGCCGGCGTGAGATTTATTCCGAACTCATCGACCAGCGGCTTGATGTTGCACGCATTGTCGGCCGTGACAAACGTGACCGCGTCGCGCGACAGCATCGGCTTGGGCAGCTTTTCCAGCAGGCCGCCGATCGTGCGCATGATGCCTTCCGGAATATGAAACAGCGGGCGGCGATGTCCGCTCGCGTCCATGATGATCCGCATCATCTCGTCGAACGTCATCAGATCCGGCCCGCCGATTTCGTAAGTTCCGTTGCGGCCGCGCCCCGACACCGCGAGCATCACGCACGCGGCGAGATCCTCGACGAGTACCGGCTGAATTTTCTGCCGCCCGGTGCCGGGCACGCCGAAGACCGGCGCGAAACGCAGTGCGCGGGCGAGACCGTTTACGACTTTGTCCTCCGGTCCGTACACCAGCGACGGGCGGAAGATCGTGTAGGCCAGGCCCGACTCGCGGATCGCGCGCTCGGCGCGGCCTTTGGCGCGAAAGCCGGGATGGGTGCTGTTCTCGTCGGCAGCGGCGCCGCTGATGTAGATGAATTGCTGCACGCCGGCTTGCTTCGCCGCGTCGATGAGCGCGACCGCGCCGGCGTAGTCGATTCGCTCGAAGGTGAGACCGAGGCGGGGATTTTCGACCGGATAGCCATCGAACTGGATCGCATCGACAATCGTGTCCGCGCCCTGGAGCGCATCCTTGAGCGATGCAGGCTGTCCGATATCTGCGCGAACAAACTCGAGGCCGGGTAAATCGAGCCGCGCGCGCGCCGCCTCGGGATTTCGCGTGAGCACGCGCACCCTGATTTCGCCGGAAGCGAGCAGGCGCCGCGCGATCGCGCGACCGATGAATCCCGAGCCGCCCGCGAGAGTGACGGTCTTTGCGCTCATCAACGTCGCCGGGCCTCACGCCTCAGCGCGTTGCCACAAGTTGCGCCGACGATCGCGAGATCGAGCATCACAGCGACTCCAGGCTAGACGTGCTTTCGATGGGGTCGATGAGTGACGGGACGCGGCGTCCGGCGGCGGCGGATCCGCTTCAACGGATGCAGTTTCGCTGTCGAATCCGATTTCTCGGCGTGCGGTACGTCGATGAGAGGGGTCAGCGAGAAGCGCGAGACTTCCGGCGGACAGTTGATGCGGATCCGGAGCCAAAACGTGCCCAGGCCGCGATTGGTGTAGATGTAAAAGTCTTCGTAGCGGTTCAGGCCCGAGTAGAACTCTTTGCCGATGCGCAGGATCGATTTGAGCGGCGAACCATAAAACGGAATTCGCACGACGCCGCCATGCGTGTGGCCCGACAGCATCACGCCCGGCTTCAGATGGCGCGTGTACAGCGCAGTGTCGGGATTGTGCGCGAGGACGATCGTGCAGTCATCGCGGTGGACCTCGCCAAACGCGCGCGCAGGCTCCGCGCGCCGCGACCACAGATCGTCAATGCCGACGACTACGAGTTTCTCGTTGCGAATGAAGAGCCGGCGGCTGTCATTGGCAAGCACGTCGGCGCCGGCGCGCTTGAGCGCATCGGTGATCCGCTCGGCCGACGACCAATGGTCATGATTGCCGAGGATCGCAAACAGGCCCGACTGCGGGCGCAGATTCCTGAGCGCGTCGCGAAACGCGCCTAGATAGCGATGCATCGTGTCGGGGCCGGAAAAATAATCGCCGGTGAGAAAGACGAGGTCGGGGTGCTGTTGATTGATGGCTTCGACCGCGAGCGCCAAGCGTTCGAGATCCTCGTCGCGATCGACGTGGAAGTCGCTTATCTGGCATGCGACCAGTCCGCGCAAAGCGCCGGGCAATCCGCGCACCGGCAGGTCCACCTCGGACACCTGAATCGCATCGATCGTGCGCCGCCACATTCGATGCAGCGGGCGCAGCGCCAGGGGAGGCTTCGGCTTTGCACGGACGGCAGCCTCAACGGGCGGCTGATGCGGAGGCAAGTTGTCTATGAGTTCGGCAGTGGACATCGACTCATCGATACTAGAATACTTCGACCAGCCGGCGGAAGGACGCTAGTTCGATAATCCTGTCGCCGGCATCGTTGATTTCTTCGTGCTCGAGGTCCCAGGTATGCGGATGCGGTATGAAAACGGCGCGCAGACCGGCCGCGACCGCGGGATTGATGTCCGAGCGCGGACTGTTTCCGATCATAAAAGTCAGCGACGGATCGAGGTCCGCGTCGCGCACCAGGCGGCGATAGGCGTCGACGTCCTTCTCGCGCGGAGTCTCGACCCGATCGAAGAGCGGACCGAGACCGGAACGCGCGAGCTTGTGCAACTGTTCGTCGCGCTGGCCCTTGGTGAAAATCAGCAGGCGGTGACGCTGCGAAAGCTGCTGAAGGGTGGGCTCGACGTCGGGCAGCAATGCGCAGTCGCGCTCGAGCAGATGCGCACCGATTCGCTCGATCTCGTCGCGCAAGCGGTCGGAACCTGCGGGTGCGAGTTCGGCAGCCGCCTGATGCAGCGCCATCACGTAAGGACGGCGGCCGTAGCCATGCGTTTTGATAAGCCGCATTTCGGCGCGGCGCACCGCGGCGTGAATCCCGACGCGAGAGATGTCGAGGACCGCGTCGCCAACGGCCGCAGCGAAGAAATCGAACGCCTCGAGAAAATGGATATTGGAATCCCAGAGCGTGTCGTCGGCGTCGAATACGAGGTTCAAAGACTCAGTCGGAGCAGAGGACATCTACCTACAGCGTACCGGCGCGCGCTCGAGCGGGCAAATGGGCAGGGGTGACCCCTGCACCCAGTGATAAAAAAGGGTGCGGGCTTCGCCCTGTTAGAACTTTTTTCGTGTCATCCTGCGAGCAGCGAAGGATCCCGGCGCGCCGGGGAAGCCGAAAGAGCCGACGCCGCGCTGACCTGTTCCGATACCACCCAGACAAGCGCGCACGGTTGACCACTCGAAAAGCCGCAAACCCTTGTGCGCGTGCGGTTTCCTGACGCCGCTCACGATGTTCCTGTGTCATGGCGGCGAGAAGCGTCTGTCCGCGATTTGTCGGTCGCGCGGCGGTCTGCTAACTCACGGGCATGAATCTCCGCCGCGCCGCCGCGGTTGCGCTTGTGGGTTGGTATCTCATGGTGCCGCCTTCGATTTCGAGTCTCGCCGCCAGCGCAAAATCGAAACTATCGACCTACACGAACCAAACTTACAGGTTTTCCTTTCGATACCCAAGCGACTGGACCTTGAAAGAGGGCGATCCAGTCAAACTAAGCTGGGGATACTTAGGGCCAGTTGAAAACGTCTTGCCGAACGGGATTACGGTTGCCGCGGTAGTAGTACCTTATGAACCGAATGGTGTAGACAATTTTGCCCCGCTATTCTTAAGTGTAAGCATCGATACCACTCTTGCCGCCAATGACTGCAATCGATTCGCCCCTGCCCACAAGCAGTGGGCTGAGCCTGATCCCGGGAGTCATCCAACAACGAAGATCGGCGCAATTTGGTTCACCGAGGCGAAAGACGGCAGCGCAGGATTGGGGCATCAGCGATCAGCCAAGTATTACCACGTTTTCAAAAATCGGGCCTGCTATGAGTTTGAACTAGGTTTGGTGGCTTCTAGCGGCATGACGGAAGGCGACTACGATGAAAAGCTCCGAGAGCTGAAGGCGATTCTTGCTACGGTTACAATCCGCCCCACGACTATCGCACCCCGCTAGGACACTCGCAGTCAGCACTTAGGACATTTGGTTGCAAATTAGGACAGTGCCCCACTTGGGACAGCGCGGAATGTCCCAAGTAGTTGCGATTTAGGACTGCGCCCGAATCCGTTCATCAACGGGAATTTGTACTCAACGCAGGTCCGCCCCGCCATTATTCCCTGACATTGCGGCCACGACGCGAAACCGCACGGGCACAGGGGCCGGCCTAGGTGCGGGCAGAGGGAAGTGCGGCGGGCAGAATTATTAGCGCACCCGTCGAGGGATTGCGCCCGACGTACACGTCGGTCTCGTAAACCCGCCGTAGATTCTCCGCGGTCAGAACTTCCGCGGGAGTTCCATACGCGACCGCGGCGCCATCGGCGAGCAGCA
>OBLU010002408.1_pt1 | contig 17282 bp, 18 predicted proteins | sample 1518681 | NCBI WGS metagenome assembly OBLU01 (sample SAMEA3539304, study PRJEB22396) | soil metagenome | biome: tundra; feature: field; material: soil | place: USA | collected 2010-05 | depth 0.15 m | reverse complement strand
TTCAGGGCACGCAGATGCGGCCCGGCTTCTGCACGAGCGCTTTTCCCCGCCGCTCCTGCTCGGCCCCAAGACTTCCAGACAGCTCCCGGAGATCCTCGCCCAGATGGAGGTCGCCGGTGGTGCGGTCTACGACGCGCTCGTAGCGCTGGCCGCCGCCGAGCACGGAGCGGACCTGGCTGGCCACCCGCGACGCCCGGGCAAAAGACACCTACGAGAGGGTCGGAGTACGCGTCATTGTCGCCGCAGGACCAGGCTAGGCGGCGGGCGGTACGTTCCAGGACAAGATGACCCGCTGGTCGTGCTCGGTGCCAAGCGTGCTGATCGTCCCGGTGTCCAGCCGGAACAGCCGTCCGGCTGACGGCTCGAGCTCCAGGTAGCGGGCGGTGAGGACCCGCAGCACGTGGGCGTGCGCGACCAGGACGACGTCTCCGTCGGCCAGCAGCGGCGTGACCCGGGCCAGCACCCGGTCGACCCGCTGGCCGACCTGGTCCACTGTCTCGCCGGGGTGCTCGGCGTCCCCGGGGATCACGCCGTCCCGCCACAGGTACCAGCCGGGCCGCTGTTCCCTGATCTGCCGCGTCGTCATGCCCTCGTAGCCGCCGTAGTCCCATTCCCATAGGTCAGGGTCTGGCTTGGCGTTGTCCAGGCCAGCCAGGGCCGCGCTGGTGACCGCGCGGTGGGCGGGGCTGGAGAACACGGCCACGAAGTGACGCCGGGCCAGCATCGGGGCTAGCGCCGCGGCGGCCGCCTCGCCGTGCGCGGTGAGCGGGATGTCTGTCCGCCCGGTATGCCGGCCGGCCAGGCTCCATGCGGTCTCGCCGTGCCGCAGCAGGATCAGGTCTCCCATGGCTCGATAACATATCGAGCCATGGGAATCCCCGACGCGCCGGGCCCGCTCGCCGGCCTGCAAGTACTCGACCTGACCAGAGCCCTGTCCGGGCCGTTCGCCACGATGATCCTCGGCGACCTCGGCGCCGACGTGATCAAGGTCGAGGACATCTGGCACGGTGATGACACCCGGCGCTGGGGTCCGCCGTTCCAGGGTGACGACGCCGCCTATTTCCTGTCCGTGAACCGGAACAAGCGCGGCTTGTCCGTCAACATGAAAACGCCTGAAGGGCGGGACATCGTCCGGCGGCTGGCCGCGGGCTCCGACATCATGGTGGAGAACTTCCGGCCGGGCACCGCCACGCGCCTCGGTCTAGGCTACGACGAGCTGGCCCGCCAGAACCCGCGGCTGATCTACGCCTCGATCAGCGGCTACGGGCAGACCGGACCGAGCGCGGGACTGCCTGGCTACGACGCGGTCGCCCAGGCCATCTCCGGGATGATGAGCGTTACCGGCGAACCGGACGGCGAACCCGTGCGCAGCGGCACCTCCTCGGCCGACATCGGGGGCGGCATGTGGGCGCTGATCGGCATCCTGGCCGCGCTGCACGCACGGGAGGCGAGCGGCCAGGGCCAGCTGGTCGACGTGTCACTGCTTGACGGTCAGATCGCCTGGCTCACCTATGTGGCGGGCAAGTACTTCGCGACCGGCGTGACACCGGCCCGGCACGGCAGCGCGCACGAAAGCCTCACCCCGTACCAGGTGTTCCCGACCGCCGATGCGCCGCTGATGGTGGCGGTCGGCAGCGACGGGCTGTGGCGCCGGTTCACCGCGGCCACCGGGCTCGACGAGCTGACCGATGACCCGCGCTACGCCACCAACCCCGACCGGGTGCGCAACCGCGACACCCTGATCCCGCGTATCGAGACCGCCCTGGCGGCTAAGGGCTGCACGGAATGGACCGACCTGCTGAACGTGGCGGGCGTGCCGGCCGGCCCGGTCAACACCGTGCCCGCCGCGCTGGAGCAGCCGCAGGTCGCCGCGCGCGAGATGGTGGTCGAGATCGAGCACCCGGTGGCAGGCACGCTCAAGACCCTCGGGTCACCGCTGAAGCTGTCGGCCCAGCCGCCCAGCATCCGCCGCCCGCCGCCGGTCCTCGGCCAGCACACCGATGAGATCCTCGCCGAGGCCGGCTACACCGCCGCGCGCATCGCTGAGCTGCGCGAAGCAGGCGTGATCAGGTAACGTCAATGCGCCCGGTTACAAGCATCCCGACGGTTGCCGTCTGACGTCGGCAGGTTAAGGAAGTCGATGTACCACCGCATCCCTTCCAGGGGAAGCAAAGTGCCATCGACTTCTTTGGCATCCTCGGGTGAGCTGTCACAACAGGCGGCGGAGCGCTAGGAGGTCGCGCATGCTGGCCTGCACCTTGACCCGGCCCGAGAGCCACATCCGGGCGATGTTAGCGGGGGTCGCGGACAGCGAGATAACATCGTTGCTAATCGCGGTCAGCCTGATGTCGGCCGGCGGCTCGTCGTGCGCCGCTTCTTTGACCGGTTCGGCGCCATGGTCGGTGAACCTGGTTATGAACGTCATGTCGAGATCAGTCACAAGGCAGCTCATCGAGCGCTTGCCGAAATAACTGGCCCGGTCCTGGGGATTCATCTCCGCCAGCCGGGTCGTGAGGGTTTGCAGCGCCTCGCGGCACTCCTCGGCTGAAGCCATGTGCGCCTCGCTCTTGTCAACATCGGACGGTAGCGTTCCACGCGGAGGGTAGCGCACATGAACGAGGAATACCGAGACCAGGGCCCGGGGGATGAGAGTCAGATCCCACCTTCCGAACGGACTGTGGTTTCACTGCCGCGGACAGGTGATGACCGGGTGGACGATGCCGTGGCCGGGCTAAGCCGGCTGCCGGGTCTGCCAGCCGATGAGCATGTCACCGTGCTCGAAGAGGTGCACGGCCGGCTCAGGGACATCCTGGGCGAGCTGAGCGAGGGCCGGTCTTGACCCCAGCACGCGCGAGGCTCGACGCTGAGCTGGTCAGGCGGGGGCTGGCCCGGTCGCGGGAGCAGGCGGGCGAGCTCGTGGCGGCCGGGCTGGTGTCGGTGGCCGGCCAGCGGGCGGGTAAGGCCGCCACTCAGGTGGCCCGGGATGCCCCGATCACGGTCACCGAGTCCGGAGAACCTGATTACGTGTCGCGCGGCGGCCACAAGCTGGCCGGGGCGCTGGCGGTCTTCGCGCCGATGGGCCTGGCGGTCGCGGGACGGCCGTGCCTGGACGCGGGGGCCTCCACCGGCGGATTCACCGACGTGCTGCTGCGGGCGGGCGCCGCGCACGTCGTGGCCGCCGACGTGGGGTACGGTCAGCTCGCCTGGTCTCTGCGCACCGACCCGCGGGTGACCGTGATGGACCGGGTCAACGTGCGGACGCTCGACCTGGGCGACGGGATGACGGTGCCCGAACTCGTGGTGGCCGACTTGTCGTTCATCTCGCTCACCCTGGTGCTCCCGGCGCTGATCGCCTGCGCCACGCCGGATGCCGATTTCGTTCTGCTCGTGAAGCCTCAGTTCGAAGTGGGTAAGAGCCGGGTAGGCGCAGGTGGCGTGGTGCGTGACAGCACGGACCGTTCGGCCTCGGTAGCGCGGGTTGCCGCGGCGGCGGGTCAGCTCGGCCTCGGCGTCCGGGGGATTACGGCGAGCCCGCTGCCCGGGCCTGCGGGAAACGTGGAATATTTCGTGTGGTTGCGCCGCGGCGCGCCGCCGCTCGACGAGGGGCAGCTGCAGCGGGCGATCGAGGAGGGACCTAGCTAGTGGGACAGCGGTCGGTGCTGGTGACGGCGCACACGGGGCGGGAGAACGCGGTGCGCAGCGCCCACCTGGTGGCGCAGCGGCTGAGCGCCGCCGGCATCTCCGTCTGCACCCTGGCGGGTGAGCTCAGCTACCCGGGCGCCGCGCAGGTGCCGCCCGGCGACTGGGCGGCCGAGGGCGTCGAACTCATTATCGTTCTCGGCGGCGACGGCAGCCTGCTGCGTGCCGCCGAGCTGGCCCGGCCGGCCGGGGTCCCGCTGATCGGCGTGAACCTTGGTCACGTCGGCTTCCTGGCCGAGGCGGAGCCGGACGGGCTGGCCGACACGGTCGACAAGGTGGTGGCCGGGCAGTACGTGGTCGAGGAACGGATGACGATCGACGTGACCGTGCGCAGCAACGGTGAGCTGATCGCATCCACCTGGGCGCTGAACGAGGCCACGGTGGAAAAGGCGGCCAGGGAACGGATGGTCGAGGTGATCACCGAGGTCGACGGCCGCCCGCTGTCCCGCTTCGGCTGTGACGGCGTGGTGTGCTCGACCCCCACCGGCTCGACGGCCTACGCCTTCTCCGCGGGCGGCCCCGTGGTCTGGCCAGAGGTGGAGGCGCTGCTCATGGTCCCGATCAGCGCGCACGCGCTGTTCGCTCCGCCGATGCTGGTCTCACCGCAGTCGGTGCTCGCGGTGGAGCTGATGGTGGGCAACGAGACATCGGGTGCGGTTTTGTGGTGCGATGGTCGGCGTAAGGTCGATCTGCCATCCGGGGCCCGGGTGGAGGTGCGCCGGGGCGCGCTGCCGGTGCTGCTGGCGCGGCTGGAGACCCCCGGTGCTCGCGGCGGGCGGTTCACGGACCGTCTGGTGGCCAAGTTTGGCCTGCCCGTAGCGGGCTGGCGGGGCCGTACCTGGGAGGACACAGGCGAACATGCTTGAGGAAGTCCGCATCACGGGCCTCGGCGTTATCGACGACGCGGTGCTTGAGCTGTCGTCCGGCTTCACCGCGCTGACCGGTGAGACCGGGGCGGGCAAGACCATGGTCGTGACCGCGCTCGGACTGCTGTTCGGCGGCCGGGCCGATCCGGCGCGGGTGCGGCCGGGCGCGGCGCGGGCCGCGGTCGAGGGGCGGCTCCTGGTCTCCGCCAAGGTGGCGCGTGAGGTCGAGGAGTCCGGCGGAGATCTGGACGACAACGGATCCACGCTCGTGCTCAGCCGCTCGGTGTCGGCCGAGGGCCGGTCGCGGGCGTTCGCGGGCGGGCATTCTGTGCCGGTGTCCCTGCTCCAGGTGCTGGCCGATGACCTGGTGGCCGTGCACGGGCAGTCGGATCAGCAGCAGCTGCTCAAACCCGGCCGGCAGCGGGAAGCACTGGACAGGTTCGCTGGGCCCGAGCTGGCCACGGTCCTGTCCGATTACCGGCGGGTGTTCAGCCGTCACCGCGCGGTCCGGGAGGAGCTGGATGCGCTGACCCGCGCGGAGCGGGAGCGAGTGGCTGAGGCGGAGACGCTGCGGTACGGCCTGTCCGAGGTCGAGACGGTATCTCCGGTGTCAGGGGAGGACACCGCGCTGATCGCCGAGGAGGAAAAGCTCGCCAACGCCGACGCGCTGCACGCGGCGGCCACCACGGCTCACGAGGCGCTGCTCGGAGACCCGGCCTCGGCCTCGGTTGGCGGCTCGGACGCGCTCACCCTGCTCGGAGCCGCGGGCCGGGCGCTGGAAGCGGTCCGCGCGCACGACCCCGTGCTGGCCGGGCTGGCCGACCGGCTGTCCGAGGCGAGCTACCTGATTTCCGACGTCGCAGGAGAGCTCGCCTCCTACACCGAAGGACTGGATTCTGACCCGGCCCGGCTCGCCGCGGTGCAGGAGCGCCGCGCGGCGCTGGGCAGGCTGATCCGGTCCTACGGTACGGGGGGCGGGGCGGGAGACGTGGCCGCGGTGCTCGACTGGGCCAAGCAGGCCGGGTCGCGGCTGGCCGAGCTCGAAGGGGACAACGACAAGATCGCGGCGCTGGCCGCCGAAGAGGAGTCGTTGCGGTCGGAGGTGACCTCACTCGCGTCCGGGCTGACGGCGCTGCGCCTGGCGGCGGCGGAGCGGTTCGCTTCGGCGGTGACCGCCGAGCTGACCGCGCTGGCCATGCCGCACGCGTCGCTGACCGCCGCGGTCACCGACCTGGACGCGCCTGGCCCGTACGGGGCCGACGACGTGGAGATCAGGCTGGCCGCGCATCCCGGCGCGCCGCCGCTGCCGCTGAACAAGGGCGCTTCCGGCGGCGAGCTTTCCCGCGTGATGCTGGCCATCGAGGTGGTCTTCGCCGGCGCGGACCCGGTGCCCACGTTCGTCTTCGACGAGGTCGACGCCGGGGTCGGCGGCAAGGCCGCGGTCGAGGTCGGCCGGCGGCTGGCGAGGCTGGCCCGCTCATCGCAGGTGATCGTGGTCACCCACTTGCCGCAAGTCGCCGCGTTCGCCGACAACCACCTGGTGGTGGAGAAGTCGAGCGACGGGCTGGTCACCGAGAGCGGCGTGGTCCGGCTGGACCGGCCGGCCCGGGTGCGGGAGCTGTCCCGGATGCTAGGCGGCCTGGAAGAGTCCGAGTTCGGCCAGGCTCACGCCGAGGAACTGCTCGCAATGGCCGATCGGGAGCGCGCGGCCGCCAGCGGCTGATCCAGCTCGGGGTCCTAAGGAGTACGAACGTGAAACCGTTGCCCAGTGGGCCGATGGCCGGCCGGACGGTCCTGATCACCGGCGGCACCGGCGGCATCGGCCGGGCCACCGCCCTGGGACTGGCCACGATGGGCGCGCACCTCGCGATCACCGGCCGGGACCGCGGGCGCGCCGCGAACGCGGCTGATGAAATCCACGCCGTCGGCGGCGGGCCGGTGGACGTGTTCATCGGGGATCTGTCCTCCCAGTCCGAGGTGCGGCGGCTGGCCGACGATGTCCTCAAGCAGCTGGCCCGGATCGACGTGCTGGTCAACAACGCCGGAGGGTACTGGAATACCCGGCACGTGACTGCGGACGGACTCGAGCGCACCTTCGCCTTGAACCATCTCGCGCCGTTCCTGCTGACCAGCCTGCTCCTTGACCGGCTGAAGCAGAGCGCCCCGGCTCGTGTGGTCACGGTCTCCTCCAACGTGCAGGCCTTCGGGCGCATCGACTTCGACGACCTCCAGGGTGAGCGGTCCTACTCCGGCGCACGGGCCTACAACCAGTCCAAGCTGGCCAACGTGCTGTTCACTTACCAGCTGGCCAGCAGGCTGCAGGCGACCTCCGTCACCGCCAACGCGCTGCATCCCGGCGTGGTCAGCACGTCGTTCGGAGCCGAGGACCCCGGCCGCGCCCAGCGGCTGTTTACCCCGTTCGTGCGGCCGTTCATGAAAACTCCGGTGCGGGGCGCCGCCACCTCGGTCCGGCTGGCCTCCGATCCCGGTCTCGAGCAGGTGACGGGCCGCTTCTTCGCTAACGGCAAGCTCAGGAAATCTTCCAAGCGCAGCTACGACGAGGCCACCGCGGCCCGGCTCTGGCAGGTCAGCGCCGCCCTGGCCGCGCCCGCAGGCGCCCAGGGCGGGAATGCGCAAGGTTAGCGTGGCATTGAGCTGGTGATGGACATTATCGATGGTTCCCTTCCGCTGGCCGTACTTGACTTCGTCGGGATCGAGCACGGTGAGACGGCCTCCGCCTCAATTGCTGGTGCCGTAGGCATTGCCCAGGCTGTTGAGGCAGCTGGCTACCGGCGGTACTGGGTATCAGAGCATCACAACATGACCAGCCTGGCGTGCAGCGCCCCTGAGCTGCTGACCGCGCACGTCGGCGCGCATACCTCGCGGATCCGGGTCGGCGCGGCCGGAATCATGCTGCCCAACCATGCGCCGCTGAAGGTCGCGGAGATGTTCCGCACCTTGCTGGCGATGTACCCGGCGCGCATCGACCTTGCGCTGGGCCGGGCGCCGGGCACGGACCCGCTGACCGCGCACGTGCTGCGCCGGGGGGTGGTCGCCGATGCCGCCGCGGAGTTCCCCGCGCAGGTGGGTGAGCTGCTGGCCTTCCTCGGCGACGGATTCCCGGCGGGCCACCCCTACGCCCAGCTTGTGGCCGCGCCGCTGGTCGGGGAGCGGCCGGAGCTTTTCGTGCTGGGGTCGAGTTCCTACGGACCCCGTTTCGCCGCGGTCAACGGGATGAATGCCGTATTCGCTCATCACATGAGCCCGGATCTGGCGTTCGAAACGCTGCGGGACTACCGTCGCGAGTTCACGCCGCGCGCGGACGGCGGGACGCCGTACTCGGCGATGTCGGTGCTGGCCTTCGCTAGCCACGACGACGAGGCGATCATGGACTTTGAAGCCGCGTGGACGCTGACCATCCAGAACATCCGCCGCGGGATACGTGAGCCGCTGCGGCCCGAGCAGATACACGACTTCGCTCGTTCGCCGGAGTTCCGGGCCGGCCATCACGACGACTCCCGGATGGTGACCGGCGAACCTAAGGCGGTTGCCGAGCGGCTCCTTGAGATGAAGGAACTGGCCCAGGCCGAGGAGATCGTCGTTGTCACCCCGAGCCTGGACCGCGAACGCCGCCGGGACAGCTACGAGGCCCTGGCGGAAGCCTGGCGCCGCGCCGCCTAACCGGGGGGCAGTTCCTCGCCGATGTCAGCTGAGCTGGCCCGGCGGGCCCGCAGGTTCCGGTTCTTGAGCCGGTCCCAGCTGCCGTCGGCCTGCGCGTCGCGGATGATCAGCAGCAAGCCAAGCAAGCCGCCTGCCACGCGGCCTGCCGGGGATGCGACCTGGAGCCCGACCTGGAGCCCGACCCGGCCCGCCGGGGCGACCTGCAGCCGGGCCTGGGCGTGCTGCCGGCGCCGGAACTCGCGAAGCGGACCGTGCAGGCGCTGAACGGCTAGCCAGGGGCCGCGGGGCGTCCCGGCGGTCCGGAGACTAGCGTAGGAGGATGGGAAAGCTCCGGGTCTTGTTCATCGGCGGCAGCGGGGTCATCAGCTCGGCGTGCTCGCGGGTCGCGGTGGAAAGCGGCATCGAGTTGTCCGTCCTGAACCGGGGACAGAGCACCACCCGGCCGCTCCCGCCCGGCGTCACGATGCTGCGGGCCGACATACGGGAACCACGGGCCGTTCGGGAAGAGATTAAAGATCTTGACTTCGACGCGGTCGTCGACTGGGTGGCGTTCACTCCCGGGCAGGTCCAGGCCGACATCGGCCTGTTCCGCGGGCGGACCGGGCAGTACGTCTTCATCAGCTCCGCCTCGGCGTACCAGACGCCGCCCGCGCGGATGCCTGTCACCGAGTCCACCCCGCTGCGCAACCCGTTCTGGCAGTACTCCCGTGACAAGATCGCCTGCGAGGACCTGCTCGTCGACGCCTACCGTGAGCAGGGATTCCCGGCCACGATCGTGCGGCCCTCGCACACCTATGACCAGACCCTGGTCCCGTTCGACGGCGGCTGGACGGTGCTGGGGCGGATGCTCGCGGGCAAGCCCGTCATCGTCCACGGTGACGGGACCTCGCTGTGGACGCTGACCCATCATGATGACTTCGCCCGCGCGTTCATCCCGCTCCTAGGCCACCCGCGGACTCTCGGCGAGGCGGTCCACATCACCTCAGACGACGTGCTCAGCTGGAACCAGATCGCGGAGACCCTGGCGGCCGCACTGGGCGTACAGGCGCGCGTGGTGCACGTGCCCTCGGACGCGATCGCCGCCGCCGACCCCGGCTGGGGCGCCGGGCTGCTGGGCGACAAGGCGCATTCGATGGTGTTCGACAACGCGAAACTGCGCAGCATCGTGCCCGGCTGGAACGCGGTGATCCCGTTCGAGCAGGGTGCCCGCGAGATCGTGGCGTGGCACCTGGCGGACCCGGCCCGGCAGGTCACCGACGCGAGCCTGGATGCGGTGATGGACAAGCTCGCGGTGACCTGGGCACAGCCGGCCCTATGACGCCGGGATCGCCGGATATCCTCGCGGCGGCGCGCATGCTCGCTGACGATGTGCTGTTCCCCGACGCGATGCGGGTGGACGGCCTGGACGCGGTGCCAGCCGCTCACCTCGACGCGCTCGCGGCGGAAGGCCTCTACGGCGCGTCCGTGCCGCAGCAGGCGGGCGGCCTTGGCCTGGACCTGAGGACCACGTGCGCGGTGACGGAGGAACTGGCCAGCGGCTGCCTGGCCACGACGTTCGTCTGGCTCCAGCACCGCGGGCTGACCATGACGCTGGCCGCGGAAAGCACTCAAGCCGCCCTTCGCGATCAGTGGCTCGGCCTGGCCTGCCAGGGCAAGGTGCGCGGTGGCATCGCGCTCACCGGGCTGATTCCCGGACCGCCGCTGCTGCGCGCGCAGCCCGCCGAAGGCGGCTGGCGGGTGGACGGCGAGGCTCCGTGGGTGACCGGCTGGGGCCTGATCGACCTGCTGCTCGTCGTGGCTCGCGGGCCGGGGGACAGCGTCGTGTCGCTGATCCTGGACGCCGCCGCCCAGCCTGGGCTCACGGTCACCCGGCAGCGGCTCGCCGCCGTCAACGCCAGCGTCACGGTCCAGCTCGACTTCGACGGTGTCGTGGTTCCGCGGGAACGTCTGGCTAGTCAGGAGCCTTTCGACCCGGCCGCGAGCCTTCGCCCAGACCGGCTGCGCATCAACGGGTCACTCGGGCTCGGCGTGGCCGGCCGGTGCGGCCGGATGCTGGGCCCGGGACCGCTCGACGACGAGCTGGCCGCCTGCCGGGCGCAGCTCGACTCCGCCCTGGGCGCCGATGTCGCGGCCATGGCCCAGGCCCGCGCGGCGGCCTCAGAGCTGGCCGTCCGGTCCGCGGCGGCGCTGGCGGTACGGGACGGCAGCAAGTCGATCATGGCGGACCAGCAACCCCCGCGGCTCGCGCGCGAAGCGCTGTTCCTGCTGGTGTTCGGATCGCGGCCGCCGATCAAAAGCGCGCTGCTGCAGCGGCTCGGCGCCATGGCCGCCCTCAGCGCCGCCACCGGGACGTCGGGGGCCGCCCAGCACCCCTCCTCGGTCATCGCGGGCAGCCCCTTCGGCGGCGGCTGCAGCGGCGGTGGCGGAGCTAGCGGGAGCTGGTAGCCGCTCAGGTCGGGAGCATGGATCAGCCAGGCCTGGCGATCCGCTAGCCCCGGCGGCGGCTCAGCGGTCTGTCGTGCCCGGTTCGCCGACCTGCTCGATGATGATCTCCGCGAGGAGTCCGGGTACCCGGAGCGGCAGCAGGTGGTCCGCGCCCGGGATCACGACCCGGCGGCCGGCACGATCAGTTCCATCCCATAAACCTACCCAGGGTCCGGCCAGGGCTTAGGGAGCCAGAGTTGTTACCTCGGCGATCCGCCGGCCACCTCGTAGGACCACAACTCGCTGCCGACACCCACTGGCCCGGGCGACTCGCCGCCCGCGCGCTCGGCCGCCGAACGATGCCCGTGCCCGAACGCGGGGGAGTGCAGCCACGCCTGGAACGCCTCGTCGTCCCGCCAGCGGGTCACCACCAGCCAGGTCGTGCGCTCGTCAGTCGGCTTGAGCAGCTCGAAGCCCTCGAAACCGTCCTGGTCATCCACTGCGCCCGCCCGGGCGGCGAACCTGCGGGCGAGCTCGTCGCCGCTGTCGGCGGGCACCGTAATCGCGTTGATCCTTACGACTGTCATGCCTACGATCATGCCAGCAGCGTGCGCGAGCATGACCACATAGGCTCTGAGCGAAAGGAGGTGCACCGAATGATGCCAGCCACGTGCGCCTCCGCGGTCAGCTAACTGACCTGCGGGCGGCGTCCTCTTATTCAGGAGTGTCACCGCATGACCGTTCGGATCAGGACTATCACTGTCGATTGCCGCGACCCCTACCTGCTGGCCGGTTTCTGGTCACGGGTCACCGGGTTCGCCGAGGACCCCGGTAACGCCAACCACCCGGAGGATCCCGAGGGCTTGCTGCTCGCGCCCGATGGATCGGCCAGCCTGCTGTTCATCCGGGTGTCCGAACCCAAGCAGGTCAAGAACCGTGTCCATCTGGATCTCACGCCGCCCCGCCCAGAGCAGCGGGACGCGGAGGTGAGCCGCATCATGGAGCTGGGCGCGACTATGGTCGACGACCGGCGTGAGCCCGACGGCACCGGATGGGTCGTGCTCGCCGACCCTGAAGGCAACGAATTCTGTGTCGAGCGAGGCGTCCCAGGCGGCTGAGAAGCCTGGCGCGCCAGTGCGGCGGCGTCGCCTGCTCGGCCCACGCCGTGGGCAGGTCCCGCGCGTCCGGCGCCGCCATGTCGTTGAGCAGCATCCCGAACGCCGTCAGCACTGCTAGCCGCTGAGCAGCCCGCAGGAGCCGGCGGATCAGTTCCTCAGCCCCGCACATCCGTGATCGTGGATCGTTACCTTCGCCACAAGAAGGTCACGATCCACGATCACGCGCGAGCGCCTCGGCTGCGGGACAGGTGAGGCCGCAGGGGCGGAGGGTGCCCTTCACTCACGCATCCAGGTAAGGCGAACGAGGTTTCCCGGGCGGCTTGAGAAACCAGTCGTCGTTGGTTAAAGTGCCGCGACGAGGGTATCCGGCGCTGGTGACCTGGGCGGGCAACCGACACCCGGCGGCCCACCGCAGGTCCTGGGGCCACTCAGGGACCGCGAGGCAACAACGCCGCCCCGCGGCCAAGCCCTCCCGGCCACAAGAAAGGGCGCGGCCCCGGCCCAGGCAACCATGGCCACGGCCACGGCAACGCCCAGACCCTAAGCACATCGAGCTAGCCACAGCCCATCGAGCTAGCCACGCCGGGCCGCCGGAGGCCAACCGCAACTCGCCCTCTTGGACCTGCTGCGGATGCTGCTGCGCATACTGCTCGGCTTCGTCCTTCGGCCTGTCGAACTCGCTCATCATGGACTCCGTCCCGGTGCCCTACCCGTGCCTGGTGGCCTGACACCTAACCGCGCGGGTCAGCTGATGCTCACCAGGGCGCTGATGTCATCGCCCGGCAGATCCCCGTCGGTCGTGGCCGTGACGTCTATTTCGTTCAGGTCCACGGCGCCGCCGTAGGACGACATGAACGCGGTATCGGCCGCGTCGCGCCCGGTCGCGATGCGGATCAGGCCCGCTCTCGGCGCGAGCAGCGTGGCGTCCACGACGCGCCACTGGCCGCTGACCAGCGCTTCGGCCACCGCGTGGAAATCCATCGGCTCCAGGCCCGGAGCGTAGACGGCGGCGAGCCGGGCCGGGACGTCGAGCGCCCGCAGCAGGGCGACGACGAGGTGCGCGTAATCCCGGCACACACCCTGCCTGAGCAGGAGCGTTTCGACCGCGCCGTCGATCGGCCTGCTGCTGCCAGGGACGTAGCTCAGCCGGGTGCCGACCCAGGAGGACACGGCGGCCAGCAGCTCCTGGCCGCTGCCGATCCCGGCGAACTCGGCCCGCGCCACCGCCGCCAGCCGGTCAGACTCGGCGTACCGGCTGGGGCGCAGGTACGTCACCCGATCGGCCTCGGTCACCTCCGGGGTGAGCGCGGCACCCCGGACGACCGCACCGTACTCGACGGTCACCCGGCCCGGGTCCAGGGCCAGCAGGTGTGCCCGGCCGCCGTGCGCCATGGCCACCTCGGTCGCCTTCACCGGCTCCCCGTCGCGCCGGATCGTCAGGTCCTCCTCGGCCTGCAGGCCTGCCAGGCCGGCCACCGCGACCTGAAGGATCACTTCGGCCGGCTCGTGGGCCGTGAGCACGAGGCGGGCGCTGACACGACGACTGGAATGAGCGTCCATCGCCCCAGTATGGGGGCAGGCGTGAGCCGGCCCGTCCTCAGCCAGCACCGGGCAGGCAGACTTCGATCGAGCCGTCCCTCTCGCGGACGCAGATGGCCATGTGCGCACACCACGGCTCGTTCGGAAGAAGATCTTTAAGACCATTTTTTCCTAACGGGCCGTGGTGCTTGCGTCATGGCCACGGTCCAGCCCGAGCTGGATCTGGAAACTGCCTGGCTCGAACGCCCCCAGGGACTGTTCCCAGGTCCGGCCGGGCCAGTAGTAGCGGGCCAGGCCCTCGGCGGGCCGGTACTCGGCGGTGTACAAGGTGCCGAAGCCCTCGCCGAACCGGATCGCGTACAGCGGGGACCGTAGGCAGGCCGCCACGACACCGGGTGCGCCGGTGCCGGCGGCCAGCAGTTCCTCGAGGTATTGCTGGCGCTCGACGCTCCGGATCGCCGCCACGTAGGGTGCCCACTCCACCTCACCCTGGTGGTTGGTGGCGACGGCCAGGTCGGTGACGCGGGCCGGCCGGTCCGGGGCGAGGTAGACGGTGGCCCGTCCGCCGTCGCGGTCAAGCGCGGTGACGTTGTAGGACATGTGCACCGGGATCCGGCGCAGGGCCCGCACCGCCTCCTCGACGGTCTGGCAGGCCTCCAGCACGTAGCGGATCACCAGCGGGATCCCGAACCCCTCGCCGACCTGCGGCCGCCCTCCGAACGTCAGGGAGACCGCGAGCCCGGCGTCGTTGACTCCGTCCAGCAGCCCCCACAGGCAGTCGAGCATGCCGAGCACCCGGCGGCCGGTGTACGCGGTCTTGGCCACCACCCCGTCGAACAGGCGGTAGTCCCAGTCGTAGTTGCGGATCAGCGCCGGACCGCCGGGCCGGACGGCCGCCTGTGAGCAGCCGGTGAGGAAGGGCGGCGGGTTCCACAGCGCGAGCGCGGCGCCCGCGTCGGAGCCGTCCCCGGAACCGTCCGCGATCATGGCCGTCAGCCGCAGCCATGCCGGAACGAGCTCCGGCATGTGCTGCTCAAGCCGGGCCCTGGCCTCCGCGGTCGTCGGACGGGTATTCGCGCCTCCCCGCCACCATTGCCGGAAGGCCGGCCAGGTCGCCGCCAGGTGCGAGCGAATCCCGTCGCCGGGTTCGTCTTCTGTGAAGGCACGCAGCGTCAGGGGAATCGCGCCCGCGCTGGGCGTGGCCTGCCACGGGGTGCCCGGCCACTGTTCCCCAGCCCAGTCGGTCCCAGCCCAGTCGGTCCCAGCCCAGTCGGTCCCAGCCCAGTCGGTCCCAGCCCAGTCGGTCCCGGCCAGGCGCTGAAGCCAGGAACGCCAGTCCGACCAGTCGGCATCCTCGACCCACCGCTGCCAGCCCGGCCCGCTCGAGGGCGCCGCCACCCGGCTCTCGCCGCCTTGGTTCTCTGTCACGCAGCCTCCGTACCCCCAAGCCCCGTCACGCCGCGCGATTACTCACCCTGCGGTACCACCGTAATCCTCGTCCTGCCCGCTACCCCCAGGCCGCCGGTCTTAACCCCGTACTGCCCGGTGACGGGGGGTTTGGCCAGCTCGCAGGCGGGCAACCATGACCAGCACTGAGGGGGTGCTGATGCCGAACGCCGCTTATCCAGCGACTGCTGCCCATCTGCCGGCCGGTGATGGAATGGTTTCTGATTACTTTCCGCTGCCCGGCGAGAACCCGGGCGGCGACTGGGCCGCCGCCCGGACGGCCGCGGCCTTCACCGTGGCGGTCGAGTCAGGCCGGCTGGACCGCCGGCCGCCAGCCGCTGGGGTGTCTGGGCCGCGCAGCCGCCAGGTCCCGGGCTCACCGCCCGCCGGGCCGACGACGGTTCCTGGCGCCTGGACGGCCTCAAGCGGTACTGCTCGGGCGCGCGTTGCTGTACCGATGCGCACCGCCGAAGACCACGCCCTGCTCGCCGCCGCCACCGAAGCCGGCTGCTCGGTCCTGCAGGCCAGCGACATCACCGTGGAGACCTCCGCCCGCCGCCACGCCCGCGCGCCGCAGGGCTTCAGTCACGTGCTGCGCACCCTGGCCTCGCTGCCGCAGCCCCAGTGACTCCGCCCTGTTGTGCAGCCTCTAGCCGTGCAGCCTCTAGCCGTGCAGCCTCTAGCCGTGCAGCCTCTAGCCGTGCAGCCTGTACCGCCAGGTAGCGGCGCTCGGGCACACTGGTCGCGCGCCGCGCCGCCTGCAGGTAGTCGGCCGCCGCCGCGCCGGTGTCACCGGCCAGTTCCCGCAGGTGCGCCCGGACGGCGAACAGGCGGTGATGCTGCGCCATCCGCTTGTCCGCGGCCAGCGTGGCCAGCACCGCCAGCCCGGCCGCGGGCCCACGCACCATGGCCAGGGCCACCGCGCGGTTCAGCGTAGTGAACGGGTTAGGCGCAGCGAGTTCCAGCAGGTCATATAGCGCGAGAATCTGCGGCCAGTCGGTGTCGGCCATGGTCGTGGCCTCGTCATGCACGGCGGCGATGGCCGCCTGCAGCTGGTAGGGACCGACCTCGCCGCCGGGCAGCGCGGCGCTGATCAGCGCGGTTCCCTCGGCGATCTGCACCTGGTCCCATCTCGCCCGGTCCTGCTCGGCCAGCGGCACCAGCGACCCGTCGGGCCGCGTGCGGGCTAGCCGCCGCGCGTCGGTCAGCAGCATCAACGCCAGCAGCCCGGCCACCTCACCGTCCGCGGGCAGCAGCCGGTGCAGCCAGCGGGTGAGCCTGATCGCCTCCCGCGACAGCGCCGGCACGGTCAGCTCGTCCCCGTCGGTGGCGGTGTACCCCTCGTTGAAGATGAGGTAGAGCGCGTGCAGCACGGCGCTCAGCCGTTCGGCTCGCTCCGCCCCCGCGGGCAAGCTGAAGTCAAGCCCGGCGGCCTTGATCGTCTGCTTGGCCCGGCTGATGCGCTGGGCCATCGTTGCCTCGGGCACGCCGAAGGCTGCAGCGATCTGGGCGGTGGACAGGCCGCCGATGGCGCGCAGGGTCAGCGCGACCTGACTAGGCGAGGACAGCTCCGGGTGGCAGCAGCCGAACAGCAAGGCCAGCGAGTCGTCGCCGTCGGTGGGTTCGGCATCGGCCGGAGCCCCGAGTAGTTCGGATGCCGGGGTGGCCACCGCGATCAGGTCTTCCCGGTTCCGCCGTGACTGCTCGCTGCGGACCTGGTCCATCAGCCGGCGCGAGGCCACTGTGGCCAGCCATCCGCGCGGGTTCTCCGGGAGCCCGTCGGCCGGCCACTGCAGGGCGGCGGCGAGCAGCGCCTCCTGGCACGCGTCCTCGCACAGGTGGAACTGCCCGTACCTGCGGACCAGCGCCGCGAGGACCTGCGGCGCGAATTCGCGCAGCAGGTCCTCGACTCCGCCCCGGTCCACGCGGCCCCCGGTCACCGGCCCAGCCGTCACAGGTCCGGCTTAGCCTCGTGCATGATCGGCCAGAACTCGACGGGCTCCACGTCGGCCCAGGGCATGTCCGCCGCGATCTGCAGCGCGCGCTCCTCACTCTCACAGTCGAGCAGGTAGAAGCTGGCGATGTACTCCTTGGTCTCCTGGTAAGGCCCGTCGGTCACGGCCGGCAGGCCGTCGACCCTGCGCACCAGTTTGGCCTTGAGATCGTCGGCCAGCCCGTACGCGCCGATCAGCTCGCCGGTGGCCTGGTACTTCTTGTTGAACGCGTCCTGCTTGGCGATGGCCTCCGGCCATTCTTCGGCCGGGATCGAGGCCCACTTCTCCTGGTTGCCGTAGATCAGCATCAAGTACTTCACCGGGTCACCCTCCACGTTCCGCGCGCCTCGCCGGCGCGCTCTCACCCCAGAGTCGGAGCCGCCCCCCCACCCTCGACATCGGCCGCCCAATTATCCGCCGAAACCTGCCCCCACTCGAGCGCCCTGCCCCCAACCTCGCGCCGGGCCGCGCCTCGAGCCCTTGCCCTCCCGGGCCACGCCACCGCCGGCCCGATG
>OBLU010002404.1_pt1 | contig 17304 bp, 8 predicted proteins | sample 1518681 | NCBI WGS metagenome assembly OBLU01 (sample SAMEA3539304, study PRJEB22396) | soil metagenome | biome: tundra; feature: field; material: soil | place: USA | collected 2010-05 | depth 0.15 m | reverse complement strand
CTTCGCGGCTTTCAACCCGGCCTTCGATTTGTTGATGGGCGGCTCCCAGATTTCCACCACCGACATGGGGGGTTACACCAACTTCGCCAACAGCATCCTGTTCCAGCCGAACCCTTATCAGAACCTGGACCGCACTCTGCCCAGCTCGTTGAGTGGCGGGAATCCCGCCGCTGGACAGTCCGATTTCCTCACGGTCAACGGTACAGGCTTTTCGCAGAAAGGGCCCTGCAACGACTGCCATACCTCCAACCCCGGCCCGGGTTCGAACCGGCTCATTGTAAAGCAGTTCCCCCCGCAGCCGCTGAAGGTGCCGGAACTGAGGAACATCTATCAGAAGCTGCTGTACGACAGGTTCGGCGCGACCTCCATCGATGGTTTTGGGCTGGCGCATGACGGCATCGACTCCGGGCTTGCGGAGTTTTTGAGCCACAAGCTCTTCAACGGCTACACCGCGGCTGAGAAAAACGATATAGCCGCATACAGTCTGTGCTTCGATACGGGAACAGCTCCCGCGGTGGGGTACACGCTCACGTTGACGGCGGCAACTGTGGGCAGTTCTTCGGCCCAGACCGATTGGACGACGCTGCAGTTGCAAGCAAGTGCGGGCAACATCGATCTGATCGCCAGAGGCACGCTCCAGGGCCAGGTACACGGGTTGCTGTACCAACCTTCGGCCAGCAACTACATCAGCGATACCAACGCGGTATACACGCAAACCCAATTACAAGCCCTGATCGCGGCCGGCGACACTCTGAGCTTCATGGGTGTGTATCCGGGCACGGGTAGCGCCTCCAGCCAGCCGTAAAGTTCACCGGCGCGCGTCCGCGCCAAAGACCTCGCCCCCGCGCCTCGCGAACTACCTCCGGAGACGAGGGTCGCGTCAGTCGCGCCAGCCCGTCCTGGAAAGGCCGCATATGCGCGCCTCCAACCGCCTCCGGACCGCAGATTGTCGACACCGCGAAATCCGCTTACGGCGGCAACCTCGACCCGGCGATCCGGTCACCGCAGATTCGCGATCTGATCCAGTTGTACGCGATGACGACGGGCCAGAAGCCGACGGCGATGCCGGGCAACGTGACACCGCTCTCGCTCGTCGAAACCGGCGGTTCGCTTCCAGTCAACCACGTACCAAAACGGCACGCCGCTGCCGGGCTTGGCCGGGCTTCCGTCGCTCGACCGGATCGGCGGCGGAACGCCGTCTGGCGCCGGCCTCGTGATTCAACTCGACGGTCCGGCCACAACGGCTGTGTTGCGGGCGAGGCGGTCAATGCCATCGTGAGCAATCCGCGCGCGGTGCAGAGTGCGGTGATGAACGCCACCACGTCGAACGCTGGGCGGCGGGAGATGACGGCGCTCCAGTTGCCCTGGGAACGCGGACGAGTTAAATGAAAAGGTCTGCCGTGACTTTGAAAAACGTGGCGAGCTTCTTTGCCTGCTCCTTGCTGATGGAACGCTTGCCGTTCAAGACCTCGGAAAAACGGCCACGCATGGCAAAGATTGGCAGCAGGTCCTTGGTTGTCCGGCCGCTGGTTTCCATCAGGTATCCCAGCATCTCGTGAGGAGGCACAGGTGGCAACGGGTGGTGGCGGTCGTCATGGGCCTGGACCAGAATAGCCATGGTTTCCAACAGTGCCGATTCCTCCGGGGCTGGGCTGCCAACGACCCCATTCGGCTTTGGAAATAGCACAGGCGTTCGAGGTTTCTTCCCAGGTGATCGCAGGTATCCTGGGTGCGGCGGAGAGAAGGCTGGCGCGCATAGGGTTGACTCCTATCCAAATGCGCGAAGCCGCCCGACGCGAAGCCGAATTCCACCACCAAACCGGCGCGCGGTCGTTGCCGGCATCAAAGAAGAAGTCCTGCTCTGGTTACCGCGCGAATCGCTGGTTTTGATCCGCTCACGCCGCGCGCGCGGGCACCACGCCTGGTTCCGGGAGTTACCTTTCCGCACCGCGCAGCCACGGAAAACTGGGTGTCCAGAAGGTGGATGGCTTCGGCGGCCGTTTGCCGTGACACCGCGGGTGGCGGCACGGCTTCCGGCGGTGCCGCCACCAGGGCGCGGCGGGCGCGCTGGTTGCGGCCGTAGGCCCTTCCGCCGCAGGCGCCCAGGTGGCGCAGTTGCTCTGGGGATTTGTTGAACAGGATATAGGGATATTCGGTCATGGTATGTTCTCGGCACCACATTCATTGCTCAGGTGGAGGGGGCAACGCAAGCTGAAAGTGGGTATTCAACGCAGATTGGAGGCGCTGCTGCCAGGCGTGCCGCCGGTGGAGACCACCGCCCGAGCCATGGCGGTGCTGGGATACGCAGTTCGACTGGTTGCGCAGTGCCGAGAAGCCATCCGCCTGGCGCCGATCCAGGCTGCCCAACACGGCCCACCGCTAGTCTGGCGGAGTAGGCAGGTGCCGTAGAATTCCGACGGCCAGTTCCGGTGCCAGCCGGTTATCGGTCGCCGGCGCCACCAGATCTGCGGATGACCGACAGGCGGAGGTGCTGGACGGGGCGCGCCCCTTGCGCCGCAACGCCAGTCTGGTAGGGCGGGATGGAACGCCGCGTCCGGGCGGAACGTGGGCCAAGTGCGCGCGAACGGTGCGGCAACGACTGGCATTCACCTCCGGTTTTCATGGGTCGCGTTAACCAAATGCCGATTTTCCGAGATGTACCTGAGGAGGCAAGTAATCGTTACGGAAAGCTGTTAACCAGGTTAACAGGCCATACGAAAACCGCAAAAAATGGGCAGAATACGGGCTTTCTGCGCCTCGCGAGACCCAGTCAGCGACGGCCGAGGACGTGGCGTTGGGAGCGGAAACGTGGAGCCGCCCTGCTCAGTTTCTCCGTTTGTCTCTTCCGCGCCGGCATTTTGGTTAACAGCAGGTCAGACTGGGGTTGCGCGCGGCTCCGCTCTTCCGCCATGCCGTTTGCAGTCGGAGCCTACATCACGTTTTCTTCGGCCTGCCCTTTGGCAGGCTGATTCCAATTTCGGCCTTGAGGGCCGTCACTACATTCTTGACCGTTGCGAGCGCGACTCCCGATTGCTTGGGTTAAGTTGTCCAGGAAAGCACGGTGGCCGGCGCCGGCGAATTCGAAGGACAGGTGGAGCAGCGCCTGCAACTTGATGGCGGCCAGGCTTCGACGACGGCTGGGAGTGGAAGCGCGACGAGAGCGGGAACATTCTCCCCGATCCGAACTTTCCGGACATGAAAGCCCTGGCCGATTACGTCCACTCCAAAGGCCTGAAGGCTCCAGCGCGCGACATCCTGCAGACCGGGCCCACCATGTTTCAACTGCATGTCGAACTGTTTGAGCCTGCCGTCTACAAGGAGCCCAATACGGTTTTCGTAAACCTTGGAAATGGAACTTTCGCCGACGTCTCCGCGGATGCGGCCTTGTATGGGAGGGTCGCGAAAGCTACAATCAGTCAATGGTGTTCCGGACGTTCACATGGGCTGCGGCTGCGCTGGTGGCCGCCATTCTCGCATGTTGCGTCGCCGGCGTCGGAGAGCCCCTTGCGCCCATTCGTTTTGAGGACGTGGTCCAGAAGTCAGGTATCGACTTTGTTCTGCACAACTGCCCCACGCCCCAGAAGCACATGATCGAGACCATGGCTGGCGGTCTCGCCGCCTTTGACTACGATGGCGATGGACGTCCGGACATCTTCTTCACAAACGGTGCGGCACTGCCTTCGCTTCAGAAGACAGGACCACTATACTGGAACCGCCTCTATCACAACGAAGGCAACATGAAATTCCGCGACGTAACCGAGGAAGCGGGCGTCGCGGGCGAAGGCTATTCCATGGGCGCCGCGGCAGGAGATTATGACAACGACGGTCACGCCGACCTTTTCGTGGCAGGCGTGAACCGCAATATTCTGTATCACAACCTTGGCAATGGGAGGTTCGAAGACGTGACGGCAAAGGCCGGCATTCGCAGCGGCGGGTGGGCAGTTGCCGCCGGGTGGTTCGACTATGACAACGACGGATTTCTCGACCTATGGATTGTCCATTATGCCGACTGGTATCCAGGGTCTCCAGTCGACAATCGTTTTTGCGGCGACCCCGAACGGGGAATCCGCATCTACTGCCACCCCAAGTATTTCGAAGGTCTGGCGAGCACCCTATATCACAATCGTGGCGACGGCACGTTTGAGGATGTCTCCGAAAAGTCCGGCATCGCGGCGTTTCGGGGCCGCGGCATGAGCGTCGCTTTTGCCGACTACGACCACGATGGTTACCCGGACGTCTTTGTAACAAACGACAATATGCCCAATTTCCTTTTCCACAACCGCGGCAACGGCACATTTGAAGAAGTGGCGCTGCGGGCCGGTGTCGCGCTGCGCGGCGACGGCAAGCCCATCGCCAGCATGGGCACGGACTTCCGGGATTACGATAACGACGGCTGGCCCGATATCTCCGTGGTAGCGCTGGCACGCGAAACCTTTCCGCTGTTTCGCAACCATGGAAAGGGAAGCTTCGATGATGCCACCTACGCGAGCCGCTTGGGGGGACTCACTCTGCATCACAGCGGCTGGGGCACGGGTTTCTTCGATTTCAACAACGATGGCTGGAAAGATCTGTTTACTGCGAACTCGCACGTCAACGACCGTGTCGAACTGTTTGAGCCTGCCGTCTACAAGGAGCCCAATACGGTTTTCGTAAACCTTGGAAATGGAACTTTCGCCGACGTCTCCGCGGATGCGGCCTTGACCGAAGTGAAGGCGCATCGAGGTAGCGCCTTCGCCGATTTTGACGGCGACGGAAAGATCGATGTTGTCGTTTCGTCACTCGAAGGGGCAGTTGAGCTATGGCACAACGTCAGCCCGGAGCCGAATCACTGGATCGACATAACGCTCACGGGAACACACGCCAACCGTGACGGCATCGGAGCTCGGATACGTATGGGGAATCAACACAACGACATGACCAGCGCGGTGAGCTACGCTTCGTCGAGTCTGGTCCCGGTACATTTTGGACTGGGCAAGTTAAGCACGGTGGATCGGATAGAGATTATCTGGCCCGGCGGCAAGCGTCAGACCCTTGAAAACGTTAAGGCCGATCGAGTGCTAGCGGTTCGCGAGCCGGGATAGAATGTGCGGCTTCGGCCGGGATGTATACTTATTGTTTTGAGATCCTGTTTTCGGCGTGCCTAGAACATCATGAAGCGGCGCTGTGAATCGAAGGCCTACCTTTTCCCTTTCGGCTTCGGGCTGCTGGCCGTGGTTCCCGCGGTCGTGGCGAACGCGGCTCCTGCGGCGTCCAAAGTCACCTTCTACCGGAACATCGCGCCCATCGTTTACCGGGAGTGCGCTCCCTGCCACCGGCCGGGCGAGTCGGCGCCATTTTCGCTCCTCACATACGACGACGTCAAACGGCGCGCCTCGCAAATCGCCGATTTGACCAAGCGGCGTTATATGCCGCCCTGGCAGCCGGAAAAAGGTTATGGCGATTTTGCGGAGGAGCGCCGGCTGAGCGATGCTCAGATCCAACTGATCCGGGAGTGGGTGGAGGAGGGAGCCCCGGCGGGATCCGTCGCGCACGCGCCAGTCGCTCCGAAATTCAAATCGGAATGGCAGTTGGGGCCGCCCGACCTGGTGCTCCGCGTAGCCCAGCCCTATCAGCTCAGCGCCGATGGACCCGAGGTGTTCTGGAACTTTGTCGTTCCGGTGCCCATCACGGCCACGCGATGGGTGAAGTCAATGGAAGTGCGACCGGGCAATCCCCGTGTTTTCCATCACGCGAACGTGATCATCGACCGTTCGCGTTCGTCGCGGCGGCGCGAGGAAAAACCAGGCGCAGGCTTTCCCGGAATGGATCTGACGGTCCAGGAAGACACTTTCGATCCCGACAGCCATTTCCTCTCCTGGAAGCCCGGCAGCGAACCAGTGGTCGAACCTGACGGCATGGCGTGGCGGGCCGATCCTGGCATGGATCTCGTGCTGAACGTGCACCTGCGGCCTTCCGGAAAGCCCGAGATCATCAACCCCACGATTGGTCTCTACTTTACCGACAAGCCCCAAACGAAATTCCCGATGCTGGTGCAACTCGAGCATGACGGCGCCATCGACATTCCGCCGGGCGATCCCGATTTCCTGGTGACAGACGATTTCCGCTGTCCAATGGATCTGGCCGTGCTTGCCGTGTACCCGCACGCTCACTACCTGGCTACCCTCATGGAGGGCTATGCTACGCTGCCGGACGGCACTCGCAAGTGGCTGGTTCGCATTCCCACATGGGACTTAAATTGGCAGGGCGTATACCGCGCCAGGGAGCCGATCTTTCTGCCTCGGGGGACTGTAATCTCGATGCGTTATCACTACGACAACTCGAGCGGAAACGTGCGGAACCCCAGCAATCCGCCCAAGCGCGTCACCGCCGGCAACGCCGCCACCGACGAGATGGGCCATCTCTGGCTGCAGGTGCTGCCGGTGGGACAGGGCGACCAGCGGGCGGTGTTGCAAGAAGCGCTGATGCGGCAGCGGCTTCAGAAGTACCCGGGGGACTTTTCCGCTAACTTCAGTCTGGGAGCTCTGTTGCTGGACCGCGGCGATGCCGGCGGCGCCATCCCTTACTTTCAACTGGCGTCAAAAGCGCAGCCTGATAGCGCACTCGCCGTAAGCGAATTGGGAGTTGCGCTGTTAACCGCGTCAAAACCCCTCGAAGCGGGACAACTCTTCCGGCAAGCGCTCAAGCTCGATCCAAAATTCACCGACGCGCGCTACAACCTGGCAAGCGTGGAAGCTGCCGCTGGCGAATGGCAACCTGCCGCAACCGATTTCAAGCAGGTGGTTGCCGAAGATCCAGCCAATGCGAAAGCGCGGCAGCACCTGGGTGAGGTGCTGTTGCTCTGGGGGGATCAACTTGCCGAATCCGGCAACTTCGATCAGGCGGCTCTGCGCTATCGTGAGTGTCTCGCATATCGCCCCGACGATGCCGAACTACACACGAGCCTGGGTATGGCGCTCGCGAAGCTGGCGCGGCTGAATGAAGCACGGTCGGAGTTCGAAGCGGCGTTGCGCATCGATTCCACGTTTCAACCGGCCCGGCAAGCGCTGGCGGCCATCCAAGGCAGATGAGTGGGAGCCGGAATCACCCGGCGCGCGGCGTGGCCTTTAATTTAACTACCAAAGGAGGCCAGTGTCCGGTCGCCGGCGTGCTACGGCGGTCTTCCTCAAGGCCGGTGTGACGATTCAGAAGTTCGAGGTTTGGGTGCGCCGGCAAACTGCGATGTAGGCTGCCGCGGCAATGTAAGCGGCGCCGCGGAAGCTGTTTGCGAGTTTCCCCGATCGCCGCCTTCTCTGCGAAACACCCTTGTGCCTTTGGCTCGTTTGTATGAAATCACACAATGACGGCGAAGTTCCTAAAAAATATCTTGCTGCCAAGTACTGGTTGTTATATACTAACCCCCAAAGAAGCTTTGCTGATCGTTCCAAGCTGGTAATCGTACCAAGCGATGGAACTAAATGTTGGTTTTTGGGGGGGCGATTCGAGGGGTGGGCTCATAGATACGTACAATGCGGTTAGCCGCATGTGACAGCCTTTGAGCCTGACCGAGTGGTTACTGCGTCCGGTTTCTGCCGGTGCAACTTCATCCCGCGCCCACGACGTACGGAGTTCGCAGAAAAAAGCATTCAGGGGGGATTGCTAATGACCTTGCGTATTCGTTCCAAGCTGGAGATGTATCTCTCGCTCCTCGGCGCGCTGCTCATCGTGGTTGCCGGCTCGATCCATTCGCCGGCTTATGGCCAAGTTCTTTACGGCTCGCTGCTCGGTACAGTCTCGGATCAGAGCGACGCTGTCGTTCCTGGCACCATCATCAGTGTTGTCGACACTCAGACCGGTCAGACACGCCAGGAGACGTCGGACTCAGGCGGGCGGTATAGCCTCGTCAACCTCCTTCCCGGTACCTACTCGGTTAAAGCCATTGCCAAGGGTTTTCGAACCGTAGAGCAGGCGAGTTTCACGATCACACCAAACACCGTTAGCCGTCTCGATTTTCACCTTGAGATCGGCGAAGCAAGCCAAACGGTAACAGTCTCCGCGGAAGCGGTTCAACTCCAGACGGATAAAGCGGACACGCACACCGAGCTTACCTCTGCGGGCATCGTGAACATGCCGTTGGGCGGCTTCCGGAACTATCAGGCTCTGATCGATCTGGTACCCGGCGCGACGCCCTCGACATTCCAGAATTCGATCACCGACACGCCCGGGCGCGCCCTGCGCACCAACATCAACGGCGGCAACGCGCAAACCAATATCACACAAATCGACGGCGCGGAAAGCATTAACGTCTGGCTGCCTCATCACGTGGGCTATGTAGTGCCGGCGGAAGACGTCGAAGTTGTAAACATCACAACGAGCGCGGCCGATGCGGACCAAGGGCTGGCTGGCTCTTCGTCCATCACGCTGGTGACCAAGTCGGGAGACAACCAGATCCATGGTAGCGCTTTCGAATTCGACAACAACCAGCACTTCAATGCGCGGAACTTTTTCGCGACGGACAAGCCGGTGGCCATCTATAACAACTACGGCGGCACCGTGGGCGGGCCGATTCGCAAGAATAAGTTATTCTACTTCGTGAGTTTCGACGGAACCAATCAGAAGGTAGCCGCAAACGGATTCAACACGGTGCCCACCGACGATCAGCGCAGCGGCAATTTCAGCGCGTACTTGACGGGCGCAAACGCAAGCACGATCTACAATCCGTTCACCGGAAACCCTGACGGCACGAACCGGGTGCCCTTCCCCAATAACATTATTCCGCAGAATTTGATCAGCCCGATCGCGCAGAAGCTCCAGGCCTATTATCCGGAGCCGAACCTTCCAGGCATTGCCAACAACTATTACGCCTCCGGCGGGCCGATTCTGAACCGCTATCAGGAGGATGCTAAACTCAACTGGAATCGCACGGAGAAACATAGCATCTTCCTTAAGTACGGCAGGATGGACGCGACCTCCGGCGGTCAGGGCATCTTCGGAGTGGCGGGGGGGCCCGCGCCAGGCGCGGATCCGGGTTTGGGCAACACCACCGTCCAAGTGGCGACGATCGGACATACCTATACGTTTACGCCCAACCTCGTGCTGACCGGAAACTTCGGTTTGAACCGCCTGGATCAAACCGTCATCTCGAACGATTATGGAAAGAACTACGGCTCTATTCTCGGAATTCCCGGTCTCAACGGCAATGACATCCGGGACAGCGGTTTCCCTGACGTCAGCATCGGCGGTTACACAGGATTCGGCGTTCCGAACTGGATGCCGTTGTTCCGTCACGATGAAACGTTCACCCAGAGCGACAGCTTGACCTGGACCAAGGGCGCACACGAGTTTCGCTTCGGCTTCGACCTGGTAAGGCATCACTTGAACCATTGGCAGCCCGAGTTGAGCGCCGGCGGCCCGCGCGGTCTGCTGGACTTCAGCGGTCAGACCACTGCGCTCAATACTGGTGGCGGCAATGCCTCGTCCACCAACCAGTTCAACGCTTATGCCCAGATGCTGCTGGGCCTCTCGGACGATGTGCAGAAGGGCGTGCAGTACATCCTGATGACCGGCCGCGAATGGCAGTTCGGTTGGTACGGGCAGGACCGCTGGCAGGTTTCGAGGAAACTGACAGTCACGGTCGGCTTACGGTATGAGCTCTACCCGCTAATGACCCGCAGCAACGGATATGGTATCGAGCAGTATTTCCCTGCGACGAATAATGTCGAGATGGGTGGCAGAGGCAGCGTTCCAGAGAACGCCGGCATACAGGTTAGCCACACGCTGTTCTCGCCACGTGTGGGCCTAGCGTACCGCTTGGGCGAGAACACCGTCATACGCAGCGGCTATGGACTGAATTACGATCCCATTCCATTTTCCCGCCCATTACGCGGTTTCTATCCGTTGACCATCAATGCCGAGACGAAGTCGCCCAACAGCTTCTCCTATGCCAGTACGCTGGCTGACGGCATTCCGCCGGTCCCGCTGCCGGATATCTCCACTGGTATCGTACCGCTTCCCGGGGACGCCAGCGAACGCAGCCCGTGGGGATACATTCACCGCGGTTACGTACAATCGTGGAACTTCACGCTCGAGCACAAGATGCTGAGCGGCATCCTTCTCTCCGTCGGTTACGTCGGTTCGCATACGGTGCACCTGCTGGCGGACCGCGACATCAATACGGGTTATCCAGGTTCGACTCTGGCAAACCTCCCGTACAATCTGCTCTATGGACGCACCCAGCCGACCGATATGTGGGACGGCTATCTGAGCTCATCGTACAATTCGATGCAGGTGGCTTTCAGCCGTTCGTTCTCGTCGGGCCTGATGTTCAAGGGCGCCTACACCTGGTCTCACGCCATCGACTATGCGGACGACGATGGATGGACAGGAGTCAACTTCAACTATGCACCGATGTTCCAGCGCAACCGTGCGACAGCCGGATTCGACGTCCCGCAGAACTTCCAGATCGGCTGGGTCTACGAGCTGCCATTCGGTAAGAACAAGCGGTTCGTGAGTTCCGGCGTTGCTGCCAAGGTCCTGGGCGACTGGCAGTTGAGCGGCAGAGAGGCCTGCTACAGCGGCACTCCGTTCACCGTTTATGCGCCCGATACGTCCCTAAACGATGGTGGCACCAACACCCAGACGGCAAATCAGGTGCTCCCATCCGTCGCCTTTCTCGGCGGCGTGGGTCCGGGGGCGCACTACTATAATCCGGCGGCATTCGCTCCGGTAACCACCGTCGGTTTTGGAAACTCCGGCCTTAACATTCTCCGGAATCCTGGAATGTGGAATACGGACTTCGGAGTCGCGCGTAAGTTCCCAATCAAGGAGCGTCTGACTCTGCAATTCCGCGCGGAGTTCAACAACCTGCCCAACACATCGCACTTCACAGGCGCGGCCACCGGCAATGGCTTCGGTGCCGGCGGCGGCGGCGTGGATAACTATGTAACCGATAGCACGTTCATGCAGGTGACGAGTGCGTCCGGCGAGAGAAACATCCGTTTCGGACTTCGTGTGCAGTGGTAATGTTCTAGTTGATGAAGCTGTTGGTTTCAAACAGAGGGCGACCCGCGTTGCGGGCCGCTTTCTTTCTTGCCCTGGCCGTTTTCTGCGCCGGTCTCTCAATGGCGCAGAACCAAGATCTAGCCGCGCTTTCCCGCACGGTGAGGCAGCTCATGGCCGGCGGACATTTTGAAGAGGCCATACCGATTTGCGAACAGCTCGTCAAGGCGATGCCCGGAAATCCCGGCTTGGTTCTGAATCTGGGGCTGGCCGAAGAAATGGCCGGACATCCCGGCAAGGCAGTCCCCCGGTTCGAAGAAGTTCTGAAAGTCGAGCCGGAAAATACGCCGGCGCTAACCTCCTTGGCTACGGTGCAGCTCCAATTGAATCACCCGCAGCTCGCTTTGCCCCCGCTCAAGAAGCTATTGACTCTGGAACCATCGAATCATAAGGCGCGTGGAATGCTCGCCGGCGCCCTGATGGGCGTGGAGTTATTCGACGAGGCCGCCGCGCAGTATCGCAAGCTTACAGCCGAGGATGCGACTGACGCGAAGGCATGGTACGGACTGGGTACGGCCTATGAATCTCTGGCAGCGCATTCGTTCGAACGGATCTCGCAGCATGCTCCCGATTCACCATACGCCGCTGCGCTGATTGCGTACTCGCGCCTTGATCGGCAACAATATCGCAGCGCTTTCTTCTTCTTTCGTCTAGCGGAAGAGAAGCTGCCCAAGTTGCGCGGGCTGCACGCCGGGTTGGCAAAGGTCTATCAAGAGACGGGCCACGCCGAATGGGCCGCAATCGAGGAGAAAGAAGAAGAGAGCTTGCCCCCGCCGAGTTGTTCCGCAGGTCCCGCCGAGTGTTATTTCGTGCAGAATCGATATCTCGAAAGCGCCAAAGCCGCCGCCATGGACCCGACAGCCCCATCGTTGTTTTGGGGCGCGAAAGCATACCACCAGCTTGCCCTGGAGGCGTTTGCCCGCTTGGGCGGCCTGCCGGAATCTGTGGAATTGCACGCGGTGAAGGCGAAAATCCTTCACGGCCACAATCAAGACATTGAGGCGGCTAATGAGTGGCGCGCCGCGTTGCGCCTGGCTCCGGGAAACAGAGGGCTGGAAAGCGAATTGGCCACGTCGCTTTTTCTGGCTCACGATTACAAACCCGCGATGGCCTTGATTGAGGAATTGCTGCCGCGTGACGGCAGTTCCCCAGACCTGAACTTCATGATGGGCGAGAGCCTGCTTCGCACGGAGCAGCCCGAGAAGGCCGTAACGTATTTGGAAACGGCGCTTCGCGCGGATAGCAAGATGCTGCCGGCGCATGCATCCCTGGGACTCGCCTTGGCCAAGCTGGACCGAGGCGGCGACGCCATCCCGCACATCGAGAAGGCGTTGGCGCTGGATGACGACGGCAGCCTGCATTACACATTGGCGCGCGCCTACCAGCAGGCAGGCAACCTACAGCGTTCTCGCGAGTTGATGGAGGAGTATCAGCGGATTCAGAAGCAGAACCTGGAACAGAAGGACGAACTCGCAAAAGACACGCAAATCGCCGCGCCGGCGGGAAATTAGTTGCGCTGGCTGTGGGCGGATCGCTCGCGGTATGATGATGTGGTGTTTGGACGGCAACTTGGCGCCGTGGCAATCATCGCAATTGCTGCCTGTGCGTCGGCGCCAGGCCAGTCGCCGGATATAAAACCGTGGACAGGCGCTCTGCGCGACGAGGGAGGCAAAGCCATTGCGGGTGCCATCGTGCGTCTGCAATCGGACCATGCGCTCCAGACTGCGAAGACTGCAGCGGACGGTCGATTCACGTTTCCAACGATAACGGCGGGCAAGTACTCGATTTCGGTCGAGCACAAGGGCAAGACGGCGACTTACATCCGCAAAATACAACTGCCCGGCGCGGGCATGGAGGCGGTGCTTCAGTTATCCAGTGACGGAAGTCTATCTCTTCTACCGTCTCCCGGCTCGCGCGAGGGCACGGGCGGCGAGCAATTGTCGGGCAAAGCCGTTTCTTCGCTGCCCTTGAACAAGCGCGACTTCAGCCAGTTGCTCCTGCTCGCGGCGGGCACCATGACGGACACCAATGGAGCGGCGAATTTTACGCAGCAGTTCGCTGTGAACGGCCAGCGGGGCACTGCAGCCGTGTTCGCCATGGACGGCGCCGATAGTACCGACCCTGAGATCGGCGGTGCGACCTTCACGAATTTCAATGTCGATGCTGTGCAGGAGATCCGGTCCAGTTCGGGTTGGATGCCAGCCGAGATCGGGCGCGGCGCCGCGGGCTTTACCGATATCATCACAAGGTCGGGAACCAACGCCGAACACGGATCGGTTTTCGAGTTTCTTCGCAATTCGGCCCTCGATGCTCGCAATTTCTTCGACCAGCGCTCGTTCGCGGATCCGCACCGGATTCCGCCATTCATCCGTAATGAGTTCGGCCTGACAAACGGCGGACCCGTCGTCATACCAAGGCTGTATAACGGCCGCAACAAGACTTACTACTTCGTGGAGTATCAAGGCTTCCGGCAGCTCCTGAGCGTCACCGAAGTGATCCCCGTTCCGACTGTTGGCGAGCGCGCCGGCCTGGACACGACAGCTTTTCCAGGCGACACGCTGATCGTTCCGGTGAATCCGCAGATTGCGAAGGTTCTGGCCCGCTATCCGCTGCCGAACGATCCGCAGGGCCCATATGGCCCGCGCACGTATGCCACATCGTCAAAAGTGACCACCGTCTCGGATCAGTTTTCGGCGCGCATCGATCACCGGATTTCGGACAAGTCGCAATTGTCTGCCCGGTTCACGATGGAGAACACCACGGGGCCAACGACGAACCCAAGTCAGACGGCTATCGACCCGAATTTCGCGGTGCAGTTCACCGATCAGCAGCGCAACGCGGTAATCGCCTATACGCGGACACCTTCGCCAAACTTCACTCTGCAGTCTTCCATAAGTTTCACGCGCGCCACGCCGTCGTTTCCGACGCTCGATCACCAAGACCCGGCGTTGACATTCGGTAACGGCCTTTATGAGGCGTTTAACGCCGCTGGCGGATCCGTGCAGGCATGGTACGGCAACCTGTTCCAAGTCCAGCAGAGCTTCACGTGGAATCGCGGAAAGCACACCTTCAAGGCGGGTGCAGAGGTGCGGTCAAACCGCGATACTTCACTCTTCGGGATCAACCCCAATGGCCAATTCCAGTTTGGCGGCGGCGCGGCGTATTCGCCGGTTGCCATCCGTTCCCTCAGCGGCGCACACAACATTCAGGTGGGCGATCCTCTGCCAGACGCGCTGACCGGGCTCCTCACGGCCAGCGCGTTCACATACACAACGGCCGTCGCGCCGTTGCTGTTTGCGCAAGGCGACCGTATCGGCGACGCCGCCATCCACCGCGATGCTTACAACGCGTACTTCCAGGATAGTTGGAAGGTGTCTGATCGACTGCTCCTGAACTATGGCCTGCGATATGAGATCGATTCTCCCATACGCGAGCCGGCAAAACGTACTTCAGCACCGGTGCTGAACAGCTCCCTGCCGGGATCGGAGTTGCTCATCAATCCCGAACCGCCGTACAAACTCAATAAGAACGGGTGGGGGCCGCGTCTGTCGGTGGAATGGCGCGCAACTAAGAGCACCCTGCTGCACGCAGGCGGGGGCATCACCACGCTTCTGACCAACCTATACCAAGACAACGTCCTGACGGGAGGTACGCCGTTCGTTGTATATCCGCGCCTCACCGCTGCGCCTGGCCAGTTCATCCCTTTCGGCCGGACTATCACGCCCGAGCAGTTGCCGCCAGTGTATACACCAAGCGGATCGCTAGTATTTGCATCTGGCGATTCGAAGCAGGTGCCGGGGAATACTGTGATGGATGTGCTGCGCTTCGAGCAGGATCTTGCGGCGCTTTCACCCGATCACCAGATTACGCCTTTGTCCGTCTTCGGTATGGCGCAGAATTTCCAGAACGGATACATCGGCACCTGGACGGCCGGCGTGGAACAGAAACTCGGAGGCGCGACGCTAAATGCGGCGTATGTAGGCACGGCCGGAATCAAGCTGCCTGTCATGGACTACCCAAACGGTTACATCGGCGCAGATCCCACATCCGCTCCGTACACGCAGTTCGATTCGTCTGGCGCTATTGTCGGCGGCTATGGATCGGTCGTCTTAATGACCAATCGCTCACACTCTACTTATCACTCCTTACAGGTATCTGCGCAAAGGGACCTGACAGCATCCGGGCTCGGCTTTCAGGCTAGTTACACGTTTTCGAAGTCGATCGACGACACTAGCGCGGTGTTCGGCGGATTCGTCTCGGGATTTTCCGGCGCCGTAAACCAGACGGCATCCCAGAACCCATTCGACACGCGCGCAGACAAGGGACCGTCGAACTTCGACATCCAGCATGCGCTCACGTTCAGCCTCTTCCAGGATCTGCATACCGACCGCGTTTCGTTTCTTCGGTTTCTTGGCAAAACCCTGACAGGCGGCTGGCAACTACTGGGCATCGGGACTCTCACGAGCGGCCTTCCGTTCACGATCTATTCGGGTGTGCAGCAGACCGGAGCCGGTTCGATTGGCGCGGACAGGCCGGATCAGATTGGCACGCCAGACCTTTCCACCAGCCGCAATGTGCGCGAAGATTACTTCGGGCTGGGGGCCAATAACGCTTCGTTGTTCTACATTCCGATTGATGTGCCCGGCGGGACGGGGCCGAATAGCGGGGTATTCGGCACACTGGGCAGGAATACCTTCCGCGGGCCGGCGCTTCGGAATTTCGATATGGCACTAATCAAAGATACCCGCATGGGAAACCAGGCGAAGGGTGAACTGGCATCGCTTCAATTCCGCGCCGAATTCTTCAACGTATTCAATATAGTAAACTTTGGTCTACCTTCGAATATTCTCCTCGGGCCCGGCTTCGGAGAGATCAGCCATACCGCCGGCAACTCGCGTCAGATCCAGTTTTCATTAAAGCTGATCTACTAAACGACCCCTCCGTGCCAACATGGATGAGACAGTTCTCCTGGTCGTAATTACTGAGCAGGGCGAGAATAGGAATCAATATGAAAAGCAACGGAATATCTTCGGCTTCCCCCACGGTTTGGCCTGCCGCGGAACGTAGGGAGGCCGAGCAGAGCGAGGCCGACCGGAGTGTAGCAGCAGGCAGAACCGTCGCGCCCGCCACGACCGGACCCGGAGGTGGTCGCCGACGCCAAGCGCCGAACCTTCACCGCCGAATACAAACTGCGCATGCTGGCTGAGGCCGACGCCGCCACCGCTCAACCCGGCGCCATCGGTGCCTTGCTGCGGCGCGATGATCGCCATGACGTCGTGAAGGTCGTCTGCCTTTGGCGGAACGGCACGTGCCACCGCATCGAAGTCGTCGGATACACCGTAAAACCAGGGAGAGCACGAGTCGTATGCAGCGCTTCTGTGGATTGAAGAGGAGCACGGGGCAGGCCGCCGGATTATTGTTCGGGATGTCACCTTTCCCTGGGTGCATCACGAGAGCGCGGAATTGGCTTTGGATTACGCCATCGCGTTTCTAGAGGCGAAGCTGAAGCCGGGGATAGGCCTGGAAGCGAAGGCTGAATCATCCTGAAGGTCTCCGAGCGGCTGCTCGCAGAATCGCTCAGCAGGTTACGTGCAAGATCGCGTTGACTCCGTCCGGGTTCTCCTGCAGTACCTGGATTGCCTGAGCCGTCGGCAACACGAGCAGTTGGATGCGGCGGCGCTTGGCTTCCTGTTTCACTTCTTCCATGACCGGCAGGGCGCCGGTTCCGGTGCCGATCACCAGCTTCCGGCATTTCCAGGGGATCTCTTCTTCGATCGAGAGCGGTGTGTGGCCGAAGGCGTCGCCAAACTTTTTGGATGCCTTCTTCTTGCGCTTCCGGACTTGGCCGCGGTCGATGAGCACGTCATGTTCGTAGGTGACGCCATCGATGCAGATCGAACCGAATGAGAACGCCTCGAAGCGCATGGAATCCTCCGTGTGTATTATACCTTTCGCAAACGACGGAAAGCCTCGTGACGCTGGGGGTGTATACTCGAATCACAAAGGAGGTTCAATCCCGTGCGTCAGGTGCGCAGATTCTCTCGCAAAGCGGTTACCGAGGTCATCCTCAATCCGGTCTTTTGTGGGGATAACGGCGACGGCGAGGCACAAAGAGCACTTTCAGCCCACCGCCGCGGCCACAATCTCCTGGCCGGGCTCCAGCCGAAAACGCGGGGATGAGTAATGCGCCGGTATTTGATCAACCCCTCCAACCCGCTAGTCAGCATCGTCAGAGTCAAGGAGAACCGTTGGAACCGTTACCGCGTATGG
>OBLU010002403.1_pt1 | contig 17305 bp, 14 predicted proteins | sample 1518681 | NCBI WGS metagenome assembly OBLU01 (sample SAMEA3539304, study PRJEB22396) | soil metagenome | biome: tundra; feature: field; material: soil | place: USA | collected 2010-05 | depth 0.15 m | reverse complement strand
TAACCCAAGGCTGCTGTAACACTGCTAAGTATCCCAAGGCTGCTGTAAAGCTTCTGGGTAACCCAAGGCTTTAGCCTTGGGCCTCCCCGCAGTCTCAAATTCTTGGGGCTTTAGCCCCTGGGGTATGCCTTCTTCTCGCTGCCTCAACCACCATCACAACTCCACAAAATTCTTGAGCACCCGCAAGCCCACCTCCGCCGATTTCTCCGGATGGAACTGCACGCCCATCACATTCCCCCGCTCCACCGCCGCCGTAAACGCCCCACCATACTTTGTAACCGCCGCGGTATCCTCGCTCACCGGCGCGCGCCACGAGTGCGTGAAGTACACAAACCCGCCGTCCGCCACGCCCTTCAGCAGCCGCGAATCCGGCCGGATCTGCTCCAGCGAATTCCACCCCACATGCGGCGACTTCAACTCCGCGCCGTTATACATCGCCGGAAACCGTTCGCACATGCCCACAAAATGCCTCAGTCCCTCCGTCTCAGGCGCCTCGGTCGATCCCTCATACAACCACTGCAACCCCACGCAAATCCCCAGAAACGGCACGTCCCGCCCCACCGCCTCGCGCACCGCGTCCGTCAACCCCAAATCTTTCAGCAACTGCGTCGACTGAAAATGCCCCACCCCGGGCAGCACAATCTTCTCCGCCCGCAGCACCTCCTCCGGCGCCTGCGTCACCACCACATCGCGCGCCTCCAGGAACCTGAGCGCCTTCACCACGCTGGTCAGATTCCCCGCCTTGTAATCAATCACCGCAATCATCAGACCAACGCCATCCCCTCGCCGTACCACCATGCGAACAATACCAGTGCAAGCAGCACGCTGAAGAATCTCCAACGCCCCTGACCGAAAAGCAAAGCGCAAAGCCAACCAGTGCGGATCCCATCCCCCAATGGACCCACGGCCGCATTGCCTCTGCCTGCTTCAAGTAACCCACCGCGCGGATGGGCCGAAGGATGCTGCCGGTAACCAGGCCGAACGAAAGCGCTATCGCCGTTAACCCGCAAACGAAAGCTATCCGCCGAGCTATCTCGCCGGCCCTCATGACCGTCCCTTCATTTGCTTTGACCCTCCGAACCGGCCACGTTGATCTTCCCAACCTCCTTCAACGAACCACCGGCAGCCGCTTTACAACAATCCCTTTGTGCTCGGCAGCATCTCCCGCATGCGCTCATCGCGCGAGCAAGCCCCGCGCATCGCCCGGGCAAACGCCTTGAAGATCGCCTCGATCTTGTGATGATTGCTCCGCCCATACATCGTCTTCACATGCACATTCGCCTTCGCGCCGCGCGCAAACCCATCGAAAAAGTCCGCCACCAACTCCGTCTGAAAATCCCCCACCACCGGCACCGTCACCTGCGTATCCACTGCATACGCCACGCGCCCACTCAAATCCACCGCGGCCACTGCGAGCGTCTCGTCCATCGCCATCACAAAATATCCGGCGCGCAGAATGCCCTTCTTATCGCCCAGCGCGATCCCGAACGCCTCGCCCAGCGCGATCCCCACATCCTCCACCGTGTGGTGCTGATCGACGTCCAGATCGCCCTTGCACTTCAGCGTCAGATCGAACCCGCCGTGCCGCGTAAACAACTCCAGCATGTGATCAAAGAACCGTATCCCGGTCTCGACCGAATACACGCCTGTCCCGTCGATCGTCAGCGCCAGCGCAATCTGCGTCTCCGTCGTCTTCCGCTCGACCGTGCCCGTCCGCACCTCATCCGCACTCATCACTCCCACTCCCTTTCGTCGTCGCTCACCTGCCGGCTCGCCAATTCGCCGACTTGCTCCTTCGCCCATCCAATCTCCTTCAGCGACTCCTTCAGCGCCGCCAGCCCACGCGTCACATGCTCCTCCACCCCAATCGTGATGCGCACATACCCGTCGCATCCCGGATCGGTCGAGCGGTCGCGCAGCAGCACGCCGCGCGCGCGCATCGCCTTCACCAGCTCCGCATGCTTCGTGCCAATCTTCATCAACACGAAGTTCGCATGGCTGGGGAAGAACTCCACCCCCAGCGCGCGCAACCCATCCATCATCCGCATCAGCCCCGCGCGCACCTGGCTCGCATACCACGCGACGTACGCATCATCCGCCAACGCTACCGGCAGGCAGTCCAGCGCCACTCCATTGACGTTGTACGGCGAACTCACCTTGCGCACGTACTTCATCAGCTCCGCGCTCCCAGCCAGCATCCCGATGCGCAGATTCGCCAGCCCATACGCCTTCGAGAACGTCCGCGCCACCATCAGGTTCGGCACCTTCCCCACATCCGCCATCACCGACTCGCCGAAGAAGTGGTAATACGCCTCGTCCACCATCACCACCGCCTGCGGGGCCGCCGCGCAAATCGCCAGCAGCTGCTCGCGGCTCACCACCGCGCCCGTCGGATTGTTCGGCGATGCCACCATAATCAACTTCGTCCGCGGCGTAATCGCCGCCAGGAACCGCTCGTACGGAAACTCCAGCGACGCATCCGCTTGCACCTTCTTCACGTGCGCCGTCATCATGCCCGCGCTCACTTCGTACATGAAGAATGTCGGCGTCGACACCATCGCCTCATCGTCCTCTTCCAGAAACGCCGCGCACACCAGGTGGATCGCCTCATCCACGCCATTCGTCAGCAGCACCTGGGTTTCCTGCAATCCGAAGTGCGCCGCCGCAATCCGTTCCACGCCCTCGCGCTCCGGATACTTCGTCAACCCCTCGGCCGTCACCTGCCGCAGCCGGGCAATCACTTTAGGAGAGGCCGCCAACGTATTCTCATTGAAGTCCAGCCGCAGCGCATCGCGCCCCGCCAGCGGCGGATGATACTCCGGCATCGCCAGCACCGCCCTCCGCGCCCGCGGCACTATTCCCGCCCCGCTCTTCACGTCCGCAACCTCCGCCACACTCGCCAACCCCTCACCTCAAACCTTTCTGACCACTGATATCTAATAGCTGATCGTCCAAAGCTGATAGCTGATAGCTGAAAAACTAACCGTCTTACTCCATCCGTACTCTCACGCTTTCCGCGTGTCCCTTCAACCCTTCCGCCTCGGCCAGCGCAATCGCATGCGGACCCAGCGCCCGCAGTCCCTTGCGCGTGTACTCCTGCACCGTAATCACCTTCACGAAGTCCATCACGCTCAACCCCCCGCGCACACGACCCACGCGCCCCGTCGGCAGCACATGGTTCGGCCCCGAGATATAGTCGCCCATCGATTGCGGCGAATAGTTGCCCACAAACACCGACCCCGCATTCTTCACCCACTTCAAGTCCGCCGCCGAATCCACCGTCAGATGCTCCGGCGCCAGGCGGTTCGTCAGCTCGCGCGCTTCCGCAACCGATTCCGTCACAAATATGTACCCGCGCGTCGCGATCGACTTCCGCGCAATCGCATTCCCTTTCGCCTGCGCCCCAACTTCCGCCTTCACCGCCTCCGCCAGTGCGGCATTGCTGGTAATCATCACCGCCAGCGTCTCTGGATCATGCTCCGCCTGCGCCACCAGGTCAGCGGCGATCCCTGCCGCATCGCCTCGTTCGCTCGTCACCACAATCTCCGTCGGTCCCGCCGGCATATCGATGCCGCACTCCTGCGCCACCAGCATCTTCGCCGCGGTTACAAATAGGTTCCCCGGCCCCACAATCTTGTTCACCCGCGCAATTGTTTCCGTCCCATACGCCATCGCCGCAATCGCCTGCGCCCCGCCCACGCGATATAACTCCGTCACCCCGGCAAGCCACGCAGCCGCCAGCGTCGCCCGCGCCGGCTTCGGCGAGCACACCGCAATCCGCTCCACCCCCGCCGCCTGCGCCGGCGTCACCGTCATCAGCAGCGTCGACGGCAGCGGATAGCGCCCTCCCGGCACATAGCACCCCACGCTTTCCAGCGGCCGCACCATCTGCCCGGTTGTCACGCCCGCCGCGGGAGTGATGCTCCACTCCTTAGGCTTCTGCGCCTCCGCAAACGCCCGGATATTCGCCTGCGCCGCCCGCATCGCCGCCCGCAACTCCGGCGCCGTGGCCTCCCACGCCGCCTTCATCTCCTCCCGCGAAACCAGCAAATCCGCGCCCTTCGCCAGACCATCGAGCTTCGCCGCATACCTCCTCAGCGCCGCATCGCCCCGGCTCCTAACATTCGTAACCATAGCTGTTACAGTCTTCTCCACCTTCGCAGCATTGACCGAGCCGCGGCGCTCCAGCGCCTCCATCAGCGCCTGCGCAGCCACCTTCCCGCGCCCAAATGTCTTCACCAGCTTCACCAGAACTCCAACGCTAGCCGTCTTTCGACTAACAACTAACAACCAGCAACTAACAACTGCTTCTACACAACCACCTTGCTCAGCGGATACTCCACAATCCCCGTCGCGCCCGCTGCCTTCAACTTGGGAATCACGTCCCGCACCACGGCCTCATCCAGAATCGTGTTCAACGCAACCCACGCCGGATCGCTCAAATGCGAGATCGTGGGAGAGTTCAGCGCCGGAAGCTCGGCCACAATCGCGTCCAGCTTCTCCTTCGGCGCATTCATCATCAGCCCCACCCGCCCCTGCGCCGCAATCGCCGCGTTCAGCATCAGCGAAATATTCTCAATCTTGTTACGCTTCCACTCGTCCCGGTACGCCGCCTTGTTCGCGATTAGCTGCGTCTCGCTCTCCATCAGCGTCTCGATAATCCGCAGCCGGTTGGCCCGCAGGCTCGACCCCGTCTCCGTCACCTCGACGATCGCATCGGCCAGCGTCGGCGGCTTCACCTCCGTCGCACCCCAGCTGAACTCCACCTTCACCGGAATACTCCGGCCCGCAAAGTAGCGCTTGGTAAACTCCACCAGTTCAGTCGCAATAATCTTCCCCGCCAAGTCCTCCGGCTTCTGGAACGGCGAGTCCTCCGGCACCGCCAGCACCCAGCGCACCTTCTGCCGGCTCTGCTTCGAATAGGTCAGGCTGGTTACGTACTCCACGTCCGTCTCGTTCTCCTGCACCCAGTCGTTGCCGGTCAACCCCGCGTCCAGCGCGCCGTGCTCCACGTAGCGCGCCATCTCCTGCGCGCGCACCAGCATACACTCAATTTCCGCGTCGTCGATCGACGGAAAGTAGCTGCGCCCGTTTGCAAAGATCCGCCAGCCTGCGCGCTCAAACAGCGCAATGGTCGCGTCCTGCAAACTCCCCTTCGGAATCCCCAGCTTCAGCTTGTTCGCCATTATTTGGCCTCCGGATTCGTAACCGAAATTGGTTTCGTAAAGCAGCTCACCGTGCCCTCGTGGCACACCAGCCCATCGCCTTCGACTTCCACCCGGAACAGCAGAGCGTCGTTGTCGCAGTCGGTCGAGGCCGTCACCACCCGCAGCCGGTTGCCGCTGGTCTCGCCCTTCATCCACAGCTTCTGCCGCGTACGGCTCCAGAACGTTACAAAGCCTGACTCCAGCGTCTTCTGGTAACTGGTCTCGTTCAGGAACCCGAGCATCAGCATCTCGCCCGTCTCCGCGTCCTGCACAATGCCCGGGACCAGACCGTCCATCTTGGCAAAATCTATCTTCGGTGCGTCCTTCACTGCGTCCATCGCTTCTCTCGCTTTCGACCCTCGACGTTGTCATTCTGAGCAACGCGAAGAATCCCCGTATTTGTTTTCGTTTGAGCCCGCTTTCTGAACTCCCCGCGCGCAGCAAAAAGGCCCGCTCGCGGTATGCGCGTCAGCGGGCCTTTGGAATCCGTATGTGCTTTTGCTATCTCGCCGCACCGGACAACGCCGCCAACACGCTCTGCGCATGGTGATGGTGGTGCCCGCGATGCTCGGTCGAAAAGCTCATCTGTTAATAAGGTTATCTTCCGCCCAATCCCTTTGTCAACGCAGGGGCGGCCGCTTTCAGGAACACTGCCAGCCTCGCGCCCGTACGCGCCATTCTGATACAAAGGTTCGCGCGCGAAACTCGCACCGCTCCGCCAACGTCTCCCATCCGTCCCCGCAAAGGAGCCCCGCCAATGAACTCTCCTCTCGATCGCCGCAACTTCCTCCGCCTCGCCTCCGCCACCGCCGCCTTCTTCGCGCAGAAATCCGGCGCTCGGGCCGAGGCGCAAGTCACGCCCGCAACCCCGTCCACGACGCCGCAGCAACCCGTCCGTCTCGCCCCGCGAGGCCCCCGCGCGACCGCCAACAACCGCAAGAACTTCGTCGGAATCCAGGTCCGAGGCTTCGCCTGGGTCGACGAGGGCGTCGACCAGGTGCTCGACAACCTCCAGAAGAAGGGCGAGGTCAACACCGTCTGGGCCTACACCTTCGCCTACGGCGAGCAGCGCCTGCGCCAGGGCAGCGGCTTCCCCGACCACGGCACGCCGCTCGGCCCCAACAACACCGGCGTCAACGCCGGCGCCCTCTACGACTACGACCCCCGCTTCTTCCAGAACACCAGCCTCCGCGACTTCCGCCTCACCGGCTACGGCAAGTTCAACGTCATCGAAGCCGTCGCACCCAAAGCCAAGGCCCGCGGCATGGACTTCTTTGCCTGGGACCTGAACAACCCCAGCCCCACGCTGGCCCACACCGCGCCCAGCTACGCCGAGCTTGGCGAAGTCGACCTCAACGGCCGCAGCACCACCAACCCCTGCTTCAACAATCCCGACTTCCGCACCTACCTCAGCGGCAAAATTGAGAGCCTGCTCATCGGCTACCCCGAGCTGGTCGACGGCATCGCCTGGGGCTGCGAGCGCGACGGCCCGCTCGACAGCCTGGTCACCGGCGGCGGCAATGCCACCTGCTTCTGCCAGTTCTGCCAGGCCAGGGCCCGCGAACTCGGCATCTCCGTCCCCCGCGCGCAGGCCGGTTACCGCGAGCTCGGCCAACTCTTCCGCTCCACCCCCGAGCAGGTGCCCGACGGCTACTTCTCCACCTTCTGGCGCCTGTTGCTCAAGTACCCCGAGGTCCTCAGTTGGGAGTCGCTCTGGACCGACAGCTTCCAGGGCGCGCAGGCCGAACTCTACGGCCTGGCCAAATCCATCGCGCCCACCAAGCCTTTCGGCTTTCACCTGATGCAGAACATGACCTTCAGCCCCTTCTATCGCGCCGAAGAGGACTACACCAAGCGCCGCAACTTCTCCGACTTCTTCAAAATCGCAACCTACAACAACGCCGGCGGTCCGCGCATGGCGAACTATCTCAACTCGCTCAGCCGCGGCGTCTTCCGCGACGCCAAGCCTGATGACTTCCTCGCGCTCTACTACAAGATCATGAACTACAACGAAGCGCCGTTCGACAAACTCGCCAGTTCCGGCCTCTCGCCGGATTACGTGGCCAAGGAAACCAAGCGCGCCCTGATCGGTGTCGCCGGCCAGACCAAAATTTATCCCGGTATCGACATCGATGTGCCTGTCCTCGGAGCCGGACCCGCCGCCACCGACAAGCGCACCCACCCCGACGACGTGAAGCACGCGCTCCAGGCCGCCTTCGCCGCCGGCGCGGACGGCGTCGTGCTCTCCCGCGAGTACGTGGAGATGTGGACCGCCAACCTCACCGCAGCCGGCGACACCCTCCGCGAGATCTTCGCCCAGCAAGCCGCCAAGACGTAACCCCGCCTAGTTCTCCGACGGCCGTTCGGCGTGGTCGATGACCAGCACCTTCACGGGTCCTTTGGCCGATTCCAGCTTCAGCCCTAGCTGCTCCTCAATCGCCGTATAGATCGAAGGCGCCGTCGAATCCGGCGGGGGCGGATCGCCGTTTGAATACTGCAACGTGAAATCGTACACCCCCGTCAGCCCCGTTTTGTTCGAAACGATATGGCTTGTCGTCCCCGCTAGCTGAGCCGCCAAGGCGTCCATCGAGATTCCCTGAGCCGTCATCTTTCCGTTGCCCACCATGAACGACCCTCCGCCGAACGGCTTGCCGTCGCCCCCCTTCAGCCCGTTCGCGTAGATATCGCCCGCCTTCGCCTCATGCAGCTTCAGGCCGCCCTTCGCTACCACCAAAGCAAAGATCGGCATCTCCCTGGTCTCGAAATGCACCTTCAGCTTCAGGCGATCGGCAAAGAGCGCCTGTTGCATCCGTTGCTGCACAGGCCAGCGTTGCTTCCAGCTAAGTTTCAGTAGTTGCTCTGTGGTGGCACTATCGGGCTTGGCTTCGATGTCGTATAGATCCGATTCAAACCATGCCGGCCCACCCAAACACTGAAAACCCATCACATCGTAGGCCCCGCATACAATGTTTTTCAGCGATTGGCCCTTCGAATAAAAACCTCCGTTGGACCGCGTGCCTATGCCACCGCCCATCGCGTTCGGATCACTGGGCTTGATCGTCGCCACATCATAGGCAGCGCCAGGAAGAAGTACCTCCTCAATCTTCACATCCGTCCCGCTCGCCGCTGCACTCCCCTGCCCAAATGCAGCGGAAACCGCAACCGCAATCAACGCAGCGATGCGAATCAGTTGAACGATTCCAAACCTTAGCTTGCCTGCAACACTCTCCGTCATATCGCGTGCCATCTTACTCTCTGTCAATTCTCCGATGGCCGCTCGACGTGGTCGATGACGAGGACTTCGGCGGGAATCTTTGCGGGCTCCAGCTTCAGCCCAAGCTGCTCCTGCATCGCCGTGAAGAGTCCAGGCGGCGCGTTGGGATTATCGGCAGCCGGCGGCACGCGAATCCCCATGCTGCCGAACTGAGATTCGTCGGGCGTCCAGGTCAAGGTGAAATCAAACGCACCCGCCAACCCAGTCTTGTCAACGACGGGCTTGTCCATCACAAGTTGCAACCACCTTGCAAAATGCTCGATCGGATCGTTCTGAAAGCTGCATACGCCCAGGTGGGCGCATCCTGAACCATTCTGTTCGTTGGGGTCGGCTGCTTTCAGCTTCGATCCGCCCTTCGCCACCATCAGCGCGTAGACGCTCATCTCGCGCTGCTCGTGATGAAACGTAAGTTGGAACCGGTCCGCCAGCAGTTTCTGCAGCATCACCTTCCAGTTGCCAGCCGCCTGCACCCCGTCGGCTGCGACAGCGTCGATGTCATATTCATCGGTCTTCACCCATTCAGGCCCTCCCACAATCTGCCGCGGATCCAGCCCATACGCCATCATCAGCAGGTCTCGCAATGTTGTATAGCGCGTGGTATACCGGCGTCCGTCCGCCCTATCCTGCAGGCGCCCAGGATTGGGTTCCTTCACCAGCTTGATGGTCGCCACTTCAAACTCCGGCGCCGCGCTCGCCGCTGGCGCGGCGGTTGGCGGAGATTGCGCGCGGCCAGGCGGAGCACTCAGCAGCGCAAAGAAGCAGAAAGACAAGACTCCCAGGATCGGAACTCTCTTGCTATGGTTCAACGTGCGATCAACCTGCGGAAACATGGATGGCCCCTTTCTGTGCAGCTTGCATTTCGATACGCAGGCGGACCGGAAATTGTTCTGCGGATTTGAGCGCCATTAAGGCTTGGGCCGGTGCGCGATGATCTGCGCCTTGATCGCTTCGTACGCCGCCTGGGGAAGAATGCCGCGCGTCGTCAACTGGTTCTTCGCGGTGTACGGCCGGCCGGCAATTACCCGCTGCACGTACGCGTCGCCCATACCGGGCAGTGCCTTCAACTGCGCGGGCGTCGCGGTGTTGATGTCGAGCAGGTCTTTCGACGCGGCAATCTTCTCGGCGATGGTCGGCTGCGGAGCTGTCGCCTGAGCCACGGCAAAACCTGGTATCGGCGCGGCAAGAAAGAGGGTGGAAAACAAAGCGGCAGCAAGAAACCTGCCGCGCACTCGGAATGGAACAGACATAGCGACTCTCCTGAAAGAAGCTCAGCGGTGCAAACAGGAAGCGGGATAAGGGTAACGCAAGAATCGCGCGAAAGGGTGGCGTTCGCATCCCAATCAACTGTGATCCACACCACAGATGCGGCCGGCGACAGCGGTGCATGGTCCCTGTTTGAGATCCTGCTGACAGCCCCGTGCCCGGTGCCGACCGTCCGCCAGTGCGACCAGTAGCGTTCGCATCCAACCAAGGTGGGATTAACCCTTTCCCCATTTGCGCCGATGCTGGTTAAGTGCCGCAGTGTGTACCCATCTCGCGGCGACGATCGATCCTGGCTGCAATCGCACTAGCCTTAATTGCCGGCTCCGCCCTGGCACGAAGTCCGGTTGAACGGGATCCACCCTCGCCGAGAACCCAGAAAACCGCCGATGCCGAGACCCTGCGCACACTGACCACCCTGCGCCAGGCCCACAGTCTCTCGTCCGGCGATGCCCGCCGCGGCTATCCCGTGCATGTGCGGGCGGTCGTCACCTACTACGACAATCATCTGGACACGCGGCGCATCGCCTTCTTCCTGCACGACCCCACCGGCAGCATCTACGCCGCCGTCCTGCTGGGAACCACCTGGCCGGGCCGGCAGCCGGTCCCGGGCACGCTGGTCGACGTCACCGGCGTCACCGCGCCTGGCGACTATGCGCCGATCATCGATCAGGCCCACATCACCGTCCTCGGTGATGCGCAACTGCCGGACGCTGCCAACCCTGTGACCCTCCCAACCCTGCTGACCGGTGCTGAAGACGGCCAGTGGGTCGAGATCGATGGCGTGGTGCATTCGGTCGTGGAGTCTGCCACCAACGTGACCCTGCAGGTCGCGATGGACGGCGGCGCTATCGCCGCGACCACCGTCCGGGGCTCAAGCTTCGACTACCAGCAGTTGGTCGATAAATGGGTCCAAATCCGGGGCAACGCCGCGCCAATCTTCAACTCAAACAGTCAGTTGACGGGCGCGCGCTTGTTCTTTCCCGGCATGGAAACCGTCTTCGCCGTCGCGCCCGACTCGGGCGATGCCTTCGCCCGCCCGGTGCGGCCGATCAACGGCTTGCTGCGCTTTGATCCATCCAACCTGTGGCCTCATCGCGTCCACATACGCGGCGCCGTCACGCTCGATTGGCCGGGCCGGACCCTCTGCATCAAGGACGCGACCGGGGGCATGTGCGCACAAACCACCCAGACCTCTCCGCTCGCCCTCGGCTCGTCCGTCGACCTGGTCGGATTCACCGTCCTCTCCGGATTCAAGCCCGCGCTCTCAGACGCCGCCTTCCGGCCGTTCCCCGGCAGCACGGCGCTGGCTGCCTCTCCAGTCACCCCCGAACAGGCGCTCGATGGGAAACTCGACTCCGATCTGGTTCAGATCGATGGGCGGCTGATCGGACGCGACCTGGCGGCAAGCGACACTGCCCTGGTCCTGTCCTCGGGCGAATCCGTCTTCCGCGTCTTCCTCCCGGCCGCCGACTCCGACGCAGAAGTCGCCGCGATCCGCACCGGAAGCAAGCTGCGAGTCACGGGCATCTGTTCCGTGCAGGTGGACAACGAGAGCACTCTGAAGGGCTTCGGCTTCACCCAGGGCTCACGCTTCTCGATCCTGCTGCGTTCGCCCCGCGACATCGTCGTCCTGCAAACGCCTTCCTGGTGGACCGTAAGCCGCATCCAGTTCGTGCTGCTGTTTACGCTGGCCGTCACAGTGGCTGGATTCATGTGGGCGTTTTCGTTGCGCAGCCGCGTGGAGCAACAGACCCGCGAACTCCGCCAGAGCCGCGAGCTCTATCGCCACATGGCCCACCACGACTCGCTCACCGGCCTGGCCACCCGGACCCTGTTGCACGACCGGCTGCAAGTCGCGCTGGACCGGGCGCAGCGCTTCCACAAGAGCATCGCGCTGCTGATGCTCGACCTGGACAAGTTCAAGCAGATCAACGACTACTTCGGCCATAGCGCCGGCGACCAGGTGCTGCGGACCACCGCAAAACGCATTCGCGCCACCATTCGCAAGACCGACAGTGTGGCCCGCATGGGAGGCGATGAGTTCATTGTTCTGCTGAACGACCTGGATCATGCCGAACAGGCCGAACAGATTGCCGCCAAGATTGTCGCCGCCCTGTCCGAGCCGATTGATGTCGGCAAGTTCCAGGTACCCATATCCGTCAGCATCGGGGTCTGCACCCTGGAGGATGAGGCCGTCGATGCGGAGGTCCTGCTGCGCCGCGTCGACGCCGCCATGTACCGCGCCAAGGCGCGCGGCCGAGGCTGCTTCCAGGTATTCACCAGCGACTTGGTAGCGGCCATGCGCAGCCATCCCCCCGACTCCCATCCCATCGAAGACCCGTCTTCACCGGGAGCCGGTGTGGGCGCTGGCCGCGGGGCAGGATGAGGTTAACGCCCCTCCGGGCGGCCCGCGCGCTGCAACCTTCGTGTCACTTTCGCGATTCCCCTCGGTCGCCCACGCCACCGAAATCAATTAGAGTAATCGTAACTGCCGTTTCGCCGTCCTACGGTCGAGAAGCCCTCGTTCGGCCCCGGTACCCCGGCCATGCTCCTGAACCGCCTCCATCTCGCGACCCGCGCCCGCCGGTTGACCACGCTCGCCGCGCTGGCTACCGCGCTGACCGGCTGCCAGAGCATCACCGGCAACCAGCCGTTCACCCAGGTCCGCGTCATCGACGCCTCGCCCGACGCGCCCAACCTGGACATCTACCAGAACTCCCCGTCCCAACCCGCGCAAGTGGGCCTGTACAACATCGGCTTCGGAACCGTCAGCTCTTACATCCCGATTGCGCCGGGCGCGACCGTCCACGCGGCCTACACGGCGGGCACCCAGCAGGAGCTTGCCCAGGTGCGCGGAAGCTTTTTCGCCGGCACGCAGTATACGGTGCTGGCCGGCAACGTCGCCGCCAACCTGCAGATGACCGTGCTGAAGGACCAGTCGACGCCGGCTCCCGCGGGCCAGGTCGCCCTGCGGTTCCTCGGCCAGGCTACACGCACCGGCGCGGTTGACCTCTACCTTGTCCCCTCAGGGTCCTCACTGGCCGGGATCGCGCCCATCGCCACCGGCATCGGCTTCGGCGGCAACACCGGCTACGTCTACGCGCCCAGCGGAACCTACTCCATCGTCGCCTTCGCCGCCGGCGCCGCGCCCATCGCCACCGCGCCCGTCTACATCGGCAGCCAGTTCAGCTATCCCGGCGGCTCCGCCCGCACCATCGTCCTCATCGATCAGCGCACCGATCCCCAGTCGGTCGACCTAACCGACCAGCAACCTGCGGCCACTCCCGCGCTTCAGATCATCACCGCCGACGACTTCGACCCCTCCGCCTAGCTAGCCCCGAAGGCACAGCCTTGCCGCTTAGCAAACATCTCGAGTTCCCGAGGACTTGCCTTTGCCGACTGAAACCATCGCCGCCATAGACTTGAAGCAACTTGCCGCCGACGTGCTGGCCCGCGCACTGAAAGCCGGCGCCACCGACGCCGAGGCCGTCGTATACGAAGGCGACGAGTTCGACGTGCGCGTCCGGCTGGGCCAGGTCGAGACGCTGAAAGAGTCGGGCTCGCGCGCCGTCGGCCTGCGCGTCTTCATCGCGTCGGGCCCCGGATCAAGTCCAGCCCAGCGCACCGCCAGCACCAGCTCCTCCGACTTCTCGCCCGAATCCATCGACCGGCTCGTCTCCGGCGCCGTCACCCTCGCCCGCATCACCAGCGAAGACCCCTTCGCCGGCCTGCCCGAACCGGAAGCCTTCGGCCAGCACGATGTCGCCGCGCAGCACCTCTTTTTCGAAGATGTAAATCTTCAGCCGCCTTCAGCCCGCATCGAAATCGCACGCCAGGTCGAGGCCGCCGCCATGGCCTACGACACCCGCATCCAGAACTCCGGCGGAGGCGACTTCGACGCGGCCACCGCGCACAAGATCATGATGAACTCGCGCGGCTTCACCGGCGAGTATCGCCGCAGCTATTGCGGCTTCTCCGCCCAGCCCATCGCCCACGACCAAGCCGGCAACATGCAACGCAACTACTGGTACTCCAACGCCCGCACCACCCGCCTGCTGGAAGATCCCGTCGCCATCGGCCACGAAGCCGCCCGCCGCGCCCTCCGCCGCCTCGGCGCGCGCCGCGTCCCCACCCAGCAAGCGCCCGTCGTCTTCTCTCCTGAAATAGCCCGCTCCATCATCGGCAACATCTTCGACGCCGCCAACGGTGACGCCATCTACCGCCATGCCACCTTCTTCGCCGACCTGCTGGGCCAACGCGTCGCCGGCGACAACATCACCGTCATCGACGACGGCACGCTTGTATTTGATACAGCCTTCGACCACGAAGGCGGCAGTCCCGGCTCAGCCGGGGCCATCAAGACCGGCGGCTTCGGCACCTCGCCCTTCGACGGCGAAGGCCTGCCCACGCGCCGCACCGTGCTGGTCGAAGACGGCATCCTCAAGAGCTACGTCATGAACACCTACACCGCGCGTAAGCTCAGCCTCGCCTCCACCGGCAACGCCTCCCGCTCGCTGGCGTCGAACCCCGGCATCGGCGCCGGCAACTTCTTTCTCCAGCCCGGCACCCTCACCCCCGAACAGATCATCGGCGATGTGAAGAACGGCCTCTACGTCACCGAGACCATGGGCTTCGGCGTCAACCTCGTCACCGGCGACTACTCGCAGGGCGCCGCCGGCCTCTGGATCGAGAACGGCGAACTCGCCTACCCGGTCGAAGAGATCACCATCGCCGGCAACTTGAAAGACATGTACCGCAACATCTCCGCCATCGGCAATGACCTCGTCTTCCGCAGCGCCAGCGCCGCCCCCACCCTCCGCATCGAAGGCATGACCATAGCCGGCTCATAGCCTTCCCAACAATCTTCTCGCGCACTCGCCGCTTTTAAGCTAGATTCAGTTTGTCCGATTCAATATGCACCCCGACCGATCCATCCGCTGTTCCCTCCATCAGAAGACGAAACGACGTGTACTGGCTGCGTCGTTGGCGCTGCTGACTATCCTCGCAGGCTGCAAGAGTAAGTCTGCAAACCCACTGATCGGCGACTGGACCTCGACCACTCCCTCCAGCGCATACGGCGCCGCGGGCTGCCCCAGCCACTACCGCTTCACTGAGACCGCGCAAACCCTCACCATGGGTGGGCGCGAGATCACCCTTCCGGTGACCTACAAAGTGCAGCCCAATCTGGTCACCGTGGTCATGCAGGTGCGCTCCAACAGTTTCAAGTTCCTCACCGACGATACGGTGGCGTGGACCCAGGGCGGCCCTTGCACCTACAAGCGTGACTGACAACCTCTTTCCCGGCCTTGCCCTCGCATTTTCCATCCAACCGGACTAGAAAAGTACATGCTCTCGACGCGCACTTTTCTCGCCGCTCTGGCCTTCGCCGTATCCAGCAACGCTATCGCCCAGATGCCCGGCCAGCAGTTCCCCACTCCGCCGCCCGTCCGCGTCACCCAGTCCGCAACCGGCTTCGAGGCCACCATCGGCGTGGAGACGATGCGCGTCACCGTCTGCGCCGATACCATCGTCCACGTCGTCACGCATCCTAACGGCGGCGACGCGCAACTCGCGCAGCCGTGGCTCCTTCCCGCCGCACAGTCGTGCGCGGGCGCGCGCTTCGAATTCAGTCGAGATGCGAAGCGCGCCACGCTGAAGACCGCATCCCTCACCGTATCGCTCGCGCTCGACCACGGCAATCTCACCTTCGCCACGCTCACCGGCAAGAACTTCCTCCGCGAAGGCGGTTCCGTCCCGCGCACGTACACGTCCGTCACCCTCAACGGCCAGCAGACCTACCACATCACCGACCGCTTCTCGCCCGACCCGACCGAAGCCATTTACGGCCTCGGCCAGCACCAGAGCGGCCTCTTCAACTATCGCGGCGCCACCGTCGAACTCGGCCAGAACAATACTGACATCGCCATCCCCATGCTCGTCTCCACCAACGGCTACGGCATTATGTGGAACTCCGCCAGCCTCACCACCATGGACAACCGCTTCCCGCTCGAACTCAAGCTCGACTCGCTCAGCGGCGACGGCGTCGACTACTTCGTCCTCTACGGCCCGGAGTTCGACGCGATCCTGCACGACTACCGCAACCTCACCGGCCACGCTCCCATGCTGCCGCCCTGGGCGTACGGTTTCATCCAGTCCAAGGATCGCTACACTTCGCTCGACGAGATCCAAACCATCGCGACCCGCTACCGCGCCGAGCACATCCCCATCGACACCATGGTGCAGGACTGGTTCTGGTGGCAGCATGAGGGCGACCCCATCTTCAACTCCAACTACCACGACGTCCCCGCCGACCTCCAGAAGCTGCACGACCAGCACTTCCACACCATGATCTCCACCTGGGGCATGATGGATCCCGCCTCCGAGACCTACAAAAAGCTCGACGCCGAACACCTCCTCCTTGCCGACGCCCACGTCTACGACGCCAGTAGCCCGCGCGCCCGCGATATCTACTGGCAGAATCTGCCCGGCAAGCTCTTTGCTCAGGGCTGGGACTCCTTCTGGCTCGACTCCGCGGAGCCCGAGGAATACTACCCGCATCTCGGCGACGCCATCCTCACCTCGCGCACCATCGCCATCGGCAACGGCGCCACCTACACCAACGTCTACCCGCTGCTGCACAACCAAGGCATCCAGGAGAACTGGCGCAAGACCACCGACCAGAAGCGCGTCTTCCTGCTCACCCGCTCAGCGTTCCTCGGCTCGCAGCGCGTCGGCGGCACGGTCTGGTCCGGCGACGTCTACTCCAGCTTCTGGGGCCTCACCCATCAGGTCGCCGGCGGCCTCAACTACGCACTCTCCGGCCTGCCTTACTGGACTACCGACATCGGCGGCTACTGGCCCACCTTCGATCTCAACACGCCCGAGTACCAGGAGCTTTACCTGCGCTGGTTCCAGTTCGGCACCTTCAACCCGGTCTTCCGCTCCCACGGCCACCGCCCGCACAACGAGATGTGGACCTACCCGCTGGTCGAGGCCTCGCTCATCGCCTTCGACAAACTCCGCTATCGCATGATGCCATACCTCTACTCGCTCGCATGGCAGGTCTCAAGCGCGGACTACACCCTCATGCGCCCGCTGCCCATGGACTTCCGCAGCGATCCGCTCACCTGGAACGACGCCACCCAGTTCATGTTCGGCCCCGCGCTGCTGGTCAATCCCGTGCTCGAAGCCGGAGCCACCACCCGCCGCGTCTACCTTCCCGCGAACACCACCTGGTACGACTTCTGGACTGGCGAAAAACTCACCGGTGGCCGGCACATCGAAGCCGCCGCGCCGCTGGAACGCATTCCCCTCTACGTGCGCGCCGGCTCCATCCTGCCGCTCGGCCCGGAAGAGGAGTACGCCGACGAAAAGCCCAACGGCCCCATCGAGCTTCGCATCTATCCCGGCGCGGACGGTGCCTTCACCCTCTATAACGACGAGGGCGACAACTACGACTACGAGCGCGGCGCCCACTCGACCACCACCCTCACCTGGTCCGACGCAACCCGCACCCTCACCATCGCCGCCCGCCAGGGCGCCTACCCCAACATGCCGCGCG
>OBLU010002402.1_pt1 | contig 17305 bp, 12 predicted proteins | sample 1518681 | NCBI WGS metagenome assembly OBLU01 (sample SAMEA3539304, study PRJEB22396) | soil metagenome | biome: tundra; feature: field; material: soil | place: USA | collected 2010-05 | depth 0.15 m | reverse complement strand
CTAAAAATCAGGTCACCGCCACAGTTCTGTCGGTATGACACCGGCAGTTCTGTCGGTAACCCTATTTATGTGTCCGAGGACTTGAACCCCCATGGACGGGAGATTTCCCCGGATCGGGGAAATCATGCAATAAGAGTAACAGGAAGAGGAACGAGGCGGGTGCACCCGGGTATTACGCGGCGTGTTCGCTATCTGGCCCGCTACCTGGCCTGTACGTGGCTGGGCGGCAGTTGCGGGGGCGCTGCTCCCGCACCGCTTCACGCGAAGCGGCCAGCCCCAGATGAAAGGGCTGTGTGTGGTCGTCGCACGGCTTTGCGAGCCGGGCGCAGGGTCGCCTGTTTCCCATCGGGAAGGCCATGTGAAACTTGACACCTCCAGACGCCAGCGACTGGGGAACGCTACGCCGTCCTCATATCCTCGTGGGTCGGAAAGTCTCGCATGGAGCGCAGGGGCGAGAACACGATGAGAGCCACTGCCGGTGCCGAGCCAATCACCGAACACCACAGGGTGGGACGGATGCCGATCGCAGTGCCCAGCGCCCCGCCGACCAGGCCACCCAGCGGCAACGTGCCCCACACGATCCAGCGGACGGCGGCGTTCATCCGGCCGAGCAGGGCCGGCGGGGTGATCACCTGGCGGTAGGTGAGCTGCGCGACGTTGAACAGCACAACACTGAACGTGATGCCGACGCCGCCGACACCGAACAGCACTACCCGCCAGCCTGGCTCGGCGAGCGGTCTTAGTGCCGAGCACAACACGAACAGCAGGGAGGAGAGCCAAACGATCCTGGCCGAACCGATCCAGCGGCTGAACCTGCCGGTGAACACGCCGCCCAGCACGCCGCCGATCGCGCCGAGCGCGTACAGCAACCCGATCAGCGCCGGGTGCAGGTGCAGCACGCGGACTAGGAAGATCGTAGTGACCGCAGTCGAGGCACCTGACCAGAAGTTGACCGTGCCGGTGCAGGCGACCACCTTGCGCAGGATCGGGTGGCGGACGACGAACTGCAGGCCTTCGGCGATGTCCGTGCGCAGCCCGGACAGAATGTGGCCGTCCCGGGCAGCGGCCGCGTGCGCGGAAGGTCCGTCGGCACGGCTGCGGATCAGTAGCAGCGAGGTCACCGAGACCGCGTAGGAGAACGCGTCGGCGGACATGGCCCGCGCCGCCCCGATGAGGCCGACCAGCGCGCCGCCGAGACCGGGCCCTGCCGCCTGGGCGAATGATTGAGTCGCGCCGAGCTTGCCGTTCCCTTCGTTCAATTGCTCCACCGGGATCAGCGAGGGCAGGTAGCTCTGGTACGCGACGTCGAAGAACACCGTGCAGACACCCGCCAGCAATGCGACCACGTACAGCTGGCCGAGCGTCAGCGCGCCGGCTGCCGCGGCCACCGGCACCGAACCGATGATGAGCATGCGTGCCGCGTCGCAGACCACGAGCAGGCGGCGCTTGGCGATCCGGTCCACAATCGCGCCGGCGGGCAGCGCGATCAGCGCGAACGACGCGTAGGTGGCGGCGGTCAGTAAGCCGACCTGGAAAGCGCTCGCCTTGAGCACGAGCACCGCGGTCAGCGGCAGCGCGAGCTGAGTAACGCCAGAGCCGAGTTCACTGATCGACTGCCCGCCCCACAGCAGCATGAAGTCCCAGTGCCCCCAGAGCGCTGCCGGCGCCGACACCTGCCCGCGTTCGGTCACTTCTCCGGCTTCCATAAAGCTTCTCCGGCTTCCATATAGTCAGTGACTGCGGTACCGGCGTTCATGCCAGAAACCCCGGGCGCGGCCCAGCTCGAGTCCTCCTACTTGAGGACAAGAGGCAGCGACTCAAGGTAGAACATCGGCCTGTAACGCCACGACGGCCTCCAGCCGACCGGAAGCGCCAGCTGCGGGAACCGCTCGAGAAGGGTGCTGACTGCAGTGGCTCCAAGAAATCGGGCGAACCCTGCACCCAGGCAGAAATGAGCGCCCAGACCAAACGACAGCGTACCCGCCTTGGCCTCGCGGGTTATGTCGAGCGTATCCGGATCGTCCCAGAATCCCGGATCTCGATTCGCCGACGCTTTGTAGGCCATTACACGGTCGCCATCCCGAATGATATGACCCCCGAGTTCACTATCAGCGGCCGCTATTCGCCTCTGCGTATGAGCGGGCACGTTCCACCTGAGCACCTCTTCGTATGCGCCGCCAGCCAGCTCAGGATTCGCCTTCACGAGCTTCAGCTGTTCGGGATGTTCCAGCAATGCGAGAATCGTGTTGGCGATCGTATAAATAAGGTTCTCGTGGGCGGTCGAGAAGATGGATCGCATAATGTAGAAACGCTCGTCGTCTGAGAATTGATAGGCTCCGTCTGGCGAGTGCAGCAAAGACGAAACGATCGAGTCATCGTCATGCTCCATGTGCCGACAGTATATGGTTTCCAGGGCACCCCGGAAAGCGCGAAGCGTTTCTTCGTACCTCAGCGCTCCCTCCGTCATTGTCGACGAACTCATGGCCATCATGTCCTTGCGAGCTCTCCATGTCGCGATGAATACTGGCAGATGTTCGTCAGGCACTCCAACGAAACTGAGGATAGCCTTGTATGAAAGCGGCGTGGTGAAATGCGCGATTAGGTCCGGCTGCGACTGCGTGGCGAGGAAGTCGGCCTGTCGGGTGCAGAGCTCGGCTAGCCAGCCGTAGCGCGCGGGCATGGCCCGAGGCCCGAAGGCGCGGCTGATGGGAGCCCGCTGATAGTCATGTAGCGGTGGGTCGGCTGAATCCAGGGCCAGCGTAAGTTCTGCGATTTCGGTGAGCGGCACCTGGGCGCGGATCTCCGGCGGCAGATTGAGGATGTTCTCGGCGGAGTTCCTGGCGCTGGAGAAGTGCTCGTGGCGCCGGTATACCTCGCGGACATTACTGTGGCTGGTGACGAGCCATGCATTCAGCCGTGAACTCCAGTAGACCGGAGAATTCTCGCGCAAGAGGCGGTAAATCGCATATGGATTACGGGTGCCTTCGGGGGTCAAGAGCGCGGCACCAAAGTCTTGGGTTCGTGTCGTCTCTTCGTTTTTCCGCATTATGGGTGCCTTTCAAGCGGCAGAGCCTAGTTCACGTCTTTTGGGTTCAGCTCGCTGTCCGCTCCGAGATACTTGCGGACGAGAGTCAAAGACGCTGGCATCGATCCCGCGCATCTCGCGCCACTGGGGTCCGGGCCAGGGCTGATGAGTTCCTGAAAGCTAGTCATCCGTTCAGCTCCAGTAGGTCAGGGACACATCCGCCCCGCGGATGCCGATGAAACAGCTCAGCGCCATCCTGGCCCTGCCTTCCGAGGACAGCACGGCGTGCAGGCGAGTGGCATGGAAGACCACGAGCATCCCGGGTTCCGGCGTGATCTGGACCGTCGGCTCGGGTATACGGGCGCGGTCCAAGCCAGGGATGCCTGGTTCCGCGCGGAGCCCGACATACTCCGCGTGGTCGAAACCTGCCGACCAGAGCTCAAGCTCCCCGCCGCGATCCGGTGTCTGCAGGTAGATGTTCGCGGTGAGCTGGGCGCGGATGCCGGACGCCTCGCTGGGAATGCCGCGCAGGTTGGCGAGCTCCCAGGGCATGAAGTCCTGGTGGGGCAGGGCGCCGCGGTCCCCGAAGACCCTGGCCTGGCCGACGAACAGCCCCTGGCCGTCGAGGTGCTCGAGGTTGGCTCCGGCAGGCCAGCTCTCCTGCAGTTCCAGCCGCAGCCGGTCAATGGGGGAGAGATACGGTGCCCAGATGGACCGGAGCGCCCTGACCGTCGGCATCGCGTCGGTGAAGTACTTCTTCTTCCGGTCCGGACTGGACAGGCTCTCGGAGGAGTTGAGCCCCCACATGTGCACGCCGGGCAACTTGTCGTACTCGTTGTACCTGCCGTCAGTAAAGAGCCGCTCGGCCGCCTGCTGGCAGCGGTCAGCGCCGCAGTAACCACGAACGACGATCGCGATGGCCTCGCCTGCCGCCAGCAGGAGCAGGTTCTCCTGGGTGATCCGGCCGCTTTCCAGAATGCCGGTGCCCGTGAGCGGGGCGAACGGCGGAGCCGGCTCGAATGACGTGATCAATTTCACTCCTAATGAGATCTAACGGGTCCGCTGTCCGGCAGACTCGTTGCCAGATGGCCGTGGGCAGGTGAGCACTGTTCCTCCTGAGCTTTGAGCCCTTACGGATGATCGTGCCCCTGCCGGTGACCGGGATAGTCGATCGCTGCTGGGATGGGGAAGATCATCATGGATCCGGTGGGTGAGGTGGCACGCTGGCTGATCCGCCACCCCTGGCCAGCCTGGCGCACAGCGCGGTACCCGAGCACCAAATTCGCCACTTCAAATTCCTTAGTCCAAGTTCAATGCTGACCAATTGATGTCCGTGCCCGTCGCCCAGAGCCGACCGACCGTCGTCAGCAAGAGCTCCAGGTCGGTGCGGGTCTCGAACACCCCTGGCAAAGTCCGGAGAGCGAGCGCCTGGCCACGTCCTCGGTGAGCCGGGTGGCGTACGGCGAGGTTGGTCAGCGTCTGCCCAGGGCCTAGCTCGATCGGGATCGGCTCGTGGAGCCGCCACAGTTCGGCGAGGCCGTCGGCGAATCTGATCGTCTGCCGGGGGTGCCGAGCCCAGTATCCGGGGTCGGTCGCCTCATGGTCCCTGATCCACGTTCCTGTCACGTTCGACAGGAAGGGTAGGGACGGAGGGTTGAGCGAGACTCCGGCGAAGGCCTCGCGCAGTGGCTCGACCACTGGGTCCATCATCGGCGAGTGGAAGGCGTGCGAGGTCGCGAGCCGCCTGCAGGCGATCTCCTGGTCGAGTAGCAGCTTCCCCAGCCGCTCAATCGCCTCGACAGGCCCGGCCAGTACGGTGAGCTCGGGGCTGTCCAGTGCCGCGACTGACACCCCGTTCCGCAAGTGGGGAGCCAGCGGCCCAGGCGCCGATGTGACAGCTAGCATTGCGCCCTCTGGCTGGGCACTCACCAGCCGAGCCCGCAGGGCGGTCAAGTGCAACGCGTCGTCAAGTGAGAAGACCCCGGCCAGGCATCCGGCTACGTATTCGCCAAGGCTGTAGCCAATCAGGGCGTATGGCCTGACGCCCAGGGATAGCAGGCTCTGGGCCATTGCGTACTGGGTGGCGAATGCCAGTGGCTGTGCCGCGAGCGTCTGGTGGATCTCCTGGGAGGACCCTCGCTGGTCGAAGAGGCCGGCCAGGTCGGGCTTGCCCTTCACGGAAGCAGTCAGGGAGAACAGCAGCTTGCGGAGGTCCATTCCGATCTCGGGCTCAAGCAGCCGCAGGCACCGGTCCAGTTCCTGCCGGAAGACCGACAGATGACGGTAGAGGCCCGCAGCCATCCCCGGATACTGGTCTCCGACTCCGGAGAACATGAACACGACGGGCCGTCCCGGATCGTACGCCTCCGTGAAGACGTCCTTGGAACGACCGTCACGCAGCCGCCTAGCCGCCTCGGCGGCGCTGTCCGCCACCACGACCCGCCGGCAAGGCAGGGCCGAGTGCCCGGCCGGGCTTTCCAGCCCGCCCTCTAGCCGCTTGGCCAGCCCCTCGGTCGCCTTCTCCAGCTCGGCCGGCGTCTCGGCCGACACAGAGAACAGCCGGGGGGTCACTGCGGCACGGCCTTTCGTACCTCGGCGGGCCAGTCGTTGGGGTCGAGGCCGTACCGGCACAGGAACGTGTAGGCAAGTCGCTCGAGACCGATTCCGGCGCAAGAGGTGTAGGCGACTCCCGCGTCCGTCGTGATCCCGAAAGAGGTGCCGAAAAACTGTTCGTGGAAGTTGAATGAGCCGACCGCGACGTCACGGTCAGCGTCCAGAGGCAGCCGCAGCTCGTATTTCAGCTCGAGGAGCTGCTGGGACCACACGCGTTCCACGGTGTCGCTGCCGACGAAGAACGGGTCGGTCGCCACCTCGCATCTCCCGCCGAGGCCGAGGGAGTCGATCAGTTCGCAGCCCTGCTCCATGAGGCGCCTCCTGGAGGTCAGCACGTAGTCCCTGGAGCCCAGGAAGACGATCTCCCGGATTGTGAAGTCCCACAGCCGTTCCAGTGACCGCCGGTAGCGGGACTCGAACCTGAACGATTTCCCTCTGGCGGTGACGGCCAGCGTCGGGGTCGGCAGTGGCCGGCTGGTGAGCTCGTGGTAGGTGTGGAAGCACATGGTCGGCGGGAGGCAGTAGTCGAAGTTGTCGCAGTGTGCCCGCAGCCCGTTCGTCAGGTCGAGGCCCGCGGCGTCCTCGGCGCGGAAGTCGCGATAGGTCTCCGTGTCTCCGTGCAGCCGGGACACGAACATCAGGAGCTGCGGGAATGACTGGAAATACCCGCAGCGTCGCATCACGGCTGTCGGGATCAGGGTCGGGTACCGGCGCTCACGCGCGTCGAACCCTTCGATGGCCAGCGCCGCGAACCGGCTGTCGAAGTAGTCCATCAGCGACAGGAAGGGTTCGCCGACCGTCACCTGTCCTTCGCCGGCTTCGAACGCGATTCCTCGCTGCACCATGTCATCGAAGACGTCCCGTGCCTTTCCCGTCGTGGCGGCGCGCCACACCACCTTTGGCTCGAGCTGTCGCTGGCCGAGGATGTCGTTGGCCACCACGAAACGCAGTTTGCGGGCGAGTTCCCCGATGTCGGTGCCTTCTTTCACCACGACCTCGACAGCTCCGGTCCCCTTCTCCGACCGCACGAGGGAGAAGTCCAGGATGGCCTCGGAGACGAAGAACACCCGGCTGGCGAGTTCCCGCTCGTGTGTTCCGGGAACGGGCGGGTCGAGCGAGATCCGCTGGACGGTCGTCATGTCGTATCCTTTCGTGGTCGCTCGGGCTCGCCGTGACCGGAGAGGACACCTTGAAGGCCGAGCAACTCGGCGAGGATGCCGCGCTGCACGGAGGAAGTTCCCGCGAAGATCGGCCCGCCCAGGGCGTCGCGGAGTTCCCGCTCGATGCCCAGATCGGTGAGGTAGCCGCGGGCTCCGTGGATGTCGACGGCGGCCAGCGCAGTCTGCACGAGGCTCTCGCTGACGAAGATCTTGGCGATTGTAGCGTCGAGGAGCGCGAGTCGTCCTTCTCGTTTGAGCCAGCCGACCCGGTAGAGGATGAGCCGGGCCAGTTCTAGCCGGATCTTCATGTCGGCGATCTGGTGAGCGACCGCTTGGAAGCTTCCGATCGTACGGCCGAACTGCCTCCGGGAGCTGGCGTAGTCGATCGAGGTTTCGAGCAGCCGCTGCATCACTCCGACCTGGCTGGCGAACATGAAAGACCGCTCCCACTCGATAGTGGAGGTGAAGATCGAGTAGCCCGCGCCCTCGCGTCCGATGAGGTTGGCGGCGGGCACAGGGGCATCGTCGAACTCGATTGCGCCCATGGGTGCTGTCCGCAGCCCCATTTTGGAAAACTCGCGGGTCTTCTTGACCCCTGGTAGGTCGGCGGTGACCAGGAACGCCGACAGTTCGTTCTGCGGGCCGCCGTGGCCCCCGGTCCTGGCCAGCACGACGAAGATGTCCGCTTCGGGCCCGTTGCTGACGAACCACTTGGTTCCGCGGAGCAGATAGCGGCCGCCGTCGCGTTCGGCGACGGTACGCAGGCTCAGCACGTCCGAGCCGGCCTCGGGCTCGGACAGGGCATGGGCACCGATGAGCTTGCCCTCGCACATCGGTTTCAGGAACCTGTTCTTCTGCTCCTCGGTGCCATGCAGCAGAAGATAGATCGCGCAGCCCCAGAGGTGGTTATTGACGGCGAAGACCAGGCCGTTGTCCGCGCAGCCGTAGCCGAGCGCCTCCAGGGCGATCATCGTGGTTAGCGGGTCGAGGCCCCGTCCGCCGTACGACGTCGGTACCGGCCATCCGAGTACGCCGAAGTCGGCGCATCTGCGCCAGTCCCCGGCGGGAAAGCGGGATTCCTGATCGTCGTCTGATACGTCGGAGCCGAGTTCCCGCCGTGCGAAGGCGATCGTGTCCCGTTTGAGTGCACGCTGTTCGGCGGTGAGGTCGAAGTCCATGCTCACGCCGCCGCTGTCCGCTTGCGCTCCACGAAGGACGCGATGGCGGTGACCGACTGGATGTTGGTGAAGTCAAGGTCGGGGCCTTCCATAGGCACGTCGAAGATCCGCTCGATCCACATGACGAGTTGCACCGCGAACAGCGAGTTTACGTAGCCGCCTGCGAACAGGTCCTCGTTATCGTCGATCTGGATGCCGTCGAGACGTTCGGAGATGTAGGCGCGTACTGAGACTAGCTCCTGGTCATTCATGCCCGCGGTTTCCTCCGTTGGCTGTTTCGTAGGAATGGAAGCCCCGGTCGGTCTTTCGGCCGAGCACCCCGGCGTCGACCATGCTGCGAAGCAGCGGGCATGGCCGGTACTTGGATTCCTTGAAGTCGGCGTGCAGCACCTCGAGTGAGAACAGCACGGTGTCGAGGCCGATGAGGTCGGCTGTCTCCAACGGTCCCATGGAGTGAGCGAAGCACTCCCTGGACAGCCGGTCGATCTCCCTTGCCGAGGCGATTCCCTCCTGCAGTAGGAATATCGCCTCATTGATGGTGATCATGAGAATCCGGTTCGTCACGAAGCCGGGTGAGTCCTTGACGACGATGCTGTTTTTGCCTGCGCTTGCCAGCAGAGATCTTGTCCGTTCGAGCGTGGCGTCCGACGTGTGGTAGGCCCTGATCACCTCGACCGTCGGTTTCAGCGGGGCTGGGTTCATGAAATGCGTGCCGATAACGTCAGGTGCCCGTCCGGTGGCGGAGGCGATCCGGGTGATCGGAATTGCGGAGGTATTTATGCCGAACGGGACTCCTGTCGGGCAGATCTTGTCGAGTTCCCGGTAGAGCCGCCGCTTGGCGTCCCAGTTCTCGGTTATGTTCTCGATTACGAAGTCGGCTGTTGCCAGTTGATTGAGGTCGGTGGTGAAGCAGATCCGGCCGATCACGTCGGCTGGGCTCAGGCGCGGCGCGGTGGGGTTGGTAAACGGCATCATTCGCACGTTCTGCATGATCTGCGCGCGGGCCCGTTCCAGGACGTGCTCGGCTAGATCGATGAGTACCACGTCGTGGTCGCTTTCGGCGAACAATTGTGAGACGCCGGTTCCCATCGTGCCCGCGCCGACCACGCCAATTCGCTTCATTCGGCCCATTCCCTTGTTGTCGCGTAGTTTACGAAGCGCAGCACGTTGTGCCGCCGTTCCCGGAAGTAGAAGTGGCCGCCGGAGAACGTGTGCAGGTCGTAAGGCCCGCGTGTGTAGTCACGCCAACCGTGCAAGGCCGAGCTGACTGGGTCAGCGGTCCCGCCGAGGGCGGCTATCGGGCAGTCCAGTGGTTCGCCTGGCTGGTACCGGTAGGTGGCGAGCAATTCGAGGTCCGCGCGGAAGCAGGCAAGGGTGCTTTCCAGGGAGGCGCTATCCTGGCGGATCTCGTCGGGCAGTGGTCCCCAACGGTGTTCGATCTCGGCCATCAGGTCCTGATCGGGCAGTGAGTGGATCGGCGGGCCGGCGAAGGCGGCGGACGCGGCCGGTGGCGGGCAGCCGGAGACTAGGAGGCCATCCGGCTGGTTGCGCCCGAGTCGTCGCAGCGCTCGCGTCACCTCGAAGGCCACGAGTGCCCCGAGGCTGTGACCGAAGAGGATGTAGCGCCCCTCGAAGGTCACCGAGTCGACGACAGCGTCGACCAGGGCGGTCATCCGTGTGTAGGGGCGTTCGAGCAGTCGTGCTCCGCGCCCCGGTGGCTGCACCCCCCATACCTGTAGGTTCGGCAATTTGTCGGACCAGCGGGCGAACTCGCCTGGCATCCCTGCTGTGTGGGGGAAGCAGTACAGGTCGCCGGTCGCCTCCGGGCGGCGCTCGCGGCAGACCAGCCACGGCGTCCGGTGTGTGACGCCGGTCAACGGGTCCATCCCTCCCGCGATCAGGGCCGCGAGGGCGTTCGCCGTCGGCGCTTCGAATATGGACCTGGGGCTGAGCTCCACCGGAAAGATCTTCCGGATCCTGATCAGGAGCTGCGCGGCAATGAGCGAGTCGCCTCCGAGGTCGAAGAAGCTGTCGTCGGGGTCGAGCGCGTCGAGGCCCAGCAACTCGGCGAACAGGCCGGCCACCGTCGGCTGGACATCGGCGCCGTCGGCTGGTTCTTCCGGTGATCGCACCCGGGCGGCGGGTACTTCCGGTTCCACGATGTGGCGTTGCCGCTCGAACGGATATGTGGGCAGGGGAACGCGGAGGCGGCGTTCGCCGCGGTGGATGTCCTCCCATGAGATCGGGGTGCCTGCCAGCCATCGTTCTCCGACTGAGGCCAGTTCGGCCCGTCTGGTCGGGTGGTCGGCGTGGTCGGGCCCGGCCTTGGCGGAGGAGATCAGCCGGTGCCGTTCAGGGCCTTCTAGCACGCGCAGGGCATCTTCGGAGCCGTGGACAACCGCGTACCGGCGGTGCGGGTGCTCGCGTCGCCCGACTTGCAGCGTCCACGCCACGTCGGGGAGCGAAAGCTCAGGATGCGCGCGCAGGTGGGCGGCGAGCCGATCGGTCATGGCGTCCAGTGCTGTCGGGGTCTTGGCTGACAGGACGAGCAACTGCCAGGGACCGGAGGGGCCGGAGGGACTCGGCGGTGGGGGCTGCTCCAGTACTACGTGCGCGTTCGTACCGCCCATACCGAACGAGCTCACGCCTGCGCGCCGGGGGATTCCCTCCGGTTGCCACGGCCGGAGCCGGGTGACAACCCGGAACGGGCTCGTCTCGAAGTCGATCTGCGGGTTGGGCTCGGTGAAGTGCAGGCTGGGTGGGATATACCCGTGTTCGAGGGCCATCACGGTCTTGATGAATCCGGCGCCGCCTGCGGCGGCATCGATGTGCCCGATGTTGGTCTTCACCGAGCCGATGGCACAGTAGCCGCGCCGTTGGGACCCGGCCTGGAATGCTCTGGTCAGGGCTGCTATCTCGATCGGGTCCCCGATGGGCGTGGCGGACCCGTGCGCTTCCACGTAGGTGATGGTCTGCGGATCCACTCCGGCGACGAGCTGCGCCGCTCTGATCACTGCGGACTGGCCTTCGACACCTGGCGCGGTGTAACCGATCCGGTCCGCGCCGTCGTTGTTCACCGCCGAGCCGCGCATGATCGCGTGAATGGGGTAGCCAGCCGCGAGCGCTTCGGGTAGGCGCTTGAGCGCCACGACGCAGGCCCCCTGGCCGCCGACGAGCCCTTGGGCGCCAGCGTCAAATGACCGGCACATGCCGTCGGGTGAGACGATCCCGCCCTCGGTATAGAGGCTGGGTTCGTTGGGGAGACGGATCGTGACACCTCCTGCGAGTGCGAGGTCGCAGTCGCCGGCCAGCAGTCCCTGAGCGGCCAGGTGCACGGCGACGAGTGAGGTGGCGCAGGCAGCCTGCACGGTGATCGTCGGACCTCGAAAGCCCAGCTTGTAGGCGACGCGCGAGGTCAGGAAGTCGGCAGCGGTCGCGAGCCTGATCTCCCAGTCGGTCACCGACGGCAGCGTGGCCTGATGTGCTCTGAGGGTCGCGGCGTATGCGGTGTCTCCGGCGCCTGCGTACACGCCGATGGTGCCGGGATGGCGCTCGGGGTCGCAGCCAGCGGCCTCCAGCGCTTCTACCGTGCATTCCATGAAGACGCGGTGCTGCGGGTCGATGAGCTGGGCTTCTCGGGGCGAGTAGCGGAAGTATCCGGCGTCGAACCAGTCGGGGTCCGTGACGAAGGCGCCTGCCGGGACGTATGCCTTGCCTTGGCCGCCCGAGGCCCGCCGCGGCGGAAAGCGAGTGACCGAGTCCACGCCCGCGACCAGGTTCGCCCAGAATTCTTCGGGATCTCGGGCTCCGGGGAAGCGGCACGCCATGCCAATGACGGCGATATGGGCGGCCTCCTCATCGAGTGCTTCGCTCATGAGCTCGCTCCGCTCTCGCCGGAGTCCGCGATCCGGGGACGTCTCGCCCGCCGTAGGTCCAGCCGACTCAGCCCGCCGCGCCGGTCGCCGATGTCCTGCGCGTCGGTGCTGAAGTCGCCGTCGATGTGACGGGCCAGCGCGCGCACTGTCGGATGTTCGAAAAATTTGATGATGCCGAGGCTCGCACCGACGGTCTCCAGGAGCCGGTCCCTCATCCGATAGAGGAGCAAAGAGTGTCCGCCCAGATCGAAGAAGTTGTCCAGCACACTGACCGTGCGCAATTCCAGGACCTCGCACCAGACGTCGGCCACCATTCGCTCGGTGGGCGTGGCGGGTGGTTCTGGGACGGCGGGGCTTGTGCCAGGGCTGGGAAGAGCCGATGCGTCGACCTTCCCGTTGATCTGGGAGTCCGCCCGTCCCACGAACGCGAGGGTGCCGTCGGGGCGCAGGCGGGCCAGGTCGCCGGTGCGGTAAAGGCGCCCGCCAGAGTGTTCGCCGAATGGGTCGGGTACGAAGCGTTCGGCGGTGAGGCCGGGCTGACTCATGTACCCGCGGGCCACTCCCAGGCCGCCGAGGTAGAGTTCGCCCCGCACGCCGACCGGAACGGGCTGAAGGACCGGGTCCAGCAGGTGAGCGGTGACGTGGGCGCCGGGTGTGCCGATGTGGGGAGGCTCGACCTGCCCGGCCTCGGGTTCCACCGCGCCGGCGGTCGCGATGACCGTGCACTCGGTCGGGCCGTAGGCGTTGTTAAGGGTAAAGGGGAGAGCAGCGTCCGGGCGGCGCCGAACGGGCTCGCCGCCCATCTGGACGGATCTCAGCTCCGACTCCCCCCGCCAGGAAAGATCGAGTAGCGGCTCGGCCAGGGACGTGGTCAGGAACGTCGTGGCGATCCGGTTTCCAAGCAGCCAGGCCTGTAGCCGTGACGGGGAGAGCAGTGTCTCCTGGTCGGCGACGACCAGGCAGGCACCGGCCGTGAGCGCGGGCCAGACGTCGAGGACCGAGCCGTCGACGCCAGGCGCGTTGGTCATGCCCACTCGCTCGCCGGGCCGCAGGCCGTACTCCCGCCGGTACCAGGCCGCGAAAGTCGCCAGCGACGCGTGCTCGACCATCACCCCCTTGGGCCGTCCCGTCGACCCGGAGGTGTACATAACGTACGCCAGGTCGTGCCGGCTCGTGCGGGGCGGCTGGAAGGGCGGAGCGGGAGGCAGGCTTTCCAGGCGTACGAGCCAGGGGCGGGCGGGGGCTAGTGAGGCATGTGGTTCCGTGGTCACGACGATGGAGGTTTCGGCGTCGTCGCAGATGAAGGCGAGCCGATCGGCCGGGTGCTCGGGGTCGAGCGGAAGGAAGGCGGCGCCCGCCCTCAGCACACCGCATTCAGCCACCACCAAGTCGATGCCGCGCGGCAGCAGAACGCCGACCGCAGAGTCCCGCCCCGCTCCCAGATCGAGCAACCGCGCGGCGACCCGGTTCGCCTGCTCGTCAAGGTCCCCGTAGGTCAGGATCCTGTCGCCCTCGCGCATGGCCGTCGCCGCTGGGTTACGGCGGACCTCGCGCGCGAGGGCACTGGGCACGAGCGGTTCAGAGGATCGCGTGGGGACCTTCTGCCGGGCTTGCCGTTCCTCCGGCGACAGCATCGGCAGCCGGGTTACGGGGGTTCCAGGCGAGGCGACGGCCTCTGCGAGCAATGTCACGTAATGGCCGACCATCCGGCGCATGGTCGAGTCGTCGAAAAGGTCGGTGGCGTACTCCCAGATCAGCGTGATCGACTCGTCCTCGGGGCGGGGCGTCCTGCCAATCCGCTGCTCGGCTTTGGGCAGGACCACTATCCCTAGATCGGTCTTCGCGCTGCCGTTGTGGCGTTCGAGAACCTCCCCGGTGAGCCCGCCGAACTCCACGTCGGGGACCGCCGAGTCGTGGAAGCTGAACATAGCCTGGAGGAGCGGGTTGTGTGAGGGGTCCCGGACGGGGGCTAGCGTCTCCACCAGCCGCTCGATCGGCAGATCCTGCCAGGAGTGGGCCTGGGCGGCCATGCGGCGTGTCCGGCGCAGCAACTCGTGGAGGTCCGGCTCGCCCGACAGATCGAGGCGGAGCACTAGCGTGTTGACCACCATTCCGATCATCCGCTCGACCTCAACGAACCTGCGGTCGGCGAGAGCAGAACCGACGAGTAGATCGTCCTGGCCGGTGTAGCGCTGCAGCAACGCGCCGAAACCGGCGAGCATGACCGTGTAAAGCGAGACGCCGCTCTCCCGCGCGGTCCTGCGCAGCGCGCGGGTCAGGTCGGCGGGGAGTGGCACGCGCAAGGCAGCGCCACGGAAGCTCTGAATCCGTGGCCTTGGCCGGTCGGTCGGCAGCGCGAGTCTCGTGGGGCATCCGGCCAGCAGCCCGGTCCAGTGGTCGAGATAGGTTCTGAGCACGTCGCCACGCATGCGATCGCGCTGCCAGAAAGCGAAGTCGGCATACTGGATCGGCGGCTCGGGCAGCCCGTGCGGCTCCCCTGACAGCCTCGCCGGGTAGATCTGCCGGATCTCGTCGAGCAGGACGGCGAACGACCAGCCGTCATGCACCATGTGGTGCTCTACCTGAACGAACGTGTGCTCGTCGGGGCTGTGGCGAAGCAGCAGCCACCGGACCAGCGGTGGTTTCGCCAGGTCGAAGGGGCGGCTCATCGCCTCTGTGATCACCTCCTCGCTCACCGCAGCGGGCAGGCCGGTCACGTCGATCACGGGCAGGTCGATGGGGAAAGGCGCCAGGATCTCCTGGCGGGGAACCCCGGCAACCGGGCGGAAGGCCGTACGGAAGATCTCGTGCCTGCGGACGATCTCGGTGAGGGTGGACCCAAGCGCCTCGGGCACGAGCGGCCCGTGCAGGGTGATCGTCGTCTGCGCGTTGTAGGCGAGGTTGCCCGGCGAGAGCTGTTCGAAGAACCAGACGTGCTCTTGAGGGAAGGACAGCGGGATTGGCCGGTCGCGGCCGGCCGGGGCGGGAGGCACGAGGACGGGAAGAGCGAGCCGGGTGCTCGCGTTGGCGATGCCCGCGACGGTAGGTTCCCGGAAGAGCACCTCCATCGGGATCTCGACGGCGAGCTCGCTGCGGATCATCGCCGTCAGCCTGCCGAACAGTAGCGAGTGGCAGCCGAGGGCGTAGAGGTCATCGGTTACGCCGATCTCGGATGCAGGTACTCCGAGTAGCTCAGACACGAACCGCACAAGATGTCTTTCGAGCTCGGCCCGCGGTGAGGTGCGGTCGCTGGTCAGGCTCATGGCCCGGCGGTCAGGTTCGGGAAGGGCTGAACGGTCTACCTTGCCGGAGGGCGTGAGCGGCAGCGCGTCCAATGCGACGAACATCGCGGGCACCAGGTGGACGGGGAGCCGGTGGGCGAGGAAGGTCCGCAGTTCATCTGGGGTGCTGGTGGTGACGGCGTAGGCGGCCAGCCTGGTCTCGCTGTTCTTCCCAATCGGCACGACGACGGCCGCCCTCACATCGGGATGCTCGCCGAGTGCGGCCGCGATCTCGTCAGGCTCGATACGGATGCCTCGCAGCTTGACCTGGTGATCGGCGCGGCCGAGAAACTCCAAGTCGCCCAAGGGCAGCTCTCGCACCAGGTCCCCGGTCCTATAAAGGCGCGCGCCGTGGACTCCAGAGAAAGGGTCGGGCACGAAACGTTCAGCGGTGAGTGCGCCCTGGCCCAAGTAGCCGCGACTGACGCCGCCGCCGCCGAGCAGGAGCTCGCCGACCTCGCCTGGCGGAACCGGTCGCAGGTCGGCGTCGAGAACGTGGGTCGTGACGCCTCTGACCGCGGTTCCGATCGGCGGTTTGACTGTCCCCCGCCGCACCTCCGCCGTCGCGGCCCACACCGTGGCCTCGGTCGGGCCGTAGTTGTTGAACATGTGCCGAGCCGTGCCCGCCCAGCGCTCCACGACACCCGCCGGCAGCGCTTCTCCGGCGCAGATGAGCGTATCCAACATCAGATCCGCGGGGGGATGGGGTATCTCGGCCAGCACGGACGGCGGGACCGTCAGGTGGGTGGTCCGGGTATCCCGCAGTGTCCGGAGCAGCGCCTCCCCGGTAGGCGCCTGCCCGTCGACCGGAAGGACCAGCGTTCCCCCCGGCCAGAGCGCCATCACGAGATCGGCGACGGAGGCGTCGAAGCTAGGCGAGCAGAACTGGAAGACCCGTCGATCGGACGCTTCGCCGAACACGGCCGTCTGGGCGGCTGCCAGGTGAGCGAGTCCGCCATGCGTGACCATGACACCCTTGGGCCGACCGGTCGAGCCCGAGGTGTAAATGACGTAGGCGAGGTTCTGCGGTCCCGGGCGGGGCTGGTCGCGAGGCGGCGTGCGACCCCCCGCCGCCGGGATGGGAAGACACCTGACGCCAGCGGGCAGTTCGGTCGGCGCGTCGCCGATCAGGAGCCGAGCTCCGGAGTCACGCAGCATGTAGGCCAGGCGATCGGCCGGGTAGGCCGGATCCAGCGGAAGCCACGCACCGCCGGCCCGCAGGATCGCGAGAATAGCCACTACCATATCCAGGGAACGGCCAGCCATCACCGCTACGATGGACTCGATGCCGACGCCTTCGTCGGTCAGCCGGGCGGCGAGATCGCCCGAACGCTGCTCCAGCTCGGCGTAGCTGAGGCTGGCGGCGCCGCATTCCAGCGCGATGGAGTAAGGTGCCGTCGCCGCGTGCCGGGTCACCTCGTCGTGGAACAGCATGAACCTCCCGGTCACTAGATTCCTCCGGCAGCTACGACGTCACATTCGCCAGCCTGAACCCTCATCCGTCCCCTTCCTGGTGTTCTCCGGCCGCCTTTATACTGACCGTTCCGGGCGGCGCTGTCCTCAGGCTGATCAGGACTGGCTGTTTCCCTGCTCTTCCATTTCCCTGATCAGGCTCTTCGGGCGCATGTCGGTCCAGTTCTCTTCGATGAATTTGAGGCAGGCCACACGGCTGCCTTCGCCGAATACAGCAGCCCATCCCAGCGGCCGGTCAGTGAATGCAGGCCAAAGTGAATACTGACCCTCGTCGTTCACGAGGGCAAAGTACAAACCATCCTCATCTTCGAAGGGATTGGCCATATGACCCCGTCTCGTTATTGCAAGCATGCCCCTGCGAACGGCAGTACCGCCCCTTTTGCGCAGCCCCGTCTGCTTTGCCCATTAAGGGCATAATATCCATTGGAAACTGATCCGTCTAGGCCCAATCGGGGCTGTCCGGACTGCAGGGACTCACATTCATCAGGGCATTATCACCAGTTAATAATTCATCCGAGCATGATCACCAGTTAACAATTTTCTCAACTTGTGCCATCCGCGTACTCAATTGCGCGGCTGACCTGCGCGATCTCCTGCGACGGGAGCCTCAAAGCTTCTAGGCCTCCATGAGACGCCGAGAGAGACTGCGCGATAGTTCACGCCGGAGCGTGGAAACCGCATCCGACGAGCGCTCCCTTGC
>OBLU010002400.1_pt1 | contig 17316 bp, 17 predicted proteins | sample 1518681 | NCBI WGS metagenome assembly OBLU01 (sample SAMEA3539304, study PRJEB22396) | soil metagenome | biome: tundra; feature: field; material: soil | place: USA | collected 2010-05 | depth 0.15 m | reverse complement strand
TCGCCCACGCGCAGCAGAAGCACAAGACCCTGCTGATCGACTGCGACCTGCGCCGCCCCGGGGTCCACACCAAGCTGGGGATCAATCCGGAAACGGGTCTGGCCGCAGTTCTGCAAAACGGCATGCAGTGGCGCGAGAAGCTGGTCAAGCTGAGGGACCTGGACGACCTGGATATCCTGCCCACGGGCTCTTCCAGCCGCCGGGCCGCCGATCTGATTGGGCGGCGGCTGCCGGAAATCCTGGAAGATGCCGGCAATGAGTATGACCTGATCGTGGTGGATTCGCCGCCCATACTGGGCTTCCCCGAGCCGTTGCAAATGGCGGCCGCGGTGGATGGCGTGGTGATGGTTGCCAGGGCCGGCGAGACCAGCCGGAAAGCGGTGGGGTCGGCGCTGGGGACGCTGCAACGCGTGCGCGCTAATGTGGTTGGGTTAGTGCTGAATTCAGTGACTAGTAATATGAGCGACAGTTATCGGTATTACGGATATTACGGGAAGTATTATCGGTATTATAAGTCGGCCGACAGCGATTGAAACCGTGGATCTGATCGCAGGGCGGAAGCGGACGGCTTGCAGCGGAAATCGATGGGACAAGAATCATCTCTGAAGATAGCGGATCTTAGTGCTATCACGGAACTCCCCAGGTTAGACGCACGGGTTCCGAAGTGGGACACCCAGTCTCTTCGTGCCCGTTCATGTCCGATCTGCCGATGTGCAAATCCGCTGCTGCTGAAGAGACCCGATGGACTTCCCGTGAGTTACTGCCCGAATTGTGCTCTTTGGTACGTGTCCGGGATGCCGCCCGAGGCGGAAATCCATGCCATATACCAGGGCTATTGGTTCGACTATCGTCCCACGCGGCTGGACGACCATGGCGCGCGGGCGGTCCGAGATGGAGCCAAGAGTGCCCTGCGCGTCGAACTGAAACTCCAACGGCTCACGCAACTGCTCGGAACACTCAAGGGCAAATTGATTCTTGAAGTTGGCGCGGGAAGAGGTGACTTCCTTGCAGCGGTCCGTTATGCGGGCGGCGAGGTGATTGCCAACGAAATATCATCCGAGGCCTGCGATTTTCTGGAGCGCGCACTCCGCATCCCTGTTGTTCGTGGCGAGCTGGCGGAGGCTCGTTGGGATTTCGATCCGCCGGACGCGATCGTCATGAACGACTTGGTGGAGCACCCGGTCGAACCCTTCGGACTGCTTAGCCGCGCCGTCGGTTTGCTCAAGCACGGCGGGCGGCTGGTGATTTGGACCCCAAACGGCGGAGGAGCGGGACACGAGGCAACCACGGCGGAGCACTGGGTGGGTTTCCGCGTGGACTTGGAGCACTTGCAATACCTTTCGCCCAGAACGATTCAAGTCCTCGCCGGAAGGTTGGGATTGCACATCGACCATCTGGAGACGACCGGCTATCCGGGGTTGAACGGCATCGACAGGCTCCCGACGAAGAACAACGGCGGCTCTGGCAACAACATAGTGACGGCAGCCAAGACGCTTATTAAACGCTGTGTGCCATGGATTCCCGAAGCAAGGCAGATCGCACGCGAATGGCGGCGGCCGCGGGTTCGCGGAAGCTACCATCTGTTCGCTATTCTCGCAAAGCCATAGTCCGATTAATCCGCATCTTCGGTGCCACTCCGAGAGGCCACTAAACGAGCCGTGCCGGCACATGAGATCCGTGGCGATGACTGCGAAGTTCATGTGCGTCACCGCGCAGCACAGCGAGGCGCTCGGGACCAGATTCGCAGGCGTTCGGCGCGGCCCCGTACTTCGACGCCTCTCCATTCACGTCGGCCGCCGTCGCCTCTCTGGAACTGGCCTCACCGAAGTGCAACCCGACATGATTCGGCTGGCCGTCATTCCAACAGAGATTCAGATGCAGGCAGGCTGCTCTTGATACCTACCGAGATCAGATCGTGGAACGGCGTCGCCCAAGCGAGCACCGAACTGTGGCGTGCGGATTCCCTGCGCGGACGGTTCGCCAGAGGCGCAGTGTGGTCCCTTATTGGCGCGGTCATATCTCAAGGTTCGAATTTGGCGGCGTCCGTTATCACAGCCCGGCTGTTGGGGCGTGCGCAGTTTGGCGAGTATGGCATGATCCAGAGCACGGTGGGCATGCTCGGCATCTTCGCAGGCTTAGGACTCGGCATCACGGCTACGAAATACGTCGCCGAACTGCGGAGCCACGATCCGGAACGCGCCGGGCGCATCATTGCCCTTGGTTGCGGTGTCGCGATCGTAGCTGGGGGGCTGCTTGCCCTCGCCTTGGTGGCGTATGCGCCATTGCTTGCCGCAAGGACACTGAACGCGCCGGCGTTGGCGTCCGAACTGCGAATTGCCGGTGTTGTCTTGTTTTTCAATGCGGTCAACGGTGCCCAGACTGGCGCCCTTTCTGGTTTTGAAGCGTTCCGGGCCATTGCGCGCATCAACTTGGCCCGCGGACTCGTAACATTTCCCATCGCCGTGGGATTGGTGCTTTTGTGGCGGCTGCCGGGAGCCATTTGGGCGTTGGCTGTCACGGCAGCCGTCACGTGTCTTTTAAGCCAACTGTCGCTACGACAGCACTGCGCGGATCTTGGAATTCGCACGCAGTTCTCCTGTGCCTGGAGGGAACGGCGAGTTCTTTGGAGCTTCTCGACGCCAGCATTCCTCAGCGGCGCGATGGTAGGGCTTGTAACATGGGCGGCGAACACCATGCTTGTGAACCGGCAGGGCGGCTACGCCGAGATGGGCGTCTTCAGCGCCGCGAGCCAGTGGCGAACCGCATTGCTCTTCCTCCCTGGCCTCGTCGGCCAAGTCGCTGTTCCCTTGCTTGCGTCACTTCAGAACGCCGGAGGAAGGCGCCCTGCCCGCCGGGTGCTCGCCGGCTCCATCTTGACAAATGCCCTTTGCACCATCCCGGTTCTTTTTGTTCTGCTGCCATGCAGCCACCTGATTATGTCCTTCTATGGTCCGGCGTTCTCGACCCGGGGGCGCGTGCTCGCGGTTTCACTGTTTTCCGCAGCCTTGCCAGCGATCCAGGCCCCCGTCGGCAATCTCATCACCGCCTTCGGCAGGGTTTGGGCGGGCTTCTTTATGAACTTGGGCTGGGCGGCCTGCTTTCTCGTCACCGCCTACTTCCTCCTCGCTCTGGGCTGGGGGGCACAGGCTCTCGCTTGTGCCTACCTTGCCGCATATCTCGCACATGCTTTATGGACCTTTTGGTTCGCTGCGGCTATGCTCCGACGTTTTCAGATACCTTCAGTGATCGCCGCAACAGGAGCAGCGCCACTTGCTTGAGAATCCGTTCAACCGTTCTGGGCTCGCTTCTCTTGACGATCTCTCCTTGCCGCATTGGCACTCACTGTTCTCGCGCCTCGAATCAATCCAAAGCGAGTTCGCCGCCGCGCAACCCCATTGTACGGATTACCGATGGGCTAGAGATCCCCTTCACAGCTCCACCAGGGTGTAGGAGTACCCGTTCGTCTACCATCATCTGCACTCTCGCAGGAGGAGCATGACGGTGCGTTCCTTGCCGCAGGTAGTCGACCTAGGGTCAGGTGCAACGTTCTTTCCATTTGCGATTGCTCAGTTGGGCTGTAGTGTCACTGCAATTGATGCTGATGCAAGAGCTAAATCCTCTATGGACCGCGCTATCGGGGCGGTATCCACGGGCGCAGGCGCCGTGACCTCCGTGGTATCCGACGCCCGCTCAATCGCCTTGGAAACGGAATCCGTTGACGTGGTTTACTGCATAAGCGTTCTAGAGCATATACCCGCTTTTGAAACTGTTATCTATGAGGTCCGGCGAGTACTTCGTCCCGAAGGATTCTTCGTACTTACGTTCGACGTGGGCTTGCGCGGCAACGCGGAACTGGGTTCAGCCTCGTATGCGCGCCTTATGGAAGCGATACACGACTGCTTCTCCCTGCGGTACCAGGAGAAGATAGTGCATCCTCTTCGAATACTAACCTCGGACAATAGTATCTACCCGATGCGCCTCCATCGGCCGATTCTGGATCATCCACTAGTTGTGCCGCTCCGGCAATGCCTGCATTCCACGTATAACCGGCTTCGCGGCCGCCCGGTGCCAGCGGGCCGCTTCCTAGCGGCTACGTATGGGGCTTGCCTGCACAAGCCGGGTTCCCCCCAATCGGAGACTGAGATTTGACCGGCCCAGCCGAGGCGCGGAGTGTGATGGAACGGTCGGCACCTCCTCTGCGCCGGGAGACGCGCGATTTTCTGATTGTGTCACCCTATTTCCCGCCGAGCGGAAATCCTATGGCGCACCAGGTACGAACGCTTGTGACGTATCTCCTCTCAGCCGGAAGTACAGTGGACGTTATCTGCGCCGGGGAAAGCTGCCTGGAGCCGGCCATCGCCAGCGTGCATGATACGGCGCTCCACTCCCGCAACCTGAACACATACCGTTTTGGAAGCAATGGGAGCTTCGCACGCCAGCCGCTGCTGGTAAGAGCCTACCGCTTCTGGAAGCCCACCGATACCTATGTTCACCTGGGTGGACTCCTGCGAACGCTCAGGACGGTGCTCGAGCGGAACCGGTACCGGTTCCTCTTGTCGATCTCCGACCCTCTCGCCAGCCACGAAGCCGTGATGCGGATGCGCCACCACCAAGTCGGGAAGATGGCTTTCTACTTTTCGGACCCGGTACCCCGCGCTGAGGACCGGGACATGATGAAGTTGCGGGCGCGCCGCCGCAGTTGCCAAAGACTCGCCTGCCGGTGCGTCGATGCCGCGGCGGTTTGCTGGGCCTCCGCGGAGGAGACATTCGGGTTTCTCAAAGGCGATTCCAAGCTCACGGAGCGCCTTCTGGTCATCCCCCACTATTTCGATCATCTAGACTGGCCGTTCCCGCCGGCGGCCACTCCGCCCCGCAAGAGTATTACGCTGCTGCACTGCGGAGCGCTCTACTACACGCGCCGTCCGCACGTGCTGCTCGAAGGAGTTGCCGCCTTCCGTGCCCGTGCTGGCATCGACGTTCGCACGCGCCTGCTGGGGTATTGCGATCCTGAAATCAGAGCGAGCATCGACCGTACCCTGTATGCGAGCTTCGCTTCCTTCGAACACAGCGTGCCTTTGAGTGCAGCGAAACAAGCAATCACCGAGGCCGGCATCGTTTGCATCATCGACTGCGACCTTCCGAAGAACGTTCATCTCCCATCCAAGGTGGCCGATTACGTGGGCGCGTGCAAACCCATCCTCTATATAGGCCGGCCCGATTCACCGACATGCCGGCTTCTGCGAGGTATCCACCCCGCTTTCGCGCAGGCATCGAGCCCGGAGGAGGTGGCGAGCGCGATCCATCGTCTGGTTGAGCGCTCACGGACGGCAACGCCCGATGAGTACCGCCCCCCTTATGAGATGCTCCTGGTCGACAACGCAATCCGTCCGCTCCTCGGGCGGCTGGAAAGCACGGAGGCATGAATGACGGCAGCCAATCCAAAACCGCAGTTGGACTTGTTTGAAATCATCGACGCGGTACTAACGGAGGGCTCCGTTCTGCTGCCGAATGGATGCCACAAACCCATTACGGGAGGTATCAGTCTGGCCGAAGCTCTGGAGCTAGCTTCGCTCATCGAAATGAACGCGGTACGGCGAACCGTGGAGACCGGCGTGGCGTTTGGAGTGTCCACGCTCGCCATCTGTGCGGCTCTGAAGAACACCGGTGCGATGGGAGCGCTGCATGTCGGCATCGATCCCGATCAGCGCTCTCAACACGAGGGCGCCGCTTTGGCGCAACTGGATCGTTTTGGCCTGATGTCGTCCTTCCGCCTGATGGAAGGGCCAACGCACCTGATGGCACCGAAGCTTCTGGCTGGAGGTTTCCAGGCCGACCTCGCTTTTATCGACGGCCTTCACAATTTCGACTATACGCTGATCGATTTCTTTCTACTCGACAAGATTCTCCGTCCCCGCGGCCTGCTGGCCATTCACGATATGGATATGCCGTCGAAAAAGAAGGTGCTGCGGTTCATCCTTGCGAACCGCCGCTATGAAATGCTGCGTTACCGGCCCCTGTCGCTGGCTCGTACAGCGCGGGAAATCCTGCGATGCATCAAGCACGGCGACGGTATGCTGGGTCCGGTGCTGCGCCGGATGCCACGCATGATCGTTCTCCGGAAACTCGACGCCTGGGAGCCCGAGTGGCACTATTTCAAGCCTTTCTAGTCTCACCCACTTAGCCGACGTGAAGTTCACAATCCGGTCAAGTTCGGGCCGCGACCATTTCAGCCTCAATGTAAACATCAAGGGCGCGTTCGAGCCCGCGCCATGACAGAACGATGCCGAATCCGTTAGTCAGCATAATCGTGGCAGCTCGGAACGCCGAACCGACCATCCGGAGCTGCTTCAATTCCCTGTCTGCCAACCTTCAGGAGGTCCCTGAAGAATATTGGGAAGTGATCTTCGTCGATGGCGGCTGCACCGATGCCACTCTTGACATCGTGCGGACGTTCTCATTAAGGAAGAAGTCACTTTGCGCGCCGCGCGGCATTTCAAACGCTTACAACGTGGGTGTTGCAGCCGCTCACGGAGAGTATACCCTCTTTCTTAACTCCGACGACGAATGGGCCGCTGGCTTCCTAAGGCTGGTTGTGACCCAGGTTCAAGAACAGAAGCGTCTCGGCAAGGCTGAGAACTCCGTCATATGCACCTCGATTTGCTTCATCGACCGTTGCGGTCGAGAGTTGTACCGGCGACGGCCACCGTTGTATGTTGGCTGGATTCACAAGAGGCAGTCGCTCATTCTACACCCTAACGCTGCGTATCCTACGGAGCTCCTCAAGGCGCACCCTTTTCCTGTTTACCCCGATCTGCGCCCAGCCGATCACGAACAGGTCTACATGCTGATGAAACATGCCCGATCTGTCAGACTCAGGGAAGCCGTTTACCGATATCGGATTTGGGCTAACAGCGGCACCGTGGTCCGTGCAAGGGAAATGGGGACGAAGGCGCGGTCTTTGGCGGACTGCGCCCTTAGAATTCCATGCCGTCTTTACGTCCACGCTTTTGAGAGCCGCGTCCTCATGAGGGCCATCGCCTTGGTCTTTCAGAAGCGTTCGTTCTGGAGGGATACCCAATGAAGCCTGCCACAAATAACCCCTGCGTCCTTGTTGGAGCGCAGAAGAACCTGACAATGTGTTCCACAGGACAATGATGCTAAGCGACCCCTATGTGAGGATCCAAATTGGCCAAGTACTAGCTTGGCTTATTTGCCTCACGATCACCCATCGGTCTTTGAAAAGCAGCAAAATAGGATGGCGGCGCTCACCGTTCCTCGTAATATGTTTTGGTTACTACGCAGCTAGCGTAGCGTCGAATCTCATGCGGTACCTGTCCAACGACCGAACCGTTTTAAGCGTGATGGGCGGCGAGGACTACTTAGCGGGCACACTCGCGTGGTATGGATGCTTAGTGGTGGCGACGGCCGCCTACTTGGTCGTCAGGAAACGAAATAACCGCAATATGCAGCGCTTCGGCGCAATAGCTGGCGTTTTACGCGACTCGCGATTGGAGTTGATCTACGTCGCCATTTTTCTCTCTGGGCTGATCGGCTACTTCGCTAATCCGTTTCGGAGCACGGATTTTGGACACCTGGCTCCCACGTCCTACAATTCCATTCTCATGGGCGGACTTATGGTGGCAGGCGTGTGCTTGACAGTGGCCAACGCGGGAGCGGTCCCCCTTTTGTTCGTGAGACCGGCGCTGGGTATTCCGTGCCTAACAGCGATCATTCTGCTCTTCACCTTCAGTGGTTCGAAGGCATTGGGGGCGGTGTTTACTCTCTATGTCGCCGCCATTCTGTATAAGTCCAGCCCACAGCGGGGAATGAGGACGTTGCGGTTGGCGCTTGTGCCCATGTGTATTTATGGCGCCTTTTTATCATTAATGGCTGCCACGAACTATCGGTTCAAGAGCTCCGACGCGACGAGCTCAGGTGCGGGAGCCGCGGCAATTGGCCGCTTCACGCACCAAGAAGTATTCGCCGTTGTTTGGGCAAACGCGGAATGGCGTTCCGACATGCGGGAGAGATATTTGCTTGGTCAACTGACAAGCATCGTTCCGGGCTTTCTTTGGGATGGGAAGCCAAGGAATCCGGCCCTCGAGATAAACCAGCTCTACGTCAATAGGGGATCACCCGGCGCAGCGTCGCCGTTTGTTTTTGGCAGTCTTCTCCTATGTACTGGCTCGTTTGGCGTCTTCTTTGTGATACCGATCTTCGCCGGTGGCATGGCGTTGTTGGATGCGCATATCTGTGATTTGCGGCGGTACCCGCATCTCGAATGGACCTACTGCTTTTCAATTATCATGATGGTCGAGACGGTGTTTTTGATCCCAGTGATCATGCTGCCGATCTTGCTGTGGCTGCGTAGGGCACTCGTGCGTGCGGAGACCGAGTATAACCGCCGTTCTGCGACGCGGGCGGGTAGCGGCGGCGTTGGGCGGTCGCTAGCCGGCGCGAGTAATCATCGACCCTTTGCCGGCATAAAGAATTGAGACTACTAGAGAGAAACCGGGGGCATGAAAACGACAGTGAGTTCGATGGTTAAAGCTCGCCTACCCAGGAGAGTGGCATGTTGGCGGATTCTTTCCGGTCCGCTGAAGGGAAGACGCCTTGTCACTTCGTGGCGCGAGTATCCCACCGGCATTCTTGGAACAGCTGAGAAGGCCTTGCTGGCATGGCTAGCCGCCAACGTTCGCAACGGCGAGGTGTGGCTTGATATCGGTGCAAACTCTGGATATACCGCCATCCAAATCGCCCAAATTGCTGGGCGAGAAGGCAAGGTCTACGCTTTCGAACCCATTCCAGATCTTGCAGGAAACCTTTTCTGTACGGCCCGTGCGAACGCCATGTCCCAAATCATCGTTGTTCCGATGGCTCTCGGTGAAACGCAATCGATAACGGGGCGCCGGACGGCGGTTTTCTCCAAGATGGCCGATCCAACGACCAGCCCGCCACCCGACAGTCCGACAATTTTCGAAGTCGCGCTTGACTCCCTGTGGCCCAACATTTCCGAAACGGAGGTCCGCATTGCTGGCATCAAAGTTGATGTGAACGGGTCTGAGTTGAGCGTACTGCGTGGCATGCGTAACCTTCTAACTTCTCATAAACCCAAGCTCGCAATAGAGATACACAATGGTGTGAACCGAACTGAGTTCTTGGAATGTCTTCGTTCTGCTGGGTATGATTTGACCGCTAATATCGATCCAAGTCCACGAGGCGTCTTGCTGAACGATCACAATTATGAGTTCTTGCCGGTTTAGCGGTTGCGTTGTGCGTGAGTTCCACAAGTGAAGGGTCGCTGAGAGTCTACGGTGCCAAACGGCGCATGCAGTCGATGTAAAGGTGACCGATGGTAGTGCACACGCTAGTTCCCGCCGTCTGTGGCAAATATAACGCGATCCGGCTGCACGCCGAGGTTTGGCACACCGCTTTGCGCCCAAGTCTGCACGATGGAAGCTCGACCGCGGTCGCGGGCTGGCGTGACGCGTGCCGTCGCGACAGAGGGGTACAGCTCTACCACTATGGGAGCTTCGACTGGCTGGCGTGGGCGTTGAGCCTTTCACCAGACGCAGTGTTCGTGTATCATAACGTGACGCCGGTGAGCGAACTGTGGCGATGGTCGCCGTTGGTGGCCTTGCGCGCGCTGGGGGCGGCGTTTCAGCTACGTTTGCTGCCCAAGCGTCTACCCTGGCTTGCGGTGAGCGAGTTTAACCGGGAACAACTGCTCAAGATCGGCTTTAGTACGGTAGAAACCGTGCCATTGGTTTTCGATGAGCAAACCAAGGGTAAGAAAAGCGAGGTACCCACGCTTCTTTTCGTCGGCAGGATTTCCCCCAACAAGAACGTCATCGGGCTGCTGCGCGCCTTCTGTTCGGTGTGGGAGAGAGCGTCACCGAAGCCGCGCCTCGTCCTCGTGGGTGCCCGCAAGAGAAGGTGCCGCTACGCGGAGGCCTTCGAGAGGGAGCTGAACTCCTGCCGTGCCAGGAAAGACATCGTTTGGCACGCCAACTCATTGCGGTACAGCGAGTTGCAGGAGCTGTTCCGCTCGGCGTGGTTGTATTTATCGATGTCACGGCACGAAGGGTTCGGCGCCCCGGTCTGCCAGGCCGTCTCATTCGGAACGCCCTCGCTGTTCTTGGAATGCGGCGGCACCGAAAGCGTGTTGGGGGCTGCGGGGCTCGTGCGCAGCGAAGGGCGGCGCCAGTTCGCAGATCGCGTGCTGGAACTGTTGGCTAGCGAAGACGCCCGCCTGCAGCTCCTGCAGGACCAGGATGCCGTCGTCCGGCAACTCTGCGGTTCGAGCGTCGCTCCGCTGCTGTACTCGGCTCTCAGTAGGCTCAGTACTACGCGAGACCAAGGCATGCGACGTGCGCAGACCGCATAGCCAGGCCGCCGAGGTCCCCAAGCCAGTCCCGCGGCTACTCGACAAAGGCCGATCGTGAATATCCTCATCACAGCCAACTACTACCAACCCGAGACGGTTGGCGCGGGAATCTGGGTAACCCAACTCGCTCAGGATCTCCAGAGTCGTAGTCATGAAGTAACCATAGTAACCTCGTTTCCAAGTTATCCACTGGGCCGGATTTTCGATGGATATCGCAATCGGTTCGTGTATCGCGAGGCGGTCGATGGCATTGACGTTATCCGAACCTTTACGTACGCCACGCCCAGCCAGTCTTTTGGGGCCCGGTTCGCCGCCTTCGGCGCGTTCTGCCTTTCAGCCGCGCCAGGCTACTTGAGATGGCGGCGCCCGGTCGATGTGGTCTATGCAATCCTGCCTCCCTTGCCATTGGGCGTCTCTGCATACGCCATCGCGAAGGTTTCAGGCGCACGCCTGGTCATCAACGTTCAAGACATCTATCCCGACATCGCGGTCGCTCTCAACTATCTTAGAAATCCCGCGGCCGTGGCCTTTTTCCGCCGGATGGAGCGTTGGATCTATCGGCGGGCCGAGCGCATTGTGGTCATCTCCGAAGGGTTCCGGAACAATCTTCTGGGCAAAGGTGTGGCGCCTGAAAAGGTCCATATTGTCCCCAACTGGGCGGACCCCGACGAGATCGTCCCCGGACCGGCCGATAACGCGTTTCGACGCGAGACCGGGACTCACAATGGCGAACTGCTGGTGTTGTACTCGGGAGGCCTCACGCACAACGCGGACATGCAACCGGTACTCGACGCGGCGGCGCAGCTACGCGGTTTGCCGATTCGATTCGCCATCGTAGGCGACGGCGTTCAAAAGCGGGCCCTCATCGAGAGAGCCGCATCTGCCGGGCTGGAGAACGTCAAGTTCTATCCGTTCCAGCCCATCGGGCGCTACGGGGAAGCGTTAGCTGCGGCGGACGTGACCCTGGTGGCATTGAATTCGGCGGCGACACTGGCTTCGGTGCCGTCGAAAATATACAAACAGATGGCTGCGGCACGGCCCATCGTCGCCATCACCAACCCTGGGAACGAGTTGAGCCGGCTGGTCATGGACGCGCAATGCGGAGTCACTGTGCCGCCGGGCGATGCAGAGCGCCTCGCCCACGTGCTGCGGGACGCCCTGCACAGGCGCGCGGCTTTCGCCGAGATGGGCCAAAGAGGCCGTGCGTACTTGGAACGAAACTGCAGTCGCAAGACGTGCGTCGCGCGCATTGAAGCCGTGCTCGTAGAGGCTTGTGCCGAGTCCCATACGCGTTCCGCACTGGCCGAGATTAATTGAATCGTACGAGGAGGTCGACATGAAGAGGGTACTAGTGAATGGGGCGGGCGGCTTTATCGGCGGCCACCTTGTTAAACGGCTCAAAGCCGAGGGATTCTGGGTCCGCGCGGTAGACCTGAAGCGGCATGCGTTCTTCGATCCCCCGGCCGATGAATTCATTCAGGGCGACTTGCGTGACCCGTCGTTGGTCCGCGATGTGGTCCGCGAAATCGATGTCGTCTACCAACTTGCCGCGGACATGGGTGGCGCCGGGTACATCTTCACCGGTGAGCACGACGCGGACGTGATGCACAATTCCGCCACCATTAATCTCAACTGCTTGCACTTTGGCGTAAAGGCAGGAGTCAGGAAGTTCTTCTACTCCTCCTCCGCGTGCATGTACCCGGAGTACAACCAGGTGGACTCTTTGAACCCAAAGTGTGCCGAGGATTCCGCCTACCCTGCGGCGCCCGACAGCGAGTATGGCTGGGAGAAACTGTTCAGTGAGCGGCTTTACTTCGCCTACATGCGGAACTATGGCATCCAAGTGCGGATCGCCCGCTTCCACAACATCTTCGGTCCCGAAGGCACGTGGGCGGGCGGTAGAGAGAAGGCGCCGGCTGCGCTGTGCCGTAAGGTTGCGGAAGCCGAAGACCGCGGCGAGATCGAGATCTGGGGCGACGGCGAGCAGACTCGCTCGTTCCTCTATATCGATGAATGCCTCGAGGGTGTCCGCCGCTTGGTTGACTCGGAATTCACCGGGCCGGTGAATATCGGTTCCGAGGAAATGGTCACGATCAACCAGTTGGCCGGGATGATCGCGGACATTGCCGGAAAGCGCCTCCGAGTCGTACACGTCCCTGGCCCGCTCGGCGTACGCGGCCGAAACTCCGACAACCATCTGATCCGGGAGCGCCTGAAATGGGCGCCATCAAGATCTCTTCGGGAAGGTCTTGAAAAGACCTACGCCTGGATCGAGAGCCAGGTGCGCGCGGTCAGTGAGGCCGTCTTCGCGTGAAGTGATGGAATGCTATGGCCCGCATCCGCGACCTGTTGATCGTATCCGTGCTGCTGCTGGTCCTCTCGCCTGTATTGTTGCTGTGCGCGCTGGCCGTACGGCGATCCTCTCCAGGACCGGTATTGTTCCGGCAACGCCGATTGGGACTTCACGCCCGTCCGTTCACCCTGGTGAAGTTCCGCAGTATGATTCACGACGCTCCCGACATCCGGAACCATGACGGTTCAGCCTACACCGGCGATGACGACCGTCGCGTTACCCCGGTGGGGCGCATTCTCAGAAAAGCCAGCCTCGATGAGATCCCGCAGCTCTTCAATGTTCTGCGAGGCGAAATGAGCTTGGTCGGTCCAAGACCGGACCAGGCGGACCAGATCCGGTTCTATACCGAAACCGAGAAGCGCAAGCTCGACGTGAGGCCCGGTATTACGGGGCTCGCGCAGATCAGCGGACGCAACAACATCTCCTGGGAGCGCCGGAAGGCTCTCGACGTCGAATACGCCCGCCGCCATTCCTTCTGGCTGGACTTGTCGATACTCGCCAGGACCATCCCCTACGTGCTGCTGAGAAAGGATATCCATACCGATGGCCACAGCCCAAGTCGCCGCGCCACTACGTCGCATTGAAACGCCGGCGGGTACCGCCGCCTGGCGCGCCCTGGAATGGGATACCGAGCAATTTGGTATCCCTGCGGCTCGCCTCGATTTGCTGGAAGCCTCCGGTTCCAATTCCGACGCCCGCGCCCACAAGCGGGAACTGCTTCGGGCGGTGCTGGCGCAGTGCCGCGAAGGCGGCATCCGGCACCTCTCCGCGCGCGTGGACACCGGCGACCTTGCCACCATCCCCGCGCTCGAAGAGGCCGGTTTCGAACTGGTGGATGGCATCCAGACTTTTGGGCTGCGGATCCACGGAAACCTCCTGCCCGCGCCCTCCGGCACACGCCTGTTCGAGCCCAGGGACCTGCCGGAAGTTCTCGAAATCGGCCGGACTGCTTTCGTCTTCGACCGGTTTCATGCCGACCCCGCGCTGCCAACAGTCGTTGCGGACCGTGTCAATGAAAGCTGGACGCGAAACTGCTGCCTCGGAATCGCAGCCGACGCGGTGGTCGTCGCCCAGGTAGAAGGCCGCGTCGCCAGTTACGTCACCTGCCGGGCGGATCGCCTGGCGAGAAATGGAATCATCATCCTGGTCGCCACGGCCGTTTGGGCTCGCGGCAGAGGTGCGGCTAGCCGCGCGAGTTCAGCCGCCCTGCACTGGTTCGCCGGCCAGGGCCTCGAAGCCGTCGAGGTCGGAACTCAGTTCCGCAACATTCCTGCCGCGCGCCTTTATGAAAGCCTCGGATTCCGGCTGACGCGCACAAGTCTTACGTTCCGAAAGGTCCTTTGATGCGCAATTCGTTTCTGCCCTATTGCCTTCCGTTCATCGGTGAGGAAGAGATTTCCGAAGTCGCCGATAGCCTGCGTTCCGGCTGGGTGACCACCGGCCCCAAAGTACAGCGCTTCGAACAGGAGTTCGCCGTGTACACCGGCGCCAGACATGCCGTGGCCGTGAACTCCTGCACCGCCGCCCTGCACGCTTCGCTGGCGGCCGTGGGCGTGGGCCCGGGCGATGAGGTCATCGTGCCCACGCTGACGTTCTGCGCGACTGCCAATGTCGTGGTTCACCTGGGCGCGACGCCGGTGATCGTGGACGTCGATCCGGACTTCCAGATATCCGTCCAAGCGGTGTGCCGGGCGATAACCCCGCGCACAAAAGCGATTGTCCCGGTACATTACGCCGGCCAAGCTTGCTCCCTCCAAGACATCCTGGAACTTGCCGGCAGCCATGGAATTCCGGTGATCGAAGACGCGGCCCATGCCGCGGGGGCCGAATACGCGGGAAGCCGGATTGGGACCCACGGCCGCGCGGTGTGCTTCAGTTTTTATGCCATCAAGAACATGACCACCGGCGAGGGCGGCATGATCACCACGAATGACGACGATTTGGCCGCCCGCTTGCGTCTGCTCTCGTTGCATGGCATGAGCCGCGACGCCTGGAAGCGTTACACCGAGGCAGGTTCCTGGTATTACGAAGTGGTCGAGCCCGGCTACAAGTACAACATGACGGACATCCAGGCCGCACTGGGAATCCACCAGTTGCGCAGGCTGGACGGCTTCATCCGGCGCCGGCAGGAGATCGCAGCCATGTACGACGAAGCGTTTTCCGATCTCCCGGAGGTCCTCTTGCCGCCGCGGCTGCCTGGCAGGAATCACACGTTCCACCTCTATCCGATCCGGCTACAAGCGCGGCGGTTGAACCGGTCGGAACTAATCGAAGAGTTGCGTGCGCGCAACATCGGCGCCAGCGTTCATTTCATTCCACTTCATCGGCACCCGTTCTACCGTCAACGATACGGGTATCGCCCGGAGCAGTTCCCGGTCGCCGAGGAGATCTATCGAGGGCTGCTCTCGCTTCCGCTTTATCCCAAGATGACCGGTCAAGATGCACATGATGTGGTTGCGGCGGTCCGGGAAATAGTCGCTTCTTACCGCGTCCCCGCTGGCCGGTTCAGCGAAAAAGGAGTCTCAAGTGCTGCGACCTCCGCGTAACTTTAAGTGGCAAGAAGGCATTCCCCGCATGGCTGCGGACTTCATGATCCTGCATTTCAGCATGATCGCCGCCATGGCTATGTCGGTGGTCTATCAAGCGCGGGTAGGCAATGCCGTCGCGGCTCACGCCATCGCCTCCGGTTTTCTGCAATACTACACGTCTTTTTTTTGGGTCCTCTCTCCGATCTTCCCTCTCGTCTTTCTTCTGAACGGATTCTACACGCACTCGCGCGCCTACACCGGGCGCTACAAGGCATTGGTCATTCTCCGTGGCGTGGTTGTAGCCGCAATGGTTTTCTTTGCCGCCAACTTCCTGCTCTTTGGCCATGAGAAGGTCGGCCGGAGCGTGGCGCTGCCGTTCGTGGCGCTGGCGGCCATCGGCACGGCTTCCGTCCGCATAATCAAGAATCTCCTGCTGAAGCGATACCTGGTGAAGTCCGGAACCGCCGTTTCGCTTGCACGCCGCAGCGATTGGGTATTGGTAGTGGGCGGCGCGGGTTACATCGGATCGTTGCTGGTGGAACGCCTGCTGGCAAGCGGCCGCAAAGTTCGCGTGCTGGACAGCCTGATGTACGGCGGCGAGGCGCTCCGAAATGCCATCCGCCACCCCAATTTCGAACTGATGGCCGGCGATTGCCGCAACATCCAGGACGTGGTGAAGGCTGTGCGCGGCGCGGAATCCATTGTTCAGCTTGCGGCCATCGTAGGCGACCCGGCGTGCGAGCAGGATCACAAATCGGCCCTGGAGATCAACTATGCCGCCACCCGGATGCTCATCGAGATCGCCAAGGGGCACGGCGTGAGCCGGTTGATTTTCGCCTCCAGTTGCAGCGTGTACGGCGCCTCGGAAGCCGAGGTAGATGAGCGGTCGGAGGTTCGTCCCGTGTCCTTTTATGGCCAGACCAAGGTGGACTCCGAACGGGCATTGCTCGAATCCCGCACGGACACGTTCCATCCCACGATTCTGCGCTTCGCCACTGTCTTCGGCCTCTCGTACCGGCCGCGCTTCGATCTGGTGGTGAATCTGTTGTCGGCCAAGGCGGCGCAGGACGGCGTCATCACGATATACAACGGCCGCCAATGGCGTCCATTCATTCATGTGAGAGACCTGGTGGAAGCCGTGGTGCTGGCATTGGAATCGCCGGCCCGCCTGGTGGGAGGGCAAATACTCAACGTGGGCGACTCACGGTTGAATTACACCCTGTCGGAGGTTGCCGAAGCGATCGCGGATGTGTTTCCCGCGACGCGCGTCGAACACTCGGATAACTCCGACTGCCGTAACTACCGCGTCAGTTTCAGGAAAATCGAGGAAGGCCTTGGGTTTCATGCGCGTCACTCGCTGCGGGATGGAATCGTGGAGCTAAAGCAGGCGTTCGAGACGGGGTTGATCGCGGATTATACGGATGTCCGGTATCACAATCAACGGTTCCTGCTGGCGGCGGGCTGTCCGAGCCACAAGAACGACGTCGACGCGCAAGTGATGGCCGCATTCTCGGGGGCGCCGGTGAACGGGCACGCCGCCATGCTCAGTGCGCAGGCGGCAGCGCCGGTGTAAGTCCAGACAGCATCGGTGGGGCAGACCTCCAGGTCTGCACGGGTCCTCCAGGACCCGCTCTTCAGGCCGACGTGGACGTCGGCCTGAGGACTGGAGTCCTGCTCCACGAAGGCATAATCAGCATTAGTCCCGGAAACGAACACTTCGCTCTGAATTCGGACAGGAGCCGGGGGCCGCTCTACAATGCGCCATTCAGGATACAGGGAGCAAATTTGGCAAGTGGCGTGCTCGCCCTGGGTCGGACCATCCTATGTGGAACGATCTGCGATTTGCTCTCAGAACTCTGCGGCGTTCGCCCGGCTTCACTGTGCTCGCTGTTTTGTCCCTGGCCCTGGGGATCGGCGCGAACACGGCCATCTTCTCGCTGCTCTACCAGGTGGTGTTGCGCGCGGTTCCGGTGAAGGATCCCGGTTCCTTGTATTCGCTGGAATCCGACGACAACAACTTCGGAACCACCCGCCGCGACAACAACCTG
>OBLU010002399.1_pt1 | contig 17316 bp, 14 predicted proteins | sample 1518681 | NCBI WGS metagenome assembly OBLU01 (sample SAMEA3539304, study PRJEB22396) | soil metagenome | biome: tundra; feature: field; material: soil | place: USA | collected 2010-05 | depth 0.15 m | reverse complement strand
ATCTTGCGGCTTTCTTTGAGTTTTTCACGCCTCTCCACTTTTGTGTCGCACACCCAACAGGACAGCAGCTAAAGCCCTTTTCTCATTGGTGCGAATGCCCCAAAGTCAGCATGGCTCCGGGAAGGCAATTGAACATTGGCGAGGCTCCTGTAGCTCTCCCCTAGCTACTTTCCGGTGCAACAATAAGGGGCTAACGCCCGCATTTTCATACAACATCTGCTTGGTCTCGAGCCGGCTCGCACAGGGCTTCAGCCTTCCGACCAGCGCGCACACGCGAGTCGGTAAGGGCCAGAGCCGTTAAAACATTGGCTTTGAATAATGTTTGGAGTCGGCCGGGAGAGCCGAATCTGTTCGACCTCACACACAGCCGACTGGCTGGCCGATGAAAAGACACAGCTTAGACCCTCATATTTGCGCCGGAACGAGCCTAGCAGCAGCCCGCAACTGTGCAATCGCTGAATCCACTGACAGTCCACCGGATCGGTCTTCTTCCGCCCCGGCACTCTGGCCAACTGCCGGGTATCCACCAGCACTACCTCAATCCGGTCCTCTCCAATACCTCATGCGGCGCGATCCAGTACACTCCCGTGCTTTCCATCGCCACCGATACTACGTTTCTCGCCAGCAGCCAGGCCGCCATCCTTTCCAACTCTGGCGTGGTCGCTCCGAACGCTTCCACCTCCCGTCCCGGCCCACCCAGCTTAGGCGCACACACCTAATGCTTCTTGCTTCCCAGATCGATCCCCGCTACGTTGGGTCGAACCACTGGGAGCCCTTCGCCTTCCACATGGCTGTCCGTTTGGTTGGTTTTTCCACGATTTTTTGACATCCTGTTATCCGCCTTCCGAACACGACAGCCCAGGTCGGCCGACACTCGGATTCTGGTCTAGCTAGCTAGGGGAGAGCTACAGGAGCCTCGCCAATGTTCAATTGCCTTCCCGGAGCCATGCTGTCTTTGGGGCATACGCACCAATGGAAAAAGGGCTTTAGCTGCTGCCCTGTTCTCTCGCAGCATACCTCAGTGCCGGGGCGTTTAGTCACAGCCACGTTCAATCCGGCACCGCTGTCCTGACGATGTTGGCGCTGTAAGCGCCCCGGCCTAAAGCCTTTGCCCGCACCCGCCGATTCTAGCTGTAGCCATGGATAGAGTCGAACCAGCCCGGCTGTTGTGGATTGCAGTAGGAGATGACTTGACGGTAGCCGGCCGCCTCGCTGAAGCCGGCGGATTTGCGTTGGAGCACGCCGCCGGGGTCCCCGAAGCTCTGGAGTACCTCAAGCGCTCCCAGATAGACGCGGCGGTGGTCTGCTTTCCCCTGCCGGAGTACACCCCCGTCGAGGCGCTGGAGGAATTGCAGGGCGCCGATGGCGGCGTTCCGTTGATCCTGTGGGATCCGTGCATGCGATTGCAGGATGCCGTACGTTTGATCAAGTCGGGCGCCTTCGAGGCCTTGGGCGCGGAAACCGAACCCGAGCAGCTTGCCGGCGTGATCCGGGACGCCATCGACGACCGTCGCAGCCGGGTATCGGCTTGCCCGGACGCCGATGAGACTTGGCGGCAGATACTGGTCGGCTCCAGCCAGCCGTTTCAGGATGTGGTGCGCATGGTACGGCTGGTGGGACGCCGGCGCTCCACCGTGCTGATCACGGGCGAAACTGGCACCGGCAAAGAGATGGTGGCGCGGGCGCTGCACATGGCGGGGCCGCGTAGCCGTCTGCCCATGGTATCGGTTTGCTGCAGCGCGCTCCCCGAGAATCTGCTGGAAGCCGAGCTGTTTGGACATGTACGAGGGGCCTTCACCGGCGCCATCAACCAGCGTATCGGACGCTTTGAGCAGGCTAACGGCAGCACCCTGTTTCTGGACGAAATAGGAGACATGCCGTTGGAGTTGCAAGCCAAGCTGCTGCGCGTTCTGCAGGAGCGCGAGTTCCAGCGGCTGGGTAGTTCCGAAACCATACGGGTGGACGTGCGCGTGGTGGCCGCCACCAACGCCGACCTGCTGGAGCGGGTGCGCCAGGGCCGCTTCCGCGAAGACTTGTATTACCGCCTCAGTGTGGTCCCCATCCACCTGCCGCCGTTGCGCGCGCGCGTGGGCGATGTGGTGGCTCTGACCCATCACTTCGTCCGGAAAATCTGCCGCTTGGAGGACCTCCCGCTGCCGCAGATCTCCCGCGAGGCGCTCGGCCGGTTGACCGCGTATTCCTGGCCCGGCAACGTGCGCGAGTTGGAGAACACCGTGGAACGCGCCATTGTCCTGAGTGGAGAACGGGCCACGCTGTATCCGTCCGACTTCCCGCTGGAGGGCCACGGCCTACGCCCGGTTGCCGGGCGCGCCAGCGCCAACGTTGTTCAGGTGCCCGACGACGGCCTGGATTTCGAACAGACCGTAGGGCAGATCGCGCGCGGCATCCTCGAACAGGCGCTGCGCAAGACGAATGGAAACAAGAAGATGGCGGCCGATCTGTTGCGTCTCAAACGCACTACCCTGGCCGCCAAATTGAGGAGCCTGGAAACCAGCGATCCGGAACTCGCCGCCATGGCGCCGGATTTCGTGCACTGCGCCTGAGGCCGCTGGATCCATGCAGGATGAAAAGCCAATGCCGGATTCTCCGAGTATGTCTGAAGAGCATTTAGCCGCCGCGCCGCTGATCGGCGCACGCCTCGGCTTAGCCGCGTTGCACCGTGTGCTGGAAGCTCACCGCGCCTGGCTGGAACGGCGCCCGGGCGGCCTGCGGGCCAGCCTGCATGGCGTCGTGCTGCCCGAGGCGGCTCTGGACAAAGTGAATTTTGAACGCGCCGACCTGAAAGCGGCGAACTTCATCGATGCCCGCATGTCCGACGCCAATCTGAGCGGCGCGAGTCTCCAGTTCGCCGACCTCAGCAACGCGACGCTGATCGACGCGGATTTGTCGCAAGCCGAGTTGGTGGATGCCAAACTGGAACACGCTTTGCTGGGCGGGGCGAACTTCAGTGAAGCCCGGTTTCTGCGAGCCTCCTTGCGCGGCGCCAATCTGCGGCAAGCTCACCTGCTCGAGGTGAACATGGAGAGATGCGACTTCGCGGGCGCCGTCCTCCGCGAGGCCCAACTGCTCCAAGCCAAGGTGTTCGACTGTAACTTCGCGGAGGCGGAGTTTGAGGGAGCCAATCTCTACCACAGCGTGTTCCGGTGTTGCAAGCTGCCCGGAATATCCGCCGCCGGATCGAACTGGAGCACCGCGACGGTGCAGAATTGCGAATTCCGGAGAGCCGATCTAACCTCCGCGCGTTTCGACCGGGCCGACCTGCGCCAAAGCTCCTTTTGGAAGGCTACGCTCTGTGGATCCAGCTTTCAGAACGCCCGCCTGAACATCGCCGACCTGGAAGGAGCGGACCTTACCGGCGCACGTTTCAACGATGCCGCCACTATGGGCGCCAATCTCCGCGGGGCCAATCTGCGGGCCGCCCAAGGGCTCACGCAGACCCAACTCGGCCAAGCGCGCACGGACCGCGAAACGATCCTGCCGGACGGTTCCCACGGTCCTTTCCTGCTGGGATCCGGGGCGCACCGGCCCTGCCGCCTCTAGCGCGCTGCCCGCATCCCGCCGGTGGACACGGCGCGCAACACCGCCGCCATGCCCCGGCCGCCGGTCCTTAGCGCGGACCGCCGAACCGTCCGCGAGGCATCGTTTCCGTTGCGAACCCGCCAGGGCCTCCCGATCCCTTCGGAGGCGTCAACAGGTTCAGCGCGGCCGCTTCGTGGATCGTGGGCATCAGGGCCGCGGCGCTCTCCAGCGCGGCCAGCTTGGTCTTCTGATCCGCCGTCAGCACGGCCAGCGCTTGCTGCTGGAAGCTGCTGCGGATAGGCGCCGCCTGCTGCTCCAGGCTCTGGATACTCAGCACCAGTTTGCCTACCGCGGTGGCGTCCGCGCCGCTGCTTTGCGACTGGGCCCGCAAGCTCTCATGCAGCGGGCCGATCTGCTGGAAGATGGGCTTCAGCGCCGCCATCTCCGTTTGGCGCAACTGTTGCAAGCTTGAGATCTGCGCGTCGGTCAAATTCAGATAGCTTTGCACCTCAGTGGTCTTCGCTGGCGCGGACATGGAGTGCCCGCGGAAACCGCCAGGTCCTTGCGCGAACATCGCCGTGGCGGCCAGGGTGATGGAAACGAGACGGAAGTTCATACTTTTGAGTTCTCCTCTATCATTATGCCGGGAAAGCCGCCCGGGATCTGTTAAACCTTTGATAAATCGATGCCTAGGCCTTTAACGGACGCTTTGCAAAGATTTAGCAAAGCACCCGTGCCGCAAAAGGCGCTCCGCCCTGGAACCACTTAAACTGGCAAGGATAAGGACGGGCGGCGCCGGCGCGCACCAGCATGCGCCACAACGCTGCAATCCACACATCATGCGGCTCGCCGGATTTGAAATATATTTCGAAGATCTGGAATCGGCCAAGGGCTTTTATCGCGACACGCTGGGCATGGAACTTACCGGCGAACAGTCCGGCCACCACGCCCGGTTCGGCGCCAGCCCGTTCCTCTGCCTCGAACGCAAGGGCGCGGAATCCTGCCCATCTCGCGATAAGGCCGTGGTCTTCATCGAAGTGCCCGACCTTCAGTCCATCTTTGGACATGGGTCGAACGCCTGGGCGAATGCATCCCGCCGGGCCGGCCCGCCTGGGCCGTACTCCACGACCCGGACGGGCACACCGTACTCCTGATACAATCGAGCCGCGGACGATCATGACGAACGAACTCAGCAGACGCAGCTTCGTTGGACTGGCGGGCGCGGCCATGGCGGCCTCGCGCGTCACCGGCGCCAACGATCGCATCAATATCGGCCAGATCGGGATTGGCGCGCGCGGCGGGTATCACCTGAAAGCTTGCCTGCGCCGGCAGAAGGCGCGTGGAGATGTCCAGGTGGTCGCGGTGTGCGACGTATATCGCAAGCGGCTCACGAAGGCCGCCGGCGATGCCGAGGGCGCCAAAGCATATCTGCACCACCAGGAACTCCTGCAGCGCGCCGATATCGACGCCGTCTTCATCGCCACGCCGGACCACTGGCACGCGCCCATCGCGCTGGCGGCCATCGCCGCCGGCAAGGACGTGTACCTGGAAAAGCCCATGACCCACACGCTGGCCGAGGCCAAGGAGTTGTGTGCGCGCGCCCGCGATGCCAAGCGCATCGTGCAGGTCGGCGTGCAGGGCACCTCCTGGACGCGCTGGCACAAGGTGCGCGAGATGGTCGAGAGCGGCATGCTCGGCCAGGTGGTGGCCGCGCAGGGCACTTACAGCCGCAACAATCCGGAGGGCGACTGGAATTGGGACATCGATCCGGAGGCCGGTCCGCAGGGCACAGGCGATAACTATGTCGACTGGCAGCAGTGGATCGGCGCGGCGCCGGCGCGCCCGTTCGATGCCGACCGCTTCTTCCGTTTCCGCAAATACTGGGACTACTCGGGCGGCATCGCCACCGATCTGCACTATCACATCGTGGCGCCCTTCCACATGGCGCTCGGCAATCAGCACCCCACACGCGTGGCCGGCATGGGCGGCCTGTGGGTCTACAACGACGGCCGCGAGGTTCCCGATACCTTCATGGATTCCGCCGATTATCCGGGCAAGTATACGATCACGGTGGAATCGTCGCAGGTGAACGAAGTCGGGCCCGTCACCATGCTGCGCGGCACCAAGGCCACCATGTTCCTGGGCGACGAATGGGAAGGACCCCAGAACCGGCAATTCGATCACGCGCAGATCGTCGCCGAGCAGCCCTATCGTAAGGAGTTCATCGAGAAGTGGGGCAAGCCGGAAATCGTCGTGCCCGGCCTTGGCAACGAGGGCGACGACAAGCATGTGGACAACTTCTTCGACTGCGTGCGGTCGCGGCAGGAGCCGAATTGCAGCGCTTCGCTGGGCTACACCACCATGACCCACATCGCGCTGGCGGTGCGCAGTTACCGCGAGGGGCGGATGTTCCATTTCGATCCCGTGAAAGAAGAAGTGAGCTGATCCCCTTGCAACTTCTACCTATCTCGGGCCGGCCGGCAGATGCTCTTCGACATAGCGCGCGATTAGACTATATACGTGCAATGTCGTTCCGCTCCCCTCCGAGATTGAGTGCGTACGATTCGGATACTCCATGAATTCGAACGGTTTGCCTAACTCGATGAGGCGGTTCAACAGTTTTTGGGTGCCCTGGAAATGCACGTTATCGTCGCCGGAGCCATGCACAATAAGCAGCTTGCCCCGGAGTCCTTCGGCGAAGTTGATTGGCGATCCGCTGCGGTAACCTTGCGCATTCTCTTCCGGTAATCCCATATAGCGCTCCTGATAGATCGTGTCATACAACTTCTGATCCGGAACCGGCGCAACGGACACTCCCACACTAAACAGGTCGGGAGGCCGGAACATCAGATTCAGAGTGTTGGAACCGCCGCCACTCCAGCCCCACACGCCCACCCGGGTCACATCGACATAAGGCCGCTGCCGGGCGAGAGCCAGAACCGCTTCGGTCTGTTCCTGCGCGGAGAGCACGCCCACCGCGCCGTAGACCGCCTTCCGCCAGGCCCGGCCCTTGGGCGCGGGGGTGCCGCGATTGTCGAAACTGGCGATCAGATAGCCATCGTCGGCCAATGCCCGGTGAAACAAAGTGCCGTTTCCCAGCCACGCGTCCAGGACGGTAACGCCCGCCGGCTCTCCATAAACGTGCACCAGCAGCGGGTATTTCTTGGACGGGTCGAAAACCCGCGGCTTAAGGAGCCATCCATCCAAGGTCGCGCCGTCGGCCAATGAGAGTTGCAGGAACTCGACCGGGGGTTCCACCGATGACGCCACATTGGCGCGCAAAACGCTATTGTCCTCGAGTGTGCGAACAGACTTGTGGTCCGGCAGACTGAGCAGATCCGTGACCGGCGGCCGATCGAACCGGGAGTACGTGTGGAAGGCCCACTGGCAATTCGGAGAGATCCGGTAAAAGTGTGTACCAGGCTGTTCCACGGGGCTCAGACGAACCGCCGGCCCGGGTTGGTCCACGGCGGACCGGTACAGATAACGCTGGGTGGCGTTCCCCGGAGCGGCCAAGAAGTAGATCCAGCGGCTATCCGGATCGATGGCCTCTATGCCGATGACGTCCGCGGCTTCGGACGTGATCGGGACCGGTTCCCCGCCGTCGCGCGAGATGGAGTATGCGTGACGCCACCCATCGCGCTCGCTCAGCCACAGAAACCTCTTGCCGTTATTCAGCCAATCGAAACCCCCGCTCTCTCTTCCAGGACCTCCGCTCTCGGGCACGTCCACCCACGCGTCGTCCCGATCGCTGAAGACGGCTTTCGCCGCGCCGGATTGGGGGTCGGCGATGAAAACGGTCGCCGTATTCTGTTTCCGATTGAGCTGGCCGATAGCCAGGCCGCTGCCGTTCTCCACCCAGTCCACCCGAAAGATGTAATGGTTGCGCGGATCGCCCGGGACCTGCATCCATCGTGGAGCGCCGCCATCCACGCCGGCCACGCCTACGCGCACCGCGGAGTTCTTCGTGCCGGCGCGGCGATGCTGTTCGGGATGAACGGTGAATCCCTTGCAAAACTCGCCGATGCTAATCACGCTGAGATAAAGCAGGTTGTCGTTAGCGGCTTGCAGCCACCGCGGCACGCGTGGATCGGGCTTAATGCGGGTCAACTCGGAAGGGACGTTGGTATCGAGCAGGAAACCCCTGGTTATGAAAGATCAACCGGGCGAGCGCCGGATTTGTTGCGGCTGAAATCGAGGTCAAGCCCTTTTAGGGGCGACTCCGCGAACAGTTCAACCAGGCTCTTTCTCCCCGCGGGCCCTTCACGATGGGACGATGGCGCGGCGGCGGTTTCCTTTTCCTCAAGAGCATCAAGGGCCTTTTCGAGAAGGTCATCCACGTCGTGGAACTGGCCGCGCTGAATTTGTTCCCGCACGCGTTGTTCAAGCTCTGGGTTATGGATTTCGATGTTCATTGAGAAGCTCCCTTCAACTCCTTCTTTCAGGGTACGCCAAAAACGAGCGGCAGTTGGCGAAGCCACGAAACCCGATGGCCGCCTCAAGGGTTCGGGAGTCGTCCAAAACCGCGGTGGCTACAAACCTGGGAACGTTCGTCTGAATTTCAGATAGCGGCACGGCAGGCCTGCTCGATCTGTTCCGCCAGACGCCGGGCCTCGCGGTCGCCCTCAATGCGCAGCGCGCGCGCAATGACCAGCGCATCGTCCTTGGTCGGGTTCTCAAGCGCCCGCTTGTTCCATAACGCGTGCGTTCCGTACGCCGCGAAAGCGCGGCGGTATAGATTCGCAAAATCGTCTCGTTGTGGCGACTCGGCGGTCATGATACCTCCTTTTACCACGCGAGATCCTGTCCCGGCAAACCGGGACGGGGCCATGCGCCGCGCCGGCGAGCGAAACCCGCCCAGGCGTCCCCATCAGTGGGGACAACGGCACGCCGAGTGCGTGCGCTACGTACGCGCAGGCCTTGGCTATGATCCGCAGCGGACTGACTCCAGCAATTGCCTCGTGAATGCTTCTGCAGGCTGCGTGAAAACTCGCTCGACGGGACCCGACTCGACCAGCCGGCCTTCCTGCAGGACACCGACTGTCTGGCACAAGCTCAGGACCGACTCGAGATCGTGCGAGACATATAGAATAGCCATCCCGAGCTCGCGGTTGAGACGGCGGAACAGTTCCAGGATCTCTACCTGGGATAGCGCATCCAAGGCGCTGGTGGGTTCGTCGGCCACCAGCAGTTTCGGCCGGTGCATGACGGCCATGGCAATCACCACCCGCTGCGCCTGGCCGACGCTCAATTGGCGTGGATAGCAGCGCAAGAAGGATTCATCGCCCGGCAGCCCCATATCGGCGAGCAGTTGGCGAGCGTAGGCGCGGGCGGAGCGCCAGGGTTCCGGCCGGTGCGCACGCCAGGCCTCCCGCATCTGGGTCTCAATCCGGAGCGCCGGATTGAGCGCGGACATGGGGCTCTGCAGCACCAAGGCAATCTCACTGCCGCGTAAGGCACGTAGATCCCGCTCGCGGCAGGCCATTAGCTCGCGGTTACCGAACAAGATGCTGCCTCGCACCGTACCGCCGCGCAACTCCAGAAGCCGTAGCACCGCCAGGGCTATGGTGCTCTTTCCCGATCCGCTGAGCCCGATGAGCCCCATGATCTCGCCGCTGTGCAGGAGAAAACGAACGGACCGCAAGATGCCCGGTTTCGCCGGGTAATCGACGGAGATATCGACTGCCAGGAGCGGTTCGGTGCCGTCTATTTCCGCCCGTCGATCCACAATCGCTCCACATTCCACAGCAACCGCGGCGTCAACACCGCTGGCGCCGCGTTCCGTAGCGCCGGGGATACGCCCACCAAGGCGTCCTTAGTCGCCAGGAACAGAACGGGGGCCTGGTCCCACACCAGTTCCTGGACTTGATCGAAGAACTGCTTGCGGCGGGCGGCGTCCGTGGTGGATGCCTGCGCGCGCATCAGCCGGTCAATCTCCGCTTCCCACGGGGTCGCCGGTGTCTTTTGGTTCGGATTCCAGGCGTGGTTGGCCGACGAACTGAGCCACAGGTTCATCTGCTCGTTGGGATCCAGGTCCACGTTCGTCGCCCCCAGTAGGCAGGCTTCATATTGAGAGGATTTGCCGATCCGCTCCAATAGAGAAGCGAAGTCCAGAGTGACCACATTGAGCCGGATTCCGATGGCCGCCAGATCCTGTTGGATCATGGCAGCGGCGCGTTCCCGGGCCCGGTTGCCGGCGTTGGTGACGACCGAGAATTCCACTGGGTGGCCCTCCCGATCCCGCAACTGGGAGCCCTCCCAGCGGAAGCCATCGGCGGCCAGAAACCGGCGGGCGGTCTCCAGATCAAATGCATGTGGCTTTAGCTTCTGATTGAACCAGAAGCGATTGGCCGCTGAAAACGGGCCGATTCCAGGCTGGGCGTGGCCGTGGAACACCATGCGGCAAAGGTCGTCGCGCCGAATGGCGTGCGAAATGGCACGCCGGAAGTTCCGGGAGGCAAACCAGGTTTTGCTGTACGGCGGGATGGGCGCCGAGGGGTTCATGTTGAACCAGAGCATTTCGCCTTCCAGCGTGGGGCCGGCGTCCCGAATGTCTGTGCGCCGCTCACCGACGAGTTGTTCGAACTGATCCGGATTGAGCGATGAGATCAGGTCCACCTCTCCGCGCCGGAAACGCATCAATTCGATTTCCCGGCTGCGCTGGATCTCCAGGCGCACCGTGTCCAGGTACGGCAGGCGGCGGCCATGATCCATCGCCCAATAGTTGGGGTTCCGGGTGAGCAGGATGAAGGAGCCGGGCTTATGTTCCGCCACGCGGAAGGGACCCAGAACCGCCTGCTCCTTGAGTGCCGAGCGGCGCGACAAGACGGCCACCTGATCGAATATCCTGGCCACTCCTGCCACAGTCTCCGGGAAGACGATGGAGACGCGGAGCTTGCCCTCCACGATGGCGCGAACCGGGCCGGCTCCGGAGCGGAACGCATCGCCGGTCGGCGAGTGCACCGCGGGATCCATCAAGACCTCCATGGTGTAGGCCACGTCGTCGGCCGAGAATGGCGTCCCGTCGGAAAAAACCACACCCTCCCGCAACTGGAACGTGATACTGCGACCGTTCTTTTCCACCTTCCAAGACGAGGCTAGCTCCGGTTGCAGCTCCTGCGTGAGACGGTTGACCCGGATCAGGACCCCGCCGGTCAGATATTTGACGGTTTCGGAATTCTCGTCATCGACCAGCTCCGGGTGGAAGGTACGGGGCTCGCCGTACAGACACAGCCGCAGTTCCCCACCCCATTGCGCGGCCAGGTGGCCGGCGCCCAGGACGGCCAACAGGTACAGTCCAGCACGTCTCATACGCTGTATGGATCGGCGGAAACGAGCATATGGAATAGGCTCACCACGGCGATCAAGACCAACAACGGCGCCAAAATCCAAGGACTTGCGGTTATCGAAGGCAGGTTTTCGAGCTCTTGGAGCAGTCCGCCCCAGGACGGCAGGGGTTCGGGGACGCCCAGCCCCAGCAAACCGAGGGTGGCTTCCGCCATCAGAAAGATGGGGGTGGTGACCAGGAACTGGGCCAGCGCCAACGGCAGCAGATTGGGAGCCAGGTGCACCAGCGCCAGGCGGCTGCGGCGGCACCCGGAAGCGCGCGCCAGCAGCACAAAATCCGATTGCAAGTGACGCTTCACAGAGGCCAGCATCACGCGGGAAGGCGCCGCCCAACCCAAGAGACCCAGCAATCCGAAGGTGACCAGCATAGTCGCCACGGGTGGGGCGTTCAGGGGGAGCATGGCGCGCACCGCCAGCAGAGCGAACAGCCAAGGCATGGAGAGCGACAGGTCGGCCATAGCCATGGCGGCGCGCTCCCACCAGCGGCCCAGGCAACCCGCCAGCAGGCTGATGGCGAGGGCCATACCCACCGAAAGCAGGGCGGCGGCTGGAGCCAATAGCATGGAGCCACGGCCGCCGTAGATCAGGCGGGAGAGACGATCGCGGCCCAGTGCATCCGTCCCCAGGGGGAAACTGTGGCTGGGCCGGGCGTTCGGCGCGTCGCGGAACTGGGTGGCATACGAGTGCGGCGCCACGTGTTCGGCCGCCAGCAGAACTCCGAACAGGAGCAACAACAGAACGATGGCAACGCGGCGCATGGTCATGCCCACGCCTCCCGGGCCACGCGCAAAGTATCCGTCATGAGGTTGGCCGCGGCCGTCAGGCCAGTGATGATCAGGGTGACATTGACCAGCACCGGAAGATCGCGCGCCACTGCGGCCTGCCATACCAGTTGTCCCACGCCCGGAGAATCGCACAGCGCCTCTACCGGTATGAGTGCCCCCACCGCCATGCTGACGGAGACGCCGGCCAGAGCCAGCATCTCGGGCAGGACCGGCGCCATTACATGAAACGTAAGCAGGCGGAACCGCCGGATGCCGAGCGCCTTGGCTGCCAGCACATGCGGCGCCTGGCAAGCGGCCCGTACAATGTTCCGTACGTAGCGGAAGATGCGAGAAAACAGGATGGCGGCCACGGCCAGGGAGGGCGTCCCGCCCAGGTACAGACACCCCAGCGCCACCACTGCGGTCGGCACGCACAATAACGCACCGGCTGCCAGCGATGCCACAGCTTCGCAACTCCTGGCGCGGGCCAGCTCGAGCATCGCCACGGCCAGCAGAGCCGCTGCCCAAGCCAGTCCCATTCCCGCCAAACCCGATCGCAGGCTCACGCCGCCACGGTCGGATAAAAGCTCCCTTACAGGCCGGCCCAGCGAGATCGAAGTGCCCAGATCTCCGCGCCAGAGCCGCTGCAGATAATGTCCATAATACGCCACAATGTCAGATCCTTCACTGAGCTGCCGCTCGATGGCTGTGTGGCTGCTGCTGTTCAGCCGCGCATCGAGCATGCGCTCGTCCATCCCGAACCCCGGCGCCATGCGAACCAATGCCCCCGCGAGCAGACCTCCCGCTATAAGAATCGTCAGCAGGAGGGCTGCCCGTGAGGCCAGTGCCACGATTAACACCCTTCGAAATGGAGTCGTAAGCGTCACTGGTTTAGGCCACCCAAGTAGCAGGTTGGAGAAAAGCGCCCCGTACGGCCGAGCAGCCCCAGGACGCCGAGTCTTTCCACGCCGGCGAACCGGCGCTGAGCGATGCCTGTAAGCCCCGGCCTAAGAAGCAGGAGGGGGCGTTGTTTGAAGCGATACCGCCGTCAATGAAAGGGATGTCAAGCTCGCGTCCCTCCCATCCGTCGGCCACGGTTTGGTCTTGGCCGGCCACCGGCAGAGTGTCAGCCGGAATGTTGCTGGCTGCACCTTCCTGCGTGGCGCGCCTTTGCGATGGTGCGCCCAAATCCTGGAACAGGCTGAGCGGTATTTGGACTGCGGCGAGTCCCGGCGTCAGTTGCATCAGTATGATAGCCATGTGGGTCCTCTCGTTTAGGCTGATGTGCGTTCCCATTAGAGAACCTATCTGTCGCCGTATGCCGCAACCATGGCCGTGTCGGTGCTCTCCCCCCAGGTAATTGATTCGCCCCAGGTAATGGACTCGCCCCAGGTAATGGACTCGCCCCAGGTAATGGACTCGCCCCAGGTAATGGAACTGCCGCTGAGCACACTGGCGCTCCAAATGGACGACTCGCCCCAGGTGATGGACTCGCCCCAGGTGATGGACTCGCCCCAGGTAATCGAATCGGGGATGACTACGGTAAGCTGCCCAGTAGTTTGGTTCACTGTGGCTGCCGGCGACGGGGAATAGCCGGTCGGGAGAGCTTGGGTATTGGTCAGCGCAGCATTGATATTCAGGTAGCCCGCGCCGATGGTAAAGACGTCGTAATAGTCGGTGTAACTGATCCCCGTAGTGGGGTCGGTGACCGTGCTGCTTGGCGCGAAGGTCTTGGAGGCGGTCTGCATCAGCACTATCTTGATCTGATCCGGTGTGATGGCGGGATTCTGTTGCAGCATCAAAGCGGCCGCACCGCTGACCACCGGGGTCGCCATGCTGGTCCCGTTCAGAGCGAAATACATGGGTGTACCGCCTTGCAGGCCACCATAGGACGCGGGGTCGACTTGGTTCGAGGGGTATTCCAAATCCAGCGTAGAGCCGGGTACTCGCAAGGAAGCTATCTGGTTGCCGGGGGCCACGAGATCCGGTTTCACGACAAGATCGCCGATGGTCGGTCCTTTGGAGCTGTAGCTGGTAACTATGTCATCCGACGGGTTGGGAGTTCCCTCTGCGTTCATGGCGCCGACGGTGATGACGTACGGATCGTTGCCCGGCGAGTTAATGGTGCCATATCCCTGGGTGCCCTGGGAGTTGTCGCGCCCGTCATTGCCGGCCGCCACGACCACCGTGATGCCGGATTTCCAGGCTAACTCGACGGCCTGGCAGAGCGGATCGACAGTATAGCTCTCGAAGATGCCCCGGCCCAGCGACAGGTTGATGACCCCGATATGGTAGGTATTCTTCAAGTCGATGGCCTGTTCGATGGCCGCGATCACCGCGCTGTCGCTTCCAGAGCCGTTCGCGTCGAGGACGCGCAGATTCAGGAGGTTGACCTGGGGGGCAACGCCTTTGAAGGTCCTGGTAAAGCCGGCACCGGTGGAGTTCGTACCGTTGCTGCCGATAATTCCGGCGACGTGAGTGCCGTGGCCGTATTGGTCGGCGGTACCGGTACCGACGAAATCCTGGCTATAGACCACGCGCGAACCGTTTGTGCCCGCCACGCCCAGATCCGCGTTGGTGTTGTCAATGCCGCTGTCGATCACGGCTACGGCTACACCGGCGCCCGTGTAACCGGACTGCCAGGCAAGATTGGCGCCCACCGTGGCGGTGGTGATATCCAGGTGGCGCTTCACCTGCCTGTCCGGCGAAATATACTTCACGAAAGGCAGTTTGGCCAGCACCGGCAGGACCTTTGCCGGAACCGTGACGGTGACGAAGGGCACGTGGCGGAACTGCCGGTTCGTGGTGGCGCCCTGTCCCGCGATGATCGAGAGCATGGCCTGGCTAGGCTTGGAACTGAATTGGATCAGCACCGTAACTTTCGTGTTGGGCGCCAGATTCTGGAGGTCGGGTGACAAAACGCTAGCAGCGCTTTTCGAGCCGGAGCCGGCAAACGCCAGGCTCGCGCTCAAGAACAAAGTGAAGATTCGAAGAGTGTTTTTCATGACAGCCTCTCTGATTGCAGGCCGGCTGCCATACATAACTAACTTGTTGTCAAAGGCTTAGATCGATGCGCCCAGGACAGTCTGTCACCCTTGGGACAAAGTGTCCCCGGGGGCATGCGTCCCGTGGTAGAAGGCACCACACACCGCTGACCGACGTGCGCGGCTCAGCAGATTCAGTACGTTACGGAGCCGGGCCCGGAGGGCACCCAGGGAGCGAACTCAGGGGCGCGTCAGGATCTGCGCGCGACGGGTTGCTCGATGTGCGTGGCGAGGGCCGCCAGATCGTGACCGGTGTTCGAGCGGGATCCCTTGTGGGACTGCTTCACCAGGTACATGCGGCGGTCGGCTTCAGCCAGCAGGTTTTCCGCGTCGGCGCCGTCTTGCGGAAAGAAGGCGGCGCCGGCGCTGATCGCCAAAAGGCGCTCGCCGCAGACCGTCACGCCGGCATCCACCACCAGCTTCTGCAGCGTGTCCAGCTTCTCGGGCAGATCGCAGGCCTTGAGGCCTGGAAGCACCAGAACAAATTCATCTCCGCCCATGCGCGCCACGTAATCGTACTCGCGGCAGTTCTGCTGCATTCCGGTGGCCACCAGTTTGAGGACCTTGTTTCCCTCCAGGTGACCGAAGCGATCATTCACTTGCTTAAACCCATCCAGGTCGCAGACCAGCACGGTCGCCTCGGTATTGCTACGTTTGCAGCGGGCCAATTCGCCGTCCAGGTGCAGGAACAGAGAGCGCGCGTTGGGCAGACCGGTGAGCCCGTCGGTAGTGGCCGAGATGGAAGCCTGCTGGAACTTGAGCGCGTTTTCTATGGAGAGCGACACCTTAGGTTTGACCGCCTCCAGCACGCGCAGATGATCCCGGCTGAAGGCATCCCGGCTGGCGTGGTAGAGCGCCAGCACGCCCGTGATGCCCACGGCGTTCTGCAGTGGGACCGCCAGCGCGGAACGCAGAGTGCTGAACCTGGTGGGATCGTTCAGATAACCCGGTTCCACGGATGGATTGCCGTTGATGATAGGCTTACCGTTTTCCGCCACCCAGCCCGTGAGGCCCTGGCCCATGGGGATTTCCAGGGACGAGAAGAGGCGGAAGTTCTCGCCATTGACGTAGGCCGGGACCAGGCGATCGCCCTTGCACACATAGACGACAATCGCATCGTAAGGAATCAGGCCGCGCAGGCGGCTGTCGAGGACCGAGAGGGTCTCATGCAGGTTGAGCGAGTTTCCCAAGTCTTGCGTCAACTCATAGAGCATCTGGAATTCCTGGCGGGCCGCCGCGATGGACGAGAGAAAGTCGGGTTGGGGTACGTCGGAGCGCTTCGATTGCTCGAACCCGGCTGCGGGGGCCTGGCTGCCGGGGCCTTCCGCCTGCTTCGGTTGGAACGCGGGTTGGGCGGACCGGGTCGGCGCCAGTTTTTCCCAAGTCCTGTAGTTTTGGCGCAGGCACTCGACTACCCGCGGGTCGTAAGATTTGCCAGCCTCCCTTACTACCACTGCCATGGCCTCGTCGATCGGCAGAGCGCGGCGGTACTGCCGGTCGGAAGCCAGCGCATCCAGGCAGTCCGCGGCCGCGAGGATCCGCGCGCCGATGGGGATCTGCTCACCATGCAGACCATCCGGATAGCCGGTACCGTCCCAGCGCTCATGGTGCGCACGGACGATGGGCACGACGGGATAAGGGAATTCCACGCGCGCCAGGATCTCCGCCCCGACCACCGGGTGAATCTTCATTTTCTCGAACTCTTCGGGCGTCAGTTTTCCCGGCTTTGAGATGATGTGTTCGGGTACCGCAAGCTTGCCGATATCGTGCAGAATCGAGGCGGCCCGCAACGCCTGTAATTCGGTATCGTCCAGCCCCAACTCTTTCCCCAAGGCCAAGGCGTAGGCCGGGACCCGTTGCAGATGCTCATGCGTGTAGGCGTCCTTGGCCTCGATGGCCAGCGCCAGGGCCTCGATAGTGCGGAGGTGGAGGGCTGCCGTATGCTCGGCATGCTGTTTTTCCGATTCCAGTTTCCCCAGATACAGGCGGTAGGAGCGAAACATTATGTAGAGCATGGGCAGGATCAGGGAGGGAGCTTCCCATCCGATTCGGCGGCCAACCAGACTGACCAGTCCGGCCGCCGCGGCTCCGGCCAGGTAATAGGGGAACGACCAGAAATAAGTGCCACGCCAAGTCTTGAGGACGTTCTTGTTTTCTGTGAGCGAGATTACGCCGGCAATCGAAAAGCTGTTCACCAGGAAATAACCCGTGGTTGCGGCAGCCAGGGCCAGGATGTCCAGTTTGCCGGGCGCGCCAAGGACCCGATACGTAGCACACCCGGCGGAGACGGCCACCGCCATGGCAGAACAGTTGAAGACAAAATGCACCGGCTTGGTACGCTTGCTTACCCGCCAACCCGTCTGCACGGCGGCCGCCACGCAGGCCAGTGCCATGGTTTCCCCGTAGCTGAATTCCACCATGCTCAGCAGGATGAATGCGTAATTCACCGACATGACGCCGGTCACGGCGGGCAACTGTACTTTAAAGGCAGAGGCGAGCACTGCGACCGCCACGCAACAGAGGTACTGGCGTGGATCGTGGCACGTCCAGCCGGAAATGGCGTGGGCGAAGCAGGAAAGGCCCGTGCAAATGACGGCGCCAATGTAAAGCTTGGCCTTCCA
>OBLU010002398.1_pt1 | contig 17320 bp, 19 predicted proteins | sample 1518681 | NCBI WGS metagenome assembly OBLU01 (sample SAMEA3539304, study PRJEB22396) | soil metagenome | biome: tundra; feature: field; material: soil | place: USA | collected 2010-05 | depth 0.15 m | reverse complement strand
CTTCCTTCACACGGAAGGGGTCGCAGGTTCAAACCCTGCAGCGCGCACCATCCTTTGTTTTCAATGCTTTTATGATTTTTTAAGTTCCAACTAACAACAAAACTAACAACGGATTCAAATAGATTCACTCGTGTTATCGACGTTCACTGATGTTTGGCAAATTGAATTTCCTGCCCTTTTCCGTCTGCGAAGCGATCCCATTTTTTCCGTAAATAGTATCCAAAATGTCTCCGAAAAAATCTCCAATTTGCGGCAGTGAGGTGGGAGTTTTCTCAACTGCATTTTGGTCTTGATCGCTGGTTGACATCACCGGAAACAGGACGACGTTGCGATTGGCTGGTGTGGACGTGAATGCAGTTGGCAGTAATAAGTTGTCAGTAGTAAATACGCCCATGCCAGCCATGCTTTTCACGTCTTCCCAATCTCTTTCCATAATGGTTCAAGGTCATTTAGAGCCATCATGATGGTCCAACATGAACTCCAAATCGCGCGAATCAAGAGGCTTTGGAGTGTTCTTTAGCATACCTGATCGACAAGAGGCGGAGCAGGTCTGTTCTGGCCTTATTGCCATCCTTATGCACTGCCTCCTCTGCCCGCTCCTGTCTTATAATCTTAAGAATCCTTTTCGGATCAATGATGATTTCCCGCTCCTGTCGGCCATCCAAGTAAGCAATCACGTCCTCCGGATTTGCTATCGCCGCAATGATCCAGGGGTTTGCTTTACCATGTGCCCGAAAGTGAGGAGACTTGGCGGCAACCCGTATATCCAGCGTCCATGACAGGCCCATTTTTGCATGCGGTTTATTGTATCCTCGATAAAGCGTGAACGGTTTGGACAGGCTATGTAAAACTGACAATTCCTTTTCTGTCATCCAAGATTTCCGGACTTCCTCTTTGTGTCGATTAAAGAAGCTCAACCATTGGCGGCGATAAGCCCATGAGGTGTCTACCATTCTCCACACGCCAGCCGCTGCCCGAACATAATCAGAACATGCCTTTAACCGCCTCTTCCATGGGCTGTTGAAAAAAATTAGGGTGCTACATTGGCTCCCGAAGAAAGAAACAAAACTTCCGCAATGTTTTGTTTCTTCAAAATAACGGAGCGCTTCTCGTTGGAGTTCAGCCTTCTGCGCATAGAACTCTTGTCGCTTTTCGGCCGTTATGCAGGGCAGACTAATATTATATTCAAAAGTCTCGATGGCGTAGGGCCAATATTTGTAACGCTTGCCAGCTTCGTAAAGTTCTTTTTCGAGTTCCCAGTTCATTGACATTTTCGCCATTATCGTGACCAAGATATACCGGATTTATGTCGCACCCGAAATTCTACTGTACGAGTCAGTTTTACTAGCAGTCAAGTTGAAAACAGTTATTCACATCACATGCGCCAGGCTGCAGGTGAGGTCTGCAATGTGCTTATGAAATCGAACTGGATGGTTGGGCAGCGAAAATTGCTCGCCCAATGAATTTCCGAAAAGATCGTCTCTCCCGAACAGCTTTGCAGTTTCATCAAAGAGCGAATGAAATAATTGCCCGCTCAATATTCAAACCTGCTCGTCTCTTTCAAAAACCGCTCGATTTCGGTGCAGGCTATTCTTTTGTGACGGAGTGCGCTTGAGCTTTTTAATAATCCGCGTTCGATGAGGCGATAAACTGTTTTTGTCGACGTTCCCAACAGTTCGGCGGTTTCTTTTGTGCTGTAGGCTAAGCGTGTAAGAGTTTTTTTTGATTGTCAGTGGGAATCGCCGGGCCTGATGATGAGTTTGGGATTTGCAGGCCAGAAATCAATTGCTCCAGGTTTTGGGGATCAATCGTGAGCTGGCCAGTGAGGTTGAGGGTGAGGGTGATTGGGGTGGTGTTCATTTTGATATTGAGGAAAATAATACCCGTTGTGTTGAGCCGGCGCAAATGGACCGGGATTTGTTTGAAAAGCAATGGTGGGGTGATTGAAAAAGAAAAAGGCACCCTGATTAAACAGAGTGCCTTGGAAAATGGGAGCCAATTTTACTTCGTTCCGAGAATGGCGTCCTTGGCAGCTTTGGCTACGCGGAATTTGACGACACGCTTGGCTTTGATCTGGATCGTTTCGCCAGTAGCCGGGTTGCGTCCAATGCGTGCTTTGCGATCGACCAACACCAGCTTGCCGAGCCCTGGAATGGTGAATGTGTCCTTGGCGTTCTTGTAAGCCAGTTCTGCAATGTGTTCGAGAATCTCCACCGCCGCTTTCTTGGTGATGTTGCTCTTGGTTGCGAGTTCAGTTGCTATTTCAGATTTGGTCAGGGCTTTTGCCATAATTCGTTATGTTTGTTTTGTTTGTTAATGGTTGATGTTGATCGGCGAATTAAAGCGGGTCAGAAGCCAAGTGCCAAGATAAAACCGCGTCTTTATTGAGGAATGTACGCCATTCGACAACCGCATCTTTACATTCCAGCTAGTTTGGGCGAAAACATCTGAGTGACCGTGATGATGAAATTACCGCTGAACAGCAAAACCAACTTTTCTCCCACAGCACGATGAAACATGCCGCGAACAATCGGTGTGCAATTCGGCAAGGTCGCGCATTTTTAAACCGTGAACATTCCTTCAGATATCGATAAGCTGGTCGCTGGTGCTACGTTCAAATTCCACACAAAAAAGGGTGGCAACGGACAATGCGTTTTTGTTGAGGGAGGGTTTATCATCACAGCAGCCCATTGTGTGAACTGGGATTGTGCCCACATGATGACCGTGGGGGAATTTTACTTGAACAAAATTGAAACTGGCAACGGCGATGTGATTGCTAGCACACTTGCGGTTGAACCCGTTAGCGACGTCGCCGTTCTTGGCAGCCCTGACAGTCAATCTTTCTATCACGACTCAGTAGTCTTTGATGATTTGTGCGAACGTGTTGCCCCCGTCAAATTATTGCGAATGACTCCAAAAACGTTTGAACCGTTTCCTGTTTGGATTCGGACGCACCTCGGGACATGGATTGCTGGCAAGGCGACTTACGATGGGAGCGATTCTACATTCGCATATCAAACTGACATCGAAATTCTCAATGGAACCAGTGGCGGCCCCATAGTGAACCATAAGGGCGAATTAGTGGGCATCGTTTCAAACGGCACTGATACTAGCAATCAAGGGGAATACACTTCTGCCGCCGGACTTTTACCATTGGCGTTGCCAGCTTGGGTTATCGCTCGCTCAATCACATGAAACATTACTGATGAATTGCCCAGCGGACGGTTGCACATTCCGCCGCGTCTTTCAGCCGCGCAGCCATCGCTTTTGGGCCTCACGCCGTCCCCAACTTAGACGCCTCTTGTATACCCACACCAGCCTTTTTACGTCTTCCCAATCTCCCTCCACAACGGCTCCAAATCATGATCGGTCAAAGCCATCAAGCGAATGTCTTTCTTGCCTGCCAGAACACCGTTTTTAAACGCCCAATCCAAGGCTGCCCGATCTGCTCCCGTTTGACCGCCAGACCTGATTGTTAGGGAGGAATCAGACATTTCAAGGCGTGTTTACCCGATAGAACCGCTGTGGCAAATCGGCGTTGGTATCGGTAAACGTGAATGGCAGGGCTGGCGAATTTGTCGTGAGCAGCGTCACCCATTGTGGATTTGACAGATTAGTCACCGCCATGATGGTGTAACTGTTCGCCACCGCGCCGGTAATGGTCAGACTCACATTTCCTCCTGCAAAGTATATGGATTGGAAACCGGGTTTGCCTGCTTGTGTCACGGTAAAATTGCCTGCGCTCACGGCCAGCCCACCAGGAGCAATCACGGAAATCGGCCCGGTGGTAGCGCCCGTCGGCACGATAGCGGTAATCTGGTTGCTAGAATTGAGCGTAAAGGCCGCGTTGGTGCTATTGAACCACACCGCGGATGCTCCAGCAAAGTTCGTCCCTTTAATGACGACACTACTGCTTACGGCGCCGGATGCCGGTGAGAAATTGGTGATGCCCGGCACTGGCGAGCCGTCCACCTTTGCGCGGAAGACGGCGGCGATGTTGGCAGGAACGGCGCTGAAAAAGGTAAAACCGGTGTCCAATTCAATTTGCCGGGTAGATGTTAGGTAGGTCTGCCATGAACTGCTCAAACCGTTTGTGACATTCGGAATGGATACGGCAATAACACGGTTGGTGACGCTCAACCGGCTCAATGCTGTGCCGCTGTTGGTGCGCACAATCACGACAATTTTCCAGACATTTGAGCCGATGTATGCCTTGCCACTTGGGATTTTATTTGTGCCAAAGCCGCTAGGTCCACAAATGATAAGGAGTTCATTTCCTGCTGATACAAAGGTGTGGCAGTCGTTTTCAAGATTAGCCCAAACGCCCTGATTGTTCGGCCCTGATTGAGGCATGATGTTGGACATGAAGAACACGGTGTCATTGTTCGTCCGCGTGTTGGTGCGGTCCTCGGAAGGACAAAGGTGTCCACGATTAAAATTGATCGCGCCGACACCAACGTAATCACTGTCCGTCACCCGGTAAAAATTTGGTGGCAGGTTGGTGTCGGTGAAATACGTGGTCGAGCGTGAGGCCGAGCCTGTATCCCCCGTCGTATAATCCCAGCTCGCCCAAACCGGCTCGCCAAGGTTGTCGCTGTAATCAAGCGCCTCGACGTTGCGCTGAATCAGATAATGATTGTGATTGTTGGTGTTGGCAATTGCGCCGGTTGGATTGCCCAACTGCATCTGCAAGGCGACGTCGATGGTGGCATTGGCTTGAAAGGCAGTGCAGCACAGTACTACAGCACTGACACAGATTGCACGTATGATTGAGGGCTTATGCATTTTGGGCCTGAACTTTATCAGAAAAACAACACAAGTTCTTGTGAAGAATACACCAATTTGAATCGGGATGCGAGTCTGAATTTGCGGAGCGATTGGCCAGTCCGCAAGCGGTGGAGCAGCGAGGCGATTAGAGAGCCTAGTGCGGTGCGGATTGTTTCACTGGTAAAGCATTGGTCTTGGAGTGCGATTTCTCGTAATCCAGAATTGGCGCGATAGAATTCGCCGTAACCACATTCTGTCCCCCATGTCCAATTATTACAGCGACAACCTCCATATTCGTATTGAAGACTGGGCCACCAGACCAGCCGGGACCAACGTCACCCACAAACAAAACCTTATCTATTTTCACGCCACCATTTGTCATCGAAAACTTCTTCCCTGCCCATGCGTAAGCGATTTCGGTTGAGGTCTCGATTGTTGATGACTGCTTCTTGTCGTAACCCATGTAGATAATCGTATCGCCCTCGTTCAGCTTGGCAAAATCCCCCGCACGGAAAGGTGTCCCACTGATTGGGGGATTTGCTGAAAAGACCGCGAGGTCATAGCTCGGCAAAGCATATTTCAACTTTAAACTATTGACGCCTTGCCCGCTCATGAACAAAAGGTTGGTATCATGGTAAAGGTCGCGCGCGCCTTCAAAAACGTGCCAACAGGTAACAACATCTTTCTGTGGGCCGAGTGTAAACCCCGACGCGACTGGAAGCATGTTGGAGCGGATCATTATTGCCCCACACTGTGTTAAAAGTGACTCGTTTGTAGATAAGAGGGTTTGACCCGAAATCCCGCAAATCACCGGCAGCATAAGTGCCGCCAGCCCAAAATTCATTGTGATAATTCTTTTCACGCAGGGGAAATTAATCTCATGCAGCCAGATTAATCAAGAACAGCAAAGGCGCTAAGTTTTTTCCATCTCCCCTTCAACTTCATTTTCCCTCCATCACTTTTATCTGGCTAGGCGATTCCAAAACAATTTCCGGCTTGTCGTGATATTCGATGATGGTGCCGTTGATCTCTACTAACTGATTTTTGAGTTTCTGCAAATCCCCGAACTGACTCACGTTTTCTTGAAAAATCACGGCGGTAAACGGTGAGTCGGGTGATGGCTGGTCGAGGTTCAGAATAGCTACGTTGGGCCTGACCGTTACCTGCACAACTTTTCCCGTCACCACCAAAGTTTCCTCGTAATATTTACTGGCCTCCAAAGTCCCAATCTTCTCAGGAAGAACTCTTTGAACCGCGAGATTGGTGTTCTTGGGTAGCAGAGGAACAGGGCTGCCACACTTCAAATATTTCTGAATCTCATCTGCTAAACGATAACCGGCCAAAGCTCCCTGTTTTTCTGCCACTTGTTTAGCCTGCTTCGTGTAATCAGGGGGCAGACTTGGGGCGGTTTCAGAATTGGTGCTGCCCTGTAATTGTCCGCGCAAATACCCCTTTTCAATAGCCAGTTCACGGCTCTCCAAACTCCAATCTTTAGGTGATTGGTGCTTGATCAGTTCTGGCAATGAGGCTCTGGAATATTTTGCATCAATCTGGATGGCGTAATTCCATTGAGTTCGAGGATTGGGAGACGACCCTAACAGACCATCCCAAATACCATGTAAACGAACTCCTGATTGGGCCGGCTTCACATAAAACGCATTACCACCTCGATCACCTTTTGGATAAACAGCCGTGGTGAAAAGTGAAGCGCAGTGCAACGGTTGATGAATATCGCCAACCAAATGAATCAGCCAGGACAAATACACTGCCCTCAATTCAGGACTGGCATTGGTGTCACTCAACGTCTTTTCACACTGCATCACACCAAAAAGAATGTCGTCGGTTGGCTTTGGTCCAGGTTCAAGGGGAAATGCCGGCGGTCGCAAAGGATAATCGATGAAGTGCCAATTCGGATGGTCATATTGGCTGCCACTTCTCCTGATTTCATCGGGCCAGGTGCTGCTTTTCATAAACACGTATGCCGCCAAATCCAGATTGGGATTGGGATGATACGCTTTTTCCCATTTCGCAAAATCAGGATGCGCTTTCAACACGTCAAACACCTCGGCTTTCAGTTCTGGCGAAAGTTCCCGGTATGCTTCTGCTGCGATAACGACATGCCCCGGACCACTCCAGGCTAACGCAACACTGGGGATTAACAGGGAACAGACGGCTAAAAAAAGAGCGAGCAAAATTGATTTCATGCAGCCAGCTTAACCAAGAATGGCAAAAGGGTTAAGGAATTTCAGTCAGGATATCCGCCTTTTGTCCCGATTTGGCAAGGGCGCTTTGTGCCGTGAGGATTAAATTCACTCCGTTTGCTTCTCCGGCTCAACACAGAATTGACGCTGCCCAATTTCCGGCGCACACTCGCCGTATGGCGAAAAAGGCAGATACGAAACCAACCCCAACCGTTGCTTTTGACCATATCAACCGGCAAATACCGCCGGAGCCGCACACGGCCAACCATCTTGGCGACGAGGTAATGAAGGTGTTTAAGGTTTAGTCAAATGAATGCAAGTGAACTGAAGCACGGCAAGGCATACGACTGCACCATGGATGGAAATCTAGGGATTGAAAAGTCCATCATCGTTCCATTGGCCATGGATGCCAAAATGAAACAGCAATTCATCATCATCGAAGCCGATAAATTGCAAAAAAGTAACCCCGATTTTTTACGCAGGCTCATCGCGATGTCTTTTCAAGAGATCGTTGATGAAGATATTGACGGAGGGGACGACCGGCACTCGAGTTCCCATGTTATGAAATTCACGCTCGATGAGCATGGATCTCTTTACTACGAAGATTACGACTGCTATCTGGATGGCTTTGTCGAGACAACCCTGCCCAATTAACGTTGTGATTTTGCAATCCCAAAACATTAAATGAAAACCAAAGAACTGGACCCGCAAAAACTTGGCCCAAAAGAAGATTGGGAAGGTAACAACATCGCTTTTGCCTGCCCTGTCTGTGAAGAGGTGTATATCGTCAGCAAACAACTTCACGGCGAGCGCCATTGCCCAGCCTGTGGCAAAAGTCATGGCATGGTGACAGGGGGCAGGGACAGTGGCGGCAAGGCTTCAATCATCTGGGGTGACAAGCCCGCTTTTACTCTGGGACGCGAATATTCGCGCAAAGTAATCAGTAGCGTCCTTGGCGGCAGCGACATTGAATATCTCCCGACTGTGAACAATCGCGTCGTGTGCGGGTGTTTTACGCTCAAGCACAATCCTGAAGCGCCGGACATCGTTATACCAGGCACCGGGCCAGTCATCGAGCGGGAGGCCAGGCTTTTTTGCGCCCAGAATTATGCCGTTCCCATATTCATCAGGCGCCGGCCATATAAATGGGAATATGTGGGCGATTACAAAGCCGTGCGCTATTCAACCGACCCGGCGGACATCGCCGCGCATCACAAAGGCTCAATCACACCCTTGAACAAAGTTACCCGTGTCATTTTCTTGCAGCGCGGTGCGATGTCGTAATCACGAAATAGAAATATATGCCACAACCAAAGCTGAATTACTTGCGACGTGAATAGGCCGTTACCACTGTGTGCATACAAAGTTCTCCGGTGGGCTTGGAAATAGGGCGATACTGCAACTGATCCGCCGTAATGGCCGGTATTGCGGACAACCACGTTGCAGAACACGGTTCGAGAAAGGGAATCAGCAAGCGATTTGAACATTCCCAAGTCTCGGTTATATGCCACCACAAAGAGGTGCTGGACGCGACCTCGATACATCACAGCTCTTTCGAGGTCCATGAAGTCGTAGCAAATACTGACACCGATTCGGCCATACTTTTCGGCATCGAACACGTATTCGGCTGGGAATGGTCAGAACCAGACCTTGCTGCAAGTCAGTATTGAGGGGCTTGGCGCACGAAAATTCTTCATTGTTCAGAAGTTCATTTCCTTTTCGATAAAATCTCTGAACGAACTTCGGGGCGTCATTCCGTAAATCGGGTATCGCAACCGGCCAGATTCAACGGCCATTCTTGCCCGTTCATCTATTAAAGAACCTCTGGCCTCCATGTCCGGCGCCACCGTCCTCAATAAGACCCCCAGTCGTTTGCAAAGGCTTTCAACTTCTACAGTATTAGCAACGACAACTTGAGGTGCGCCGGTCTTTCTTCTGAATAAATATGCCAAGCCGGTTTCCATGAAGGGATGCATCGAAAGGCCCACAAAGGAAACCTTCGTTGCCCGCAGGACGACCTGCCGCGCCGTTTTCCAAATACTTTCATACACCTTGAATAGGGCCTTAGCTTCTTTTCTTTCTTCGGCGGTTTTGGACTGCTTAACGTATACAAAATCATTTTCAGAAATAAAGTTGTCAGATTCATCAAAAAGCTCCCAAGGGAAAACAATTGGAGGCACGGAAGTCGCTTTGTATCCTGCGAAAGTCATCGGAATGCGCTTTCTTATGTCCGGGTCAAACAGCGTTGCGAAGGAAAAGTCCTTTCCCTCTGGGTAAGCAATCCCGCCGTGCAATTTCAGGTAGTTAAAACCATGATTCGCGTGTTCATCCTTGATGTAAGAAGTATCGAAAAAACCGCTGGTTAAGGTGTTTTTCTCGTAGTTCGCAACTTCGGAAGCTCCAGACAGCTGCCTTCGGAGACGGTTCGCTTTAAGCAATAAGAAGTCCAAGTAGCAATCATAATTATATGAAAGCACAGTTATGTCGCTTCTGAGTGAACACAGGTCTTCCTCAAACAATCGCTGCACAAACGGGTAATAATCTGACTCTTGGAATTGTTCTTCGGGGTTATTAAACGAAAATGCCAAGCGCATTAGTCGTTTCATGTCCTGCACTTGTTCGGGATACTTTGCCGCTGCAAGCCTGCTGAACTCATCCACAGTCCCAAAGCAGCCGTGTCTGAACAATTCGGTGGAGGAATGAAATCCGTCAAAGTGTTTGAGATACACGTTCATCAGATTCGTACATTCCGCGGCTCGCAATACACGTTCTTGTTCCCCAAGGGAGCCAAATACTACAGCACGCAGGTCGCGTTCAAAGTGCTCTCGGGAACAAAGTCTTAGGCGTAGCTTTTCCCCTATTGGGTAACCAGAATTGAAAGAGGCTCCCGCCCCCAAGAATATGACGTGTGTTTCCTCTCGCAGCAGAGGTGTTTCTTCGCGTCTCTTGCGTTTTGTGCGTGCCATAAGATATACGCCAGAAACTACTACCAACAAATGGCTCCATTTGCACCATTTTTTACGGGCGTCTTGTGTTCTGACGGTTTTGTTTTACCGACTTCCTTTTCCTATGCAGATTCGACAGCATCATAAGCCGAGGGGGATTTTAGGCAATCGCAAAACATTGCGCAGAAAAGACTTTCGCGCCGGCTGAGTCGCCGTTTTTTGGCAGCAGCACAGCAAACAACACACATGCGGTTTCGGATCCATAATCTTCGGCACCGCTGCACTCCGCCCAGGTTGCCGCTCCATTCCGGCAGCCAAGTTTTCCCCGATTAACTTCGAGGGTCTAGAGAAAAGCGATCCAAGCGACCACAAAAAAATGGAATCAATCCTTGTCGCTTAACCGTGTTGAAGTTAGCAAACCGATATGTCCCCATACTAATAATCTTGGTGTTTGCAGTTTCTCTTAAAGCTTCCGATAATTCCGCATCAGACATTAAACAATACTTCAGTATCTGAATGATCCATCCTTGGCTAAAGCCTTGGGCAGACTCTTGCTTGTTCTGGTCTAGACCTGTTTCCTTAAAAAACTGGTTAACAGAAACACTACCAGTGGATAGCTGTTGGTAAAGCGGTGGACACTTGACCTTCAAGACTGCAAGCATCGGAATCATGAAGTCATCCGGAGCCTGCTTACTGCTATAATAAATGGCCATAACCGTGAAAACCTTCTCAATCTCGCGCAGTGTCAAAGCGAAATGATTCGCAAGGTTGCCTAAGGTTTCCACAAACAAACGTGCTTCCTTGATTTCTTTATTGGAAAATTCGTAGTGGGAAAAAAGGGTTTGACAGTATTCTGCACGTCCTTTTTCGTATATTTGTGAAAGCTGCGATTGCTTGTTCGGAAGATCAACAAAGAGGTTGGCAAATTTCAGCAAGTATGAACGGGCGTCCTTATCACCGTAAACGGTCTGGACATAACTTTCGATTTGTTTGAGGTTAACGAGCAACACAAATGCAACATTCTCAACATCGAAAAGGTGTTTTATTCGCTCCAACAAACCTAAAGCAAAATCTGGACGACAGCGATCAAGCTCGTCCACTATAATCGTGAGGGGAATACCTTGGTCTTCACGCACTTTTGCAGCGAGCTCCGCCAAACTTTTCTTGAAAGCAGTCATGGAATCTTTTTCAGCAACATAACTTTCAATTTTCTTTTCAATAATGCCTGCACCGACCTTGGAAACGTCAGAGGCTATATCAGATGCAATTTTATCCAGCTCTTTTATGTGTGCCGATTCAATGACACCGAATGAGGCTGCTCGCAGTCCGATTTTCATCGCAAGTCCAGCAAGGCTTTTCCCAACTTCACCAGCCTTCTTTTTGAAATCTTCACGACGTTCCAGTAACCCCTTACCTTCTTTTAAACGTTTGTCTACCAGTCCCAAAATTTCTCCAGAAAAAGACAAAAAAGGGTCTTCGTAATAGTCTGCTGCATAGGCATCGAAATAGATCACGTCCAACTCCTGCTTTTTCAAGGAAGCCAACCACATCTTTGCAAACGTGGTTTTACCTTCGCCCCAGGGCGCATTTACGATAATAACGAGGCTTTCAGATACATTTCGCAACAGACCAGTCAGCGCTTGCCCGAACTCCCTTCGTCCATACAACGCATTCTCAAATGGATCATCGTTACCAATATTTGCTTTTGGCGGACTTATTTTCATTCTGTTCTTCTAAATTATCCGTTTTCAGCCACAGTCGCAAGCCCGCCGCCAGCAACTCACAGCGCTGAATTAAAGTCCCGCGTCTCACCTCGACAGCAAGCTTGTTTTAATTCGATTGCGCGATAGCAGCCAACGGTGACCGGAAATCCACCGGCAACAATTTCGGTTTTACGCTGCGTTGTGAATTTTCCCCTCATTCCCTTTCCCAATCATCCAGCGACGGCACGGTGACTTCGGCGTGTTTCGAGTAGCGCAGCGTGTCAGCACCGTTGCTGCGCGATAAAAGCCATAAAAGACTCGGAATAAACGCCGATGGCTCGGCAATTCCCCTTCGGGGTGAATTTTTGGAGTAGGCCGCGCCTGCAAAGTAGGTCAACGTAGCGCGGCGTCTTGTTACCCAACATTTTCGCCGTTTCTTCGCGGCTGTAGATTCTCGGCTCATGGCCGTTGCCAAATTGCGCTGTTGACGGATTTTGCACTGGCGCTTGGATTTGCAGGCCAGAAATCAATTGCTCCAGGTTTTGGGGATCAATCGCGAGCTGGCCAGTGAGGTTGAGGGTGAGGGTGATTGGGGATGGGGTGATCATTTTGATATTGAGGAAAGTAAAGTCATTGCGCTCGGCAATATAATCAATGTCATCCGCCAATTTCGGTTGGCCGACGGCGATAAGGCGCTGTTTTTCCAAGGCGAGCACGATCAGTTCTCCACGGTCGCCGATGCGTTTGGTGTTCGCTTGCCTGATTCCGCTCGCACTCACAAAGCGGATTTACCGGGTGGGGGCGGATTCCAAAACTGCGTCGCACATATAATCGCATTTTTGAAACCGCCCGTGTAAACTACCGCCTATGAAGCGGGTTTTTATTGTGATATTGGTTGCTACTGTCTTTGCAGGTGGTGCCATCTTCGTTCAGGCTCAAACAAACAACACGGTTCTGACGCTCGACGACGAAACCCGGACGTTTTTGAGAACAGCATTGCAGGACAAATGGTTTAAGAAAGAAAACCTAGTGAGCACTTTGCTTGGTGGTGCATTGGCAATCGCTGGCGGCTTTGCGGCGACTTGGTTGGCGCACAGTCTCCAAGCCCGACACAAACGACGAGAAGAAGTTGAGTTTTCAAAAAACCTCCTTCGTGCAATCCGCTGTGAACTGGAAGCACTTCAAGGAATTTATGATGCAGGCATTGGCAAGCGCCTCAATGAACTAAAGGAGGGGCAAATGTTCGTTTTCCGCTTGGGATTGACCCAGGATTGGTTCACTGTTTTCGATTCTAACGCTGTTCATCTCGGCAGAATTGAAGGAGAAGTCTCACGCCAGATTGTGACAGTGTATGCGCGTTTGAAGCAAGTGATTGAAGAATACAGAATTAACAACGAATACATTAAAGAGCTTGCTGAATCCACCACTGAATCTCGACTTCAGCCGTTTAGCAATTTAGCTTTAATGAGGAAACAGCAAGTTGAACAACTGATGCTATTCCAAGCCAAAAAAATTAAAGAAGCCGACCAAGCACTGAAAGTTGACACTAGCAAGTTGTTTGCCATGCTTGACCAAAGAGGAATCAAATAGCCATTCGCAATTGCTGTCATGTCCAGTGGAAGTCAACGTAGTGATTGATAACCCGATCAGCAGGTGGGATGTCGTATGCGAGCCAATAGTTACGAATGGCTCGGTCGATCAAGTCTTGAGCCTCAAACTCAAAATCCGCAGACACCCACTCGTTGTCACCACTGTCGTTGTGCTTGAGTTGATTGCGTAATCGGTTGTTTGCTTCCACAACTTTCTTCCTGTCTGGGGGCGACTTGCCGACGATGCCAGCGAGTTGTGACCAAAAATGAGCATGACCATCCAACGCCGTCGCGCCTGTTCGTTTTTGGGCGATGCGACCAAGAATTTCCTCGGCAGCGCCCGCAAGGGTCGCGGCACACACGAAGTCGCCTTGGTTGAATAGCTGCACAGCCCGCCGAAGCTGTCTTATCGCGAGATCGCGCTTCTCTAAACCGCGTGCGGTTGGTTGCGTGGGCTGGTTCATATTTGCTGCCCCGCACCGGGCGGAGAAGCATAGCGACAGTTCACTGGAGCGCACTGTTTAGCTCTCGTCATACTTTTTGCCTTTCTTGATTATCTCAGCCACTAAGTAATAATACCAAACTATCCCTAAGCCATAACCCTCTTTGGATATAATGGTCAACTCGTCGGTTTTGCCAATTACATATTCATCCAGCGAAAGGGCGGCGATGCGTTTCAGAGGATAATCAGCGACGAAATCGGTCCGAAGTTGCTCGGCTCTTTTCCACTCGTCCGAGTCGCGCTTGGCGAGCATGGGGACTAGCCGGGCAATTTTCTCGGCCATCGCAAGCCGGTTCATTTTGTTACTGCCTCCTCAATCAATTGCTCGAAGTTCTGCATAGCGCAACTATATCATTATTTGGTTTAATTTTCTTCCCCGTCGCCGGTGACTTGGGAACGGTATTTCAGCCACCAGTCATATTCCAATTCAAGAGGGGATTGCGATTTTTTGGCGGCGTTCTGGCGAAGCGTGTCTTGAAAATTTTGGTATGTCTGCGGGTTATCCCAAGCCGACCATTTGCCGCAAGGCCGGATTTTAACCACCCCTGACTTTTCTGCGGCTACAAGTATCACTTCATCAACGGCAACGTGTGCGGCCGAAAACCACGGGCCAAGCCCGGAAAAATCTGCGCCACCACAAACCCAGCAATACTTCATCGTCATGTTCACCCACTTCTGAGCCTGGCCGTATGTGAGACGGATTTTACTGACATTCTGCAACTCGGTTGCGTAATACGTTTTCAGGGCTTGGCATAAATCGGTGTGCCACTGGTCAAAACTCCGGCTTCCCTGAACTGGATTCTCCGGAAACGGTTTGTTGCGCAAGGCGATCACGGCAGTTTTTACCAAAGTTTTTGCGCCATTCAAAATCCTGGCTTTGTCCGCAGCGGCGAGCTTGCCGATTCCGCGCAGTGTCCGATTCATGTCCCGATACGCGCGGGAAATGAAACGATCTAGTTCGTCGCCCTTCGTGCCAAAATAGGTCTGAAAGAGAAAATCTTTCTGTTGTTGGAGCGTTGGCTTCACTCTTCTTCCTGAGCGGCGACGGTCCAGATGCGCTTTAACGGCAATTCGGCTTTCAGGTCTTCGTCGAGGCGGTCGTAATTTTCAAACAGGGCTTCGAGCAAATCATCTCGTGTCCAGAGCCGGACTTTGAAGAAACTCGGTGCCATTTCTTTGAAGACATTCTGCTTGAAACCACTCCAAGACACAAAAAGCCCCTCTTGGGCACCGAACTTTGAAACCGCTCCGAGCAACTTGTCCACGGCAGGCCGGCCAATCGGTTCGTCCTCAGATTTGACTTCAACGCAGAGTCGAGGTGTGCCGAAACCGAGCGGACTACTGCCAGCAAGGATGTCGGCTCCGCCATCGCCCCCTTCCGGGCTGCGATAGGTCGTATAACCTTTTGCTTTTAATATCGCTTCGACCAAACGTGTGAAATCGTGCTTCTTGAACCGCGCCGAAATGAGGCGGCCGATCTGATCGCGGCCCGTAACTTCCAAGTCGGTATTGGCGGAGGCTTCATCTGGTGCCTCTGCGCTTCCTTTTGAGGAATGGGTGATGGCCGCGTGAATTGTTTCTGGTTTCCAATTATTGGCGCGCATTTTGGCAATTCTTGCCTCGGCATCATTGCGCTTAATCCGGCAAATCGTCATGGCAGCACCGAAACTATTGAGAATGTCCTGACCGAAATTCGAACGCGGGATCGCCTCGCCAATCCACTTGACGGAACGCCAGTGAAAATACGGGGTTGGGCCGGCAGGCTCAAAATGGTAGTCATCCGTCGTCACCTCGCCAATCTGGATGGCAGGCTGGGATTTGAGCGGGAGGATGACGAGGTCGCCCTTTTTGATTTCGTGAGCGAAGGGCCAGACCTGGCCGACCCAGTTTATCAAAGTTTTGGGTTTGTCGTCGGCGTAGAGTTTCCGCATTTCGTGAAGTAGGGCGTCGCGGTCGGCGAGTTTGACGAGGTTGACGCCGAGTTTATCCCACGTCACATAGACACGGTTCTCGGTGATGAATTTCTGTTCGTATTCGCCGTGTTTGCCGGCGCGGATTAACCAGATGGCCATAATATCTCCTTTCTATTTTAATGCATTCTCCACTAAATGTTTTGCTTCTTCGAGTGTTACATTATTTTTCCTCACCACCCCGCATTTCCATGTCGTCCTGAGGCATCTCCATTTGGGCGATTCGAGGTGTATGCTTTAAAACTTCGCTGACCTCATAATCTACATTGGTATAAACGCCGGTGTCTGGGTCGCGAGTTTGCCGGATTAGTAGGGTTACCTGAAGCGTATCACCCGGCGCGATTTTGATACGGTGTGCAAAGAAATCCTCGTAAAACCTCGCGTGAGTGACCGGTGCAGAAATCCGAATGCCGCGCCAAGAAAACTCCCATCGCCTTTTACCCCTTTCAAGAATTGCGCGTAAAATTTGTATTTCAGCCTGTTCTGGAACCACTCGCGAATTCGGCTCAGGCAAGTTAGAGGCAATCGCAGCCTCGTGGATCCTGTCTCGCTGGACCTGTAGTTCTGGTGGTGGCGCATCCATCTTCGTTGTGATTCCAACGCTTTCAACTGACTCGTCCTGGTCGATACTCCGGAAAAACGAGGATACGGAACGCTTTACTTCGGGGTCTCGCTTTAATTCTTTCGTTGCTTCGTAAATGTTTCGTGGGACAATAATTTCCTTTTCACCCTGTATGATAATAACCGAATCATCTTTAATTTCGACCTTAACGTCATGGTTCGGCGCGATTGTGTGATCGTAAATTAATGTTGCGACAATCGCTAGAACGATGGTCTTTGCTGTATCAGCGCTGAAAAGATTTCGAGCACTCCGGTATATGGCTCGAATCCGAGCTTTGAAGCTACCATTGCCGAGTGCCTCAACGACAATCTCGATGTCATAACCAGGGTTGATTTGGTTGTTTGCAGCTTTGGCGGTGTCAGCAAAGCTGACCAGTGCAGATGCCAGAGTATAGGCGTTAATCCGACTGCCTTGGCACCCAAAATATAGAACAATCTCATCCCCAACCTGACGTATATCGATTTTTTGCATGCTACCTATTCGAACACGATCTTTAAATCAACTCCGTCTGCTTCCCTGATGTGTGTTTTCCCGATATGCTTTCCAGCCCGGCTTTCGCGAACGGATTTTCCTGCGGTGGAGAATCCACGCGCTCTTTGCCGCTTAACAATCCTTCAATCGTGAGAATTTGAATCTTCGGATAATCCTTTTTATGCCAGAAATTGGAAGTGTAACGACCGGCATCCGCCGCTTCTTCGCGCATCGGCTTCGTCGGTTTTTCCAATGTGACAAGAACACCACCAACAAATTTTTGGTTGTTCACATCGCCGAGCAACGTCGCCACGTCATTTCGTTGAACACCGCCACCTTTGACCTGCACGAGGATTCTGCGGCGAATGCTTTCTCTCTTTTCGGACGGTTTGGAAATTTTCGTGTCGGTCTCTTCAAATTCGTAAAAATAAAGCATTCCGTCCACGCCACGATCCGCGCCTTTGCCGTCGCCTTCCGTGCGCGGGCGCGCGTCAATCAGCGACAGCGCCCATTGCTGGAACTGCCACTTGTCCAGTTCCGCCAACGCCTT
>OBLU010002397.1_pt1 | contig 17322 bp, 18 predicted proteins | sample 1518681 | NCBI WGS metagenome assembly OBLU01 (sample SAMEA3539304, study PRJEB22396) | soil metagenome | biome: tundra; feature: field; material: soil | place: USA | collected 2010-05 | depth 0.15 m | reverse complement strand
CCAGCGGCCCACGGTCACCGCCGAGTCCGGCGTCGGAGACCGCAAACGGAGAGGGATTGGTGCTCATCGACCGAGCGTACGGCTTCACCGCGGAGCAGCGGGGTGTCCGTTCAGTCGTGCTCAGGGCGAGACAGTTCTTGCACAGTAAAGGCGAGACAGTTCTTGCACCGATATCTGCCAGATGACAGCGGGAGGGCGCCGCCAGGCAGCACAAGTGATCCGCGTGACTTCGGGGAACGTCGCGCGCCGCGCTGCGAGCGCGGCGCGATCGCGACCGTGTGACGGGGAGCCGACGGACAACGTCGCGATCGGCGAAAAGAGCGTCGGGTCGAAGGAGCACGAGGCCTCGCCGGTATCGAGCGAGGACCGCTTGAAGCGGCTGTTCGAGCGCTCCAACGACATGATCTTCTTCCTCGATCCCGACGGCATCGTCACGCTGGTCAATCCCGCAACCGAGCGCATAATGGGCTTCGGCTCCGGAGAGGCGGTGGGAACGAACTTCATGGAGTTCGTCGCTCCCGGTGATCATGAGCGGGCGGGCGCCCTGCTGGCGCGGTTGGTGGCGGGTGCGGACGTCACGAATGAGGAGCTCGGGGTTGTCGCGAGGGACGGGCACCGAGTCTTCGTGGAGGCGTCGGCACGCCCGGTCGAGGTCGATGGGCAGCTCGTCGGCGTGGAGGGGATCGCCCGTGACGTGACCGAGCGACATGCCCTCCAGGAGACACTCGTCCACCAAGCGCTCCACGACCCGCTCACGGGGCTACCCAACCGGACCCTGTTCGTCGACCGGCTCGGTCAGGCGCTTGCCCGGGCCGAGCGGCGTTCGTCGAGGGTTGCGGTGTTGCTGCTCGACCTCAACAACTTCAAACTGATCAACGACAGCCTCGGCCACGACGTGGGTGACGAGGTTCTCGTAGCCGTCGCCCGACGGCTCGATCGAGAGCTGCGCGCGAGCGAGAGCGCGACGCGGCTTGGCGGTGACGAGTTCGCCTTCGCCGTCGAGGACGTCAAGACCGAGACGGAGCTGGCTGCGGTAGCGAGCCGGATCCTGTCGGCTTTGGCCGAACCGCTCGCGGTCGACGATCGCGTCGCGCACGTGACGGCCAGTCTCGGGATCGCTCTGGCCGAGCCGGGCGACGATCCGGTGTCGCTACTTCGCAATGCCGATATCGCGATGTACCAGGCCAAAGCCCAGCACCAGGCAGCCTTCGATTTCTTCGATCGAAAGATGCGCGCCCGCACTCTGCGTGAGCTGGAGCTCGGAGCAGCGCTCAAGGACGCACTCCAAGCCGGCGAGCTGGCCGTGCACTACCAGCCGATCGTGTCACTTGGAGACGGGCAGGTACTGGCGGTCGAGGCGCTCGCGCGCTGGCCTCACCCGCAATGGGGATGGGTGCAACCGACCGAGTTCATCCCGTTGGCCGAGCGCAACGGGACAATCATCCCGCTCGGGATGTGGCTGTTGGCTGAGGCTGCTCGCCAGGCGGCGGCGTGGCGGAAGCAGTATCCAGACGCGCTTCCGCTTGGCGTCTTCGTCAACGTCTCCCCCCGGCAGCTCTCCCAGCCGAACTTCATCCCATTCCTGACCAAGACGTTGAGCGACCACGACGCGAGCCCCAGCGACATCGGGATCGAAATCACCGAACAGGTCTTCACCGACACTGCGGCCCAGCTCGACGAGAACCTGGCAGCTCTGACACAAATGGGAATCAGGCTCAGCCTCGACGACTTCGGCACCGGCTACTCGGCGCTCTCCTCGCTCATGCGTTTCCCGCTCGCCGCGCTCAAAATCGACCGCTCCTTGATACGCGACACCGACACCGACAGCGACCCGATTACGACCGCGGCCATCAGCCTCGCCCACGGACAAGACCTGCTCGCGATCGCAGAAGGCGTCGAAACCGAGGAAAAGGCCAAGCACCTGCGCCAACTGGGCTGCGCCGCAGCCCAGGGCTACTACTTCGCTCGACCCCAACCCGCCAGCGAGCTCACAGGGCTGCTCGAGACACACCGTCCAGCGCGCTTCCCCCGGTTCAGACGACTTGCTCCGCTATCTGCTCGCGACACCGCGCGGTTCTAGAGGTTGCGCAGGTCGCTGAGCGGATAGCCCGCGCCGTTGAACTGTTCTGGGACGAACAATTCGACGAAAGCGCGCACGTGCTTATCCCGCGCCCTGAGCGAGTGATACGAGAGATGGCCCGCCAGGTCGGTATTCCGGTCGTCCGCGAACCGCGCCCGACTGGAAGATCGGCAGCGTCGAGGTGCTCGGTGCGCTACCGCGTGATCTCGAGGGCGCCTTTTCGACGCCGGCTGGCATGCGTACCTGCTCAACCTGCTCGCCGACCCGCTCGGACTCAACCTTCGCAATGTGATCGCTCATCGCCTGACCCAGCGGAGGGGGAGGGATTCGAACCCTCGGTGCGGGGGTTGCCCGCACAACGGTTTTCAAGACCGTCGCATTCAACCGCTCTGCCACCCCTCCAGGGTGCCCGGATGATCGCACGCAGGTGTGGCGCTCTACACTGGGCGCTCCGCGGAGAGGTGGCCGAGCGGCTGAAGGCACTCGCCTGCTAAGCGAGTATGGGGGTTAAACTCCATCGCGGGTTCGAATCCCGCCCTCTCCGTCGACCGGTAGCGCACACGCGGCGATCCTGGCGCTGCCTTGGTGCGCGCACTCACACCTCCTCTTGGTCCGGGGCGGGAGCGGAGCGCCAGCGCGGCCTTGAGGAAAGTCCGAGGAGCCTCATGCCTTCGACAATGGCGTACGCGCTGGCGAATCACGCCAGCCGGCGTGGGCGCGTTGCGTGCCCTGCCGGGATGACGATCCAGAACAGCACCGCCTCGGTCTGACCGAGATTGCGCCATCCTTCGATCCGCTGGCTGTCGGCGACCAGCACCTCGCCGTAGCGAACTGCCGGGGTCTGACCGGCGACCTGCACCTGCACGAGGCCGCTAGCAACGGCGACGATTCCGGTGCCCTTTTGCCGGTCGGCCAGCGTGGCGGCCTCGCGCATGCCGAGGTGCACGAGGTCGACGCGCAGGTCCGAGTCGCTGCCGCCGAGCAGCGTGATCGTTCGCTCGAGCCCGCGCTGCGGGTCTTCGGTCCGGCGCCCGATCCGGTAGAGGTCGGGATCCTCGCCGTGCAGGAGGTCGTCGATCGTGACGCCCAGCGCCGAGCTCAGACGCACCAGCGTCGCCAGAGACAGGCCCCGCTCCGCACGCTCGGCCTGTGAGATCGCACTCGCCGTCACACCCGCGAGCCCCGCGAGATCCTGCTGGCTCAGCTCACGCGAGCGGCGCACCTCGCGCAGCGAGGCGGCGACGCGGCCGACGAGCTCGGCCGGCGCGAGCACGGGAACGCCGTCCTCCTGGTGCCAGTGCAGTACCGAGCCTCTGACGCCCTCATCGCGGCCCTCGGCCTTGGCCACGCGCACGCTGCGCTCATCGACGCGCAGCACACACTGTGTCACCGTCTCGACGGTGTCGCGCACCGTCGCGGGTGTCTCGCGCGCGCTCATCGACCAGTAGGCGATCGCGCCTACCTCGAGCAGGAGCGGACAGCAGCGCGCGAAGAAGGCGCGCGTGCTGCTCGCTCCCCACGCCGCCACCATGCTGTCCAGCGAGTCAAACAACAGCAGTCGGCGGCCCGGCGGATGGCAGAGACGGTGGATCTCACGCAGCAGATCGGCGGGTGACGCCAGCAGGCTGTCAGGTCCGGCGTTGATCACCGCCAGCCCGTAGGCCTCGAACGTGTCGGCGTCGCTGCCCAGCGAGATGAACGCTCTGGTGTCGAAGGTCTCGCTCAGAGCTGCGATCGCGCCGTAGAACGGCTCGACCGGCGCCGCATCGAGCTGCCATACGACGTTGTCGCCCCAGTACAGTCCACCGAGCACGGCATCGAGTGCGTCGATGCCGGTGCTGACCCTCTGTTCGGATTGGCCGGGCTCAAGCACTGCTGTCACAGAACAGAATGCCACGAATCGCGTCGTCACGCCGCCGGCACCGCGCTTCCCCCTGAATTTCGGGGGCATTGGGCTTCAGAGGTCGCCAGCCAGCCACGCCACGCGACGCCTACTCGGTTCACGGCGCAGCAGCAACGCTGTAGCACACTCGCATCCCGGAAGTGTTGCGGCTAAACACGGTTCCGATCTTCGCCGGCTGTCGCCAGGCCAGCGACAGCACAAGGCCAAGAACCTAGGAGGCACCGTGTCAACCCTTCCCAGCTCCGCCCACCGTGACGCATGCACCGTTGCGCCGCGCCGCCCCCGCAAGCGGAGCCTGCTGTCCCCGACGGTTCTGCGCCTGCGCGTCGCCGTACGCCACGATTCGCTCGACAGCGCGCTGGCGCGCGGAGCTGATCCGGCCAGCCGGCCGCAACTTGCGATGCGGGCCGCGCAACTCGAGCGTCCGCGCCACCGGAGCACCCTAGCCCGGACTCTTCGACGCGTCGTCGACGAGGCCACAGGACCGCGACCGGCCGCGGCCCGCCCAACCGCCGTCGTGATCGCTCGCAACCAGATCCTCGCCCACGCCAACGACGTGCTCGAACTAGCCGTTCGCCTCGACTGCCCACACCCCGCACACCCCACGGGAATAGCGATAGCCCAGCGACTCGTAACAGATGCCGTCGAGAGCCCGCTCTATGTTGAGGAGAAGCGATCCGCGCTCAACCATGTCTGCCGGCAGGCCGTCATGCAGATGGGCGATCCGTACGCGTAACCATCTCCCCGCAACGCGGACCCGGACTCGCCACTGACCCCCGATGGCGACTGCGCTGCTCACCGACGAACGGGACGCCTACTCGTCATTTGCTGCCGGCGCCGCGTACGCGTACGGCCCCTCACGCGCCTGCGCACCGTAGGCTCAACGCCGCCCTAGCCAAGGGAGCCTGCCCGGACTCACGCGAGCGCTCTCACTGCGCGCAGACGCACTCGATCGCATTTGCAATGACGCCCGCCTCACGCGTCAGAGAATGTCGTCCCCTCACCCGAGCCGGTGGACGGGTGGCGATGCACGACAACGCAGGCGATCACTGTGGCCGCCGCGCCGACCGCTAGTGCGACGTAGGGGAACTCGCTGTAGGGCGCGGGCTGCCCCGGCTTGCACAGTTCGACGAACGGGACGATCAGGGTGAGGGCCCCCACGACCGGGATGGCCACGTGTCGGAGAGCTGAGAACGACTGACGGTGGCGGCGCCACATGAAGAACGGGAGGGCGAGCGTCGTCAGGAAGTAGACGAACAGGATCACGATCGTGCCCATCGTCGAGCACTCGGCATAGAGGCCGACCGGGTTCGTCGATCCGCTGTCCGCGCCGATCAGGTGGGCCACCCACCAGACCGCGATGATCCCGAGCCCAACGCCCGCCATGCCGAGCAACGCATTCACCGGCGTGTCGACGTGTCGGCGGACGTGTCCGAGCCATGCCGGGAGGAGCCCGGATCGGCCGCCGTCGAAGAGCATGCGCGCTTGGGAGTTCGTGGCGGCGACCAGGGTGGCGAGCACGGAGACGATGCCGGCGACCCAGGCCAAGACAGCCGATCCGCCGAGATAGTGGTCAGCCACGCTCAGGAACGGGACCGATGAGCGACCGATCGAGGAGACGTCGTAATGGAAGCCGGTGACCGTGGCATAGGCGAAGAAGACGAACAGCGCGACGCCGATCGCGACCGATATATAGAGGGCTCTCGGTACGGTGCGCCTCGGATCGCGACACTCCTCCGCGAGCGCTGGGCCGTTCTCCCAGCCAATGAACATGTAGAGGGCGAGCGGGAAGCCTGCGGACAGGCCGTGAAGGCCACCGTCGAGGTGCGCCCAGGAGAACGGGATACCCGAGAGGTGGGCGCGTTGGTTGACGAGGACAACGACGCAGACGATGAGCATGATCCCCACCTGCGCCAGGACAGCCAGGCCGACCGCAGTGGTCGAAAGCCTGACGCCGCGCGCTGTCAGCCAGATCGCGCCGACAGTCAGCACGAGCGTCAGTGGCTCCCAAGCTGGGTGCCACGAGGTGTAGTGGGCCAGGGTCATCGCCAGCATGCCCCCCGACATCGTGAACACCCCCGCGATCGCCACCGTGTACCCCACCGCGACCAACAGGGCTGTCACAACACCGGCCCTCGCCCCGAGCGAGGTCTCGACGTAGGTGATGAAACTTCCCGCCGAGGGCTCCGCCTTGGTGAACTCGGCCACCACGAAGGCAAGCAGGGCGACAGCCACACCGGCCGCGAGAATCGTCAACGGGGCCGCCACGCCAGCGGTAACGGCGATCACCCCGAAAGCAAAGTAGAAGTCGATCCCCGGCCCGATGTTGGCGACCGTCGAGGCCGTCACGTCCGCCGTCCCCAGCTGACCGGCTTTGAGGTGCCCTGCGCTCTGGCTCACCGTGACCCGCGGCCTCAGCCCGCGCGGTCCGGGTCACTCAGCGACAGCGTCATACAGGTGCTGTTCGGACTCGGGCGGTAGTCGCCGAACGGTTCGCACGGCCTGAAACCCGCGCCGGCGTACAGCAATCGCGCCGGCGCAAACGCCGGCATCGACCCCGTCTCAAGGCTGAGCTGACGAAAGCCGCGATCGCGGGCGACGGCGACGAGGTGCTCGACCATCGCGCGGCCGATCCCGCGACGGCGCGCCGACTCGGCGGTGTGCATTGACTTCAACTCCGCGTGTCGCGCATCGAGCCGCTTCAGCGCCCCGACCGCGAGAAGCTCGCCGTGCAGGCGGAAGCTAAAGACCGTCACCGCAGGATCGAGCAGACCGTCCACCTCGAGCGCATGGACGTCCTCGGGCGGCGTGTTCGACTTGGCGAACGCAAGGTGGCGCTCCGCCAGCTCGCGAACGTCCTCGACTCGCGGATCGTCGATCGAGATCTCGCCCTCAGGCACAGCGGGAACCTACGCGATCGGGCACCGGATTCGAAGCCGCGACGCACGCCGGATCGAGGCCGTTGCGCCGCCGCCAGGTGTTAGGGTGGATCGCGGCAGCGATCGACAAGCGGGGCAGCTCGGGAGCGAGCCGCCGCAGCTCCACCCGGAGGTATGAGAATGGTTGATATTCCGCGCCGCTCGCTCGGTCGCACCGGCCTCGAGGTCACGACGCTCGGATTCGGCGCGATGGAGCTGCGGGGAGACCAGGGCGGCCCTCAGATCGCCGACGAGGATGCGGGCAGGCTGCTCAACGCGGTGCTCGACGAGGGCATCAACTTCATCGACACATCGATCGACTACGGGCGCAGCGAGGAGCTGATCGGCAAATTCATCGCCCACCGTCGTTCGGAGTACGTGCTCGCATCCAAGTGCGGCTGCGTGCCCGGAGCGGGCATGGGCACCGACCATGTCCACACCGCGGAGAACATCCGTGCGGGGGTCGAGCACAGCCTGCGCACGCTGCGGACAGACCATCTCGATCTGGTGCAATTCCACCGCAGCCTCAGTCGCCAGGAGTTCGAGGCCGAGGGAGCGCTGGCCGAGGCGCTGGCCCTCCGCGACGAGGGGAAGGTCCGCTTCGTCGGAGTGTCGGCCGTCCTGCCGACACTCAACGAGCAGATCGACATGGGCGTGTTCGACACCTTCCAGATTCCCTACTCGGCTCTGCAACGCGAGCACGAGGACGTCATCACGCGGGCGTCCTCGGCGGGGATGGGCATCATCATTCGCGGCGGCGTGGCCCGCGGTACCCCTGATGGCTGGGAGAGCCGGCGCTACTACATGGTCTCCAACGAGACGATGCGCGGCTTCTGGGACACGGCCAGGCTCGACGAACTGCTCGACGGGATGAGCCGCACGGCGTTCATGTTGCGTTTCACCCTGTCGCACCCCGATCTGGACACCACGATCGTCGGCACCGGCAGCATCGAACATTTGCGCGAGAACATCGCCGTCGCCGCCGCCGGGCCGCTACCGGACGACGTGCTCCGCGAGGCCAAGAGCAGGCTCACCGCGGCCGGCGCGATCCCGGCCCCGCAATAGTCGCGGAGCGACTGCCGAGCGCCGGGCGCGCCGGGTCTCGTCGGGTCCGGTCCGCCGTGAACCCCAGGATGAGCTGCGCCGTCTCGACCGGGATGTCGAGTTGGGGGCAGTGGCCGATGCCGTCGAGCTCGACCCAGTCAGCGTGAGGGAGCCAGTCGTCGCGGAAGCGCGTAGCGGCGGCGGGCCACGGCAGGAGCCTGTCGTCGGTGCCCCAGGCGATCCGCACCGGGCAGGTGACCTTCTCCGCGTCGAGGCGCCAATCCGCGTGCGCTGCATACTCGATCAACGGCACCGCATCGCAGCTCGCGGCGCCGCGGATCTGGTGGGCGAGCAACTCGGCGGGAATGTGCGCGAAGTTCGTGGTGATCAACTGCGTTACGCGGCGCCGGCCCGCAGCTGAGGCGACGATCGCCTCGGCGTACGGTGCGGCCGCCTGCAGCCCCTCATGCATCGTCGCCTGGAGGGTGAGCGTCTGGCTGCGAGACCGATCTCCCCTGGCCCAGCCGCCGGCGGGAGCAAGCGCGACGACCGAATCCGCACGGCCGCGCGCGGCGAGCTGCAGCGCGACGAAGCCACCGAGCGAGTTGCCGACGATGTGCGCGGTCTCGAAGCCCGCTTCGTCCATCGCGCGCTCGATCGCATCGGGGATCAGGGCGTCGGTGACCTCACCGTCAAGTGGTGGCCCGCCCGCGTGGCCGGGCAGCGTCGGCGCGAGCACGTCGTGATCGCGCTCGAGTCGGGGCAGTATGAGATCCCAACTCCGCCAGGTGTCGGTGAAGCCGTGCAGGCATACGAGCGGTGACCCGGCGCCGCCGCGATGCGACGCAGTGAACACGGAGCACACGCGACCAACGGTAGCCGCGTGTCGCGCCAGATGTCGCGAGCGCCGTGATATATGCCTATATCGGTATATTATCTCCAGGATCATGGCACGCGCAGCAACGACAGCCGACGCGTTCAACGCGGTGGCCGAGCCCCGGCGCCGCGAGATCCTCGACGCCCTCGCCGGCGGCGAGCGCCCCGTGAACGACCTGGTGGCGCTGCTCGGACTGGCTCAGCCACAGGTGTCCAAGCACCTGCGGGTACTCAGAGAGGTGGGGGCTGTTGACGTGCGTGAGGACGGACGCCGGCGGCTCTACCGCCTGAACGGCCACGCGCTCAAGCCGATCCACGACTGGGTGAAGAGCTACGAGCGCTCGTGGTCGGAGCGGTTTGAGCGCCTGGATGTCGTCTTGGAGGAACTCAAGCAACAGGAGGATGGAGATGGTGTCAGTGACGCGTAGCCGAACCGCGACCGTGACGCTCCCGACCGACGAGCAGATCCTGATCACCCGGGAGTTCGACGCCCGCAAGCACCTCGTGTATCGGGCGTGGACCACCCCGGAGCTGGTCAGGCGCTGGTGGATCGCGAACCGCGGCGAGGCGACGGTCTGCGAGATCGACCTGCGGGTCGGCGGTGCGCGGCGGTATGTGATGGTGGCGGCGGGCGGGTTCGAAGTCGGCTTCCACGGCGAGTACCGCGAGATCGCTCCCGACGAGCGGATCGTCTCGACCGAGATCTACGAGGGCATGCCCGACGCCGAAGCGCTGAACACGGTGACGTTCACCGACGAGGCCGGGCGCACGACCCTCACCCTGCTCGTTCAGCACGCAACCAAGGAGCACCGCGACGCCCACATCAACTCCGGGATGGAGGACGGCCTGCAGGATGCGATGGACCTCTTGGAGCAGGTCGCGATCTCGCTCCGCTGACTGGACGCCATCAGCGCCGGCCCCGATGACGGTCGCGGCAACCCGCTCGGCGACGGCGGAGGCCGGCCGCGATCATCGGCGAGCGAATTGGATACCGTCACCGACCAGCCCGCAGATCAGGAGTCCCGCCCATGTCCGAAGCACCGGCTGACTACAACGCCCAGATCATCGCCGAGTTCCGCGCCAACCACGGACGGGTCGGCGGCCGCTTCGAGGGAGCGACACTGCTGCTGCTCCACACGACGGGAGCGAAATCGGGCACGCAATACACAAACCCGGTCGTCTACCTGACCGACGGCGGCCGCCACGTGGTGTTCGCATCGAAGGCCGGAGCGCCCAGCAATCCGGGCTGGTATCACAACCTCAAGGCTCACCCCGACGCCAGCATCGAGGTGGACGACAGGACGATCGAGGTCACCGCGAGCGAGCTGGTCGGGCCAGAGCGTGACCGCCTCTTTGACCGTCAGGTGCAGATCTCGCCGCGGTTCGCCGAGTATCAGGCGAAGACCGAGCGGGTGATTCCGGTCATCGCGCTCACGCCCCGGGCGAGCTGACCGAGAAGCCGGGCCTCACGACGGGTGGGCGATCCTGGTCGTCAACAGCCGCCGCGCCAGATCGTGCTCGGATGCAGCAACCGGCCGCGCCGCGCTCGAGGCCACCGACCAGCCGCCCGCGTCGGCCAGCGCGCCGGCGATGAGATCGCGAACGGCCTGCTCGTCGGCGCCGTCAGCCACGAACAGCGTCCGGAATCGAGCAGTTCCGCCTCCGTCGGTGACGATCGCGTTGTTGTGCGGCCATCGACAGGGGCCTTCGTGCTCCCAATAGCCGCACAGCGCAACCGTCACCGCAGCGCCCGGGGCAGCCGGATCGGTGTCGTCCGCCAGTAGCAACTCGGCTTCCTGGACGAAGGCCTCGCGGGCTGCGCTCACCGGCGCAGTCTATGTCCGCGCCGGCCAAACGGGCGATCCGCTCGTCAGCCCGGGCGATCGTTTCAGCGCCCGCCGCTGGCGAAATGCTCGAAGACGGCCGCGGCCGGCTTGGCTGTGAAGTCGTCGAACAACAGGCCGTAGTGGCCGAAGAACCCCGGGTCCGGGTTGGTCGCGCCCTGCTCGTAGTCGCGCTGGTTGAACCAGAACGCGGCCTGCACGAATGACAGGGAGGGGCTCTCGAGCGCCCGGTACGCCTGGGCCACGTCGGTGGCCTGGGCCTGCAGGCTGGGGAAGTAATCGCTCCCCGCCTGCCGGTTCCCGGGCCAGCCGAACTCGGTCAGCCAGATCCGCGGTGCGCCGTAGCCGTGGGCGGTGAACTCCCGCTGATAGGCCTGCAGCTGCTGGGTCCAGGTGTCCTTCCGCCAGACCGGGCTGACCGGGTAGTGGGTGTAGCCGGCGTCGTCGGGGGCGAGCGACGGCGGGAAGCGGTAGGCGTGCAGTGCGACGAGGTCGAAGGCCGCACGGCCGTGCAGATCGGCGAGCACCTGGTCGGTGTAGGGAAGCACCGCGACGCCGTTCGGCGAGCCGTCGGCGATGCCGAAATCGGCGACGCCGGCGAACATCAGCTGCTCGCGTGGCACCGAGGTCCGGAACACGCTGTACTCGGTCTCGAGCACCGCGGCGTACTGGGCCGGGTTCACGCCCCCCGCCCACATCGAGGTGTGGTTGGGCTCGACCCACGACTCGTAGTAGCGGACGCGGCCGGCAAAATGGCGCAGCAGCGCGCGCACGTAGGCCGCGTAGACGGCGAGGTCGTGGGCGCTGGTCGGTGGGCAGCTCGTCGGATCGGGGGGAGCCGGCTTCGTCGAGCACGCGCCGCGGATGCCGCCCAGCGAGATCACGACGCCGAGTCCGAGGCTGCGCGCGCGATCGACCTCGGAGTCCATCAGCGCGAACGACACTCGGCCCCCGGAGTACTTGATCGAATCGCCCGTGAAGTGGACCCAGCGGGCGCCGAGCCGCCTGGCGGTCGGCAGATCGCGCGACAGGCGCGCCTCGCTTGTGTCATAGGTGCCGGTGTTGATGCCAAACAGGCTCGGTGGCGGCTGCACTCCCGGGCGCAGCCCGACGACCGCAGCGCGGCGCGGAGCGGATCGCGCGCCCGCTGCGGCAGCTGCCGCGGCCGCTGCGAGCAGGCCGACGACGACGATGGCGACCAGCAGCCGCCGCTCGAACACCGCCTTCAAGCGGGGGCCAAGATCGACGCGGCGGCCTGAGGAGTGATGTTGCCGCCGGAGATCACGGCAACCACCGGACCCTCGCCGAGGTCCGACAGCTTGCCGGCCAGCAGCGCTGCGACGCCCACCGCCGCGCCCGCCTCGCACGCGAGCTTGGCGCGCCCGTAGATGAAGCGCATGCCGGCGCGGATCTCCTCCTCGGTGACATGCACGACCTCATCGACGTGCTCCGCACAGACGCGCAGGCACAGCTCGCCGATCGCCGGTGCCGTCAGGGCGTCGGCGATCGTCGAGCCGGCCGGCACCTGCGCCGCGGCCTCGGGAGTCGCCGGCGGGCGCGACGCGCGGAGCGTGCCGGTCGCCTCGGGTTGGACGGCAACGATCCTGGAGCGCGGGGCCAGGGCCTTCACCGCGATCGCGACCCCGGACACCAGCCCGCCACCGCTGGCCGGGACGATCACCGCCCCCGGCGCCGGGATCTCGGCGCAGATCTCCAGCCCGACCGTTGCCTGACCGGCGATCACCAGCGGATCGTCGAACGGCGCCAGCACCACGCGTCCCGTCTCGGTGGCGAAGCTGTGCATGCGGGCAAACGCCTCGGCCCCGTCGGCTGCCTCGAGATCGACGCTCGCGCCGTAGCCGCGCGTCGCCGCGACCTTGGTCGCGCTCGCCCAGCGCGGCATGAACACGACGACGTCGACCCCGGCTTCGGAGCACGCCAACGCAGCCGCCTGGGCGTGGTTGCCGGCCGATACGGTGACCGCACCGCCAGCGCGCTCCTCGCGAGTCAGCGACGCCACGCGGTTGATCGCACCGCGGAGCTTGAACGAGCCGGTTCGCTGAAACAGCTCCGCCTTGAGTTGGACCTCGTGGCCGAGGATGTCGCCGAGCGTTCGCGACGAGAACATCGGCGTGCGGTGGATGCGCCCCGCGAGCGTGCGCGCCGCCGCCTGACAGTCGTCGTGATTCGGTGGCTCGCGCACATTCACCTCGTCGGCGCGGCCGGCCGCAGATCCGGCCGATGCCAACGCTCGGTCCACCCAGCCTAGCGCTGCATCGCCGGAAACCACTACAGGTGGGTGGTGAGGAAACTCACGAGTGGGTCGACCCAGCGGCGGTTACCGTCGTGGCTCCGAACGTGCGCCGCGGACCACCGGAGTGGCCGCAGGCACGTTCACCCACAGCAGAGGGGCACCGTGCTGCTCAAGCCACTGATCGTGCTCGCCGCAGTCGTCGGACTCGCCGTCGTGCCGACGACCGCGCCGGCGGCCCCGGCCAGGAACATCTGGGTGTCCTCAGCCCCGATCACGGCCGCCGACAGCGGTTGCGCCAAGCCGGGCTACAACACGATCCAGTCCGCGATCAACGCCGCGCCGTCAGCTGCCACGATCCACGTCTGCACGGGCACCTACGTCGAGGCGCTCGCGATCACGCAGCCCGTCTCGCTCGTCGCAGCCGGGCCGGTCACCGTCGAGTTGCCCGCAAGTCCGGCGAACTCGGCGACCGCGTGCGACAGCGCCCCGGGCACGGGCGCCTTCCAGCCCGACCAGGACGCGATCGCGATCTGTGCTGCCGGCACGGTCAACCTCACCGGACTGGCGATCGACGCCGCCTGGCCGGCCAACACCTGCGACGACAGCCTGTACGGGATTCTCGTGGCCGGCGGCGCGACCCTCAACCTCACCAATTCATCGATCGTCGCCGCCGGAGCCGTTCCGCTCAACGGCTGTCAGGGCGGCGTCGGGATCCAGGTCGGCATGGCCTGGACCACGCCGGTGCAGGTCGGGCACGCCAACCTGTCGGGTGTGAAGATCAGCGGGTACCAGAAGAACGGAGTCACGGTCGACGGCGCCGGCTCGAGCGCCGACATCGGCTCGACCACGGTCACGGGCATCGGCCCGACGCCCGACATCGCCCAGAACGGGATCCAGATCTCAAACGGCGCCTCGGGAATGATCTACAGCTCGAAGATCAGCGGCGATGAATGCGACGTCGCCGTCTGCGGGCCGGACATTCTCAACGACACGCAGTCGATCGGAGTGTTGTTCTTCGGCGCCGCGGCCGGCTCGAGCGTGACGGGGTCGAACATCAACGGGAACGACGTCGGCGTGTACAACGCCGAGCAGATCGCACCCACGGCGCCGGCCATCTCGGTGATCGGCGACACGCTGGTCGCCAATCGCTACGCCGGCGTCCTGCTCGACCAGGGATGGACCTCGGTGAGCGGCGACAACATCACCGGCGGCAACGTCGGCATCGGCGTGCTTCAGTACAACGGCCAGTCCTTCGCAGCCGACGGCACGGCGTTCCTCGATGTGATCAGGAACGCGAGCATCGCGGCGGTGCAGGTCGAGTCCGACCGGGCCGGCCTCGGGGACCATCCCGGTGCTCTGACGCTGTCATTCAGCCAGCTGCGCGGCAATGCTGCCCGCGTGCTGAACAACAGCAGCAACTACGTCGTCAGCCAGCGGTCGAACTTCTGATCCAGGTGGTGGCTGACACGCCTGCGCCCGAGGGAGCGGACGTGTCAGCCGCTATCTGTCAGCTCGGAGCGTTTGCGCTCCGAGCCCTCAGATGACCTGAATGTTGACGGCCTTGGGACCCTTGTCCCCGGCCTCGGCCTCGTAGGAGACCTTTGCGCCCTCGGTGAGCGAGCGATAACCATCGCCGACGATCGCCGAATGATGGGCGAACAGATCCTTGGACTGGTCGTCGGGCGTTATGAACCCGAAACCCTTGTCGTCACTGAACCACTTGACGGTTCCAGTAGCCATTCTTTGCTTCCTCCACATAGTCGCGTGCTGCGAACGTGGAGATTGCTGAAAGCAAGGGCTACGACCGCCGGCACTGCGTGCGTCGGGCTTGCAGCCCGACCTGATTGACATACGGTAGCAGCGACGGGACCCCGTCGGGAGATCTCCGTGCCCCGCGCCGCCACGATGCCAACGAGCGGCTGGCCGCCCGGGCCCCCAGAAGAACCCCAGAAATGCCCACCTACGACCACTTCGCGCGCTTCTACGACGCGTTGATGAACGACCCGCTCGCGAACGTCGCACGCGTGCTGGGCTACCGCGAGCGGCACATGGCGCACGCCGACTCGCTGCTCGAGCTCGGCTGTGGCAGCGGATCGATACTCGCCGGCCTGCACGAGCTCGACCGCCTGGTCGGGCTTGACCGCTCGCCACAGATGCTCGCGGCCGCTCGCGCGAAGGTCCCCCACGCGCGGTTCTTCCAGGCGGAGATGACGACGTTCGAGCTCGATGAGCGCTTCGACATCGTGATCTGCGTGTTTGACACGCTCAACCACCTGGTCAGTCTCGAGGAGTGGCGTGCGTTGTTCGAACGTGCGCGGGCACACCTGTGCGCCGGTGGGCTGTTCGTGTTCGACGTCAACACCGTCGGGCAGCTGCGCCGGCTCGGCGACGCGCCGCCGTGGGTCAGCGAGGTGCACGGAGCGACGATCACCCAGGACGTCGAATGGCTCGGCGACGGGCGATCGATCTGGCACGTGCGGATCCGCGAGCGGCTGGACGACGGCCGGTCTGTGCTCCACCACGAGCGGATCGGCGAGCTCGGCGTCCAGCTCGCGGTGATCGCCGACGCGCTGTCCGGCGATTTCGTGCTGCTCGAGAGCCGCGACGACGATGACCTGACACCCACGGACGAGTCGCCGCGCGCGTACTTCGCCTACCGTGCGCGAGGCTAGGCCGGCGGCTCGGGGTCGTACTGGATCTGGCGTCGCACCGCTGCCGCTCGCTCGGCTGAGTGCAGCCGGGCGACGAGGTGCAGCGCAACGTCGATGCCCGCCGACACACCGGCGGCGGTGATGATCTCGCCGTCATCGACGAAGCGCGCCTCGGGACGAACCTCGACCCGCTCGCCGAGCGTCGCGAGGAGCTCGAGCGCCCCCCAGTGCGTGGTCGCCGGCCGCCCGTCGAGCAGCCCGGCATCGGCGAACACCAGCGATCCGGTGCAGACGCTGGTCATCAGCGTGCCGGCGGCGGCGAGTGATCGCATCCGCTCGCGAATCCGCTCGTCCCCCAACTGGGCGCGAGTCCCGATACCCCCCGGGTAGACGAGCACGTCGACGCCACCGAGCTGATCCCAGGTGCGGTCCGCGAGCACACGCAGCCCCTTGGCGCAGCGCACCGGATCGTCTGTCTCGGCGACCGTGACGACCTCGACGCCATCATCGGGCCAGCGCAGCGCCCAGCTCGCGAGCACCTCCCACGGTCCGGCCCAGTCGAGCTCTTCGGCGCCGTCGAACAGGGCGATCGCGATGCGCATCGCCGAGCAGCCTAACCGCAACCGACGGACGGACGATGATCGTCGTAGCTTGCGGGAATCGAGGCTTGACCTCTGAACGCGGGGGTGTAGCGTTGCGTCCGTCGTGGTAGCGGCGATCAGATCGGGGGCGTCTTTCGCGGGCCGGAGCCTTGCGGTCGTCGCGCAGCTGGAGCTCGTTCTCGTCGGCGGGATGCTGCTCGTGCTGGCGGGGCTGCTGCTCTCGCGGGAGCTGCGCCGCTGGCGTGGCGAGCACCCGCCGCACAGCGAGGAGGTGCGAGCCCGTGCGCTGATGGGCGAGCTGTGCCCAAACGGCTGGCAGGCGCAGCTGACGCTGTACGGCTCCGGGCAGTTCGCGCCCCCGGGCGCGCCGGCGAGCGACGGGTCGCTGGTTGCCGTGGACTGGTCCGAGCTCCCTGACGACGGGGACGAGCCGCCGGTCAAGCGCCGCGTCTGGGCGGCGACGATCGCGGACGGGCTCGCCGCGATGGTCGAAGACCGCCGGACCGACGAGGTGCTCGAACGGATCGAGCGTTCGGCCAACGCGGACGATGATCCGTGGGACGGCCTCTGAGCGTATCTGCGCTCGATGTCGCGCGCCCGCCTGCTGACCGACTACCTCGCGCCCGGGCGGTCCTACCGCTACGGCTCCGACCACCGCTGCCAGCGCGCTGAGCTGCACCTTCCCGCCGGTCGCGGCCCGCACCCGGTCGTGGTCACGATCCACGGCGGCTCGTGGGCTGCCGGCGTCACGAAGGTCGTCATGCGCGGGCTCGCTCGCGATCTCGCGCGACGGGGCTACGCCGCGTGGAACATCGAGTACCGGCGAGTCGGGCGCGGCCAGGGCGGTGGCTGGCCGCTGACGTTCGTGGACGTCGCCGCCGCGATCGACCACCTGCACAGCGTTGCCGCGCCGCTCGATCTCGACCAGGTCACGGTCTACGGTCATTCCGCCGGTGGCCAACTGGCCCTCTGGGCGGCGAGCCGGAGCCGGCTGCTCGACGGCGCTCCCGGCGCACGCCCGCGGATCGAGCCGGTCGCGGCGGTGTCGGCGGCCGGCGTCAACGATCTCGCCCAGACCTACCGCGACGCTCCGGGCGGCGCCGTTGGTTGGCTGATGGGCGGCGGACCCGACGACGTGCCCGAGCGCTAC
>OBLU010002396.1_pt1 | contig 17323 bp, 7 predicted proteins | sample 1518681 | NCBI WGS metagenome assembly OBLU01 (sample SAMEA3539304, study PRJEB22396) | soil metagenome | biome: tundra; feature: field; material: soil | place: USA | collected 2010-05 | depth 0.15 m | reverse complement strand
TGGAATCGTCTAAATCAGGAGACTCGCCATGGGGAAGGTCACCAGGGTGGAATCGCCATTCATCAGCCGACAGGTGGTTTAAATCAGACAGTCGCGCAACAACTGCGTGAGACTGTGTGCTGAGCGATTTAACGACCTCCGCGGCCTGTTCAGCCGTTTGTGCATTGGCCTGAACGCAGCCCAACACTCCGAAGGCAAACGCGAGCGGCGCAACGGCAGAAAGGCCGGCATGCAAAATGCGGCTTCTGATTCCAATGCCTGACACGCTATCCATTTCGTTCTCTCCTCGTCCAGCGCGAGGGCTAGGCACAGAACTGCTTACGAAGCTCGGTCCCCGCGCCGCCGCGAATCATACCACGAGGAAGGGGAAAATGGAAACGATACCATCGTTGTTCCTCAAGTTAGATCAAAGTGCTTGACTTGTCAGGCGCATTGACAACATAAGACTGCAGCTCGAAAACTGTGGTATCGTTTCCATGAGCAAAAACTGCCCGGTGCGGCGACCTACCAGTCGACAAGCGCCAAATAGGTCTTTGTGCTCTATCGCCGTGAGCATTTGCCTGTCTGCGGGACTTTTCTGCTCGTATCTTTCTGTTTGCGGTGATCACAATGGCCTTGGAGAACGCGCAAGTTCTGACGATTGGCATCGATCTCGGAGGAACAAGTTTAAGGGTTGCGGCATACACGCCCGAACAAGGCGTACTAGACTCCATCTCATTGCGCACCCGGCTTGAAGCTGGGCCCTTGGCGGTTGTCGATGATATGTGCGGCGCCATTGATCAACTTCTCAATCAATACTCGGATGGCCGGGAGCTTGCGGGCATTGGAATCGGTTCGCCAGGACCGTTGGAACTCCCTGCCGGACGCCTTCACCATCCCCCGAATCTCCCGGGGTGGGATAATTTTCTTCTCCTCGCTGAGGTTGAAAAGCGTCTCGGACGACCAGTAGTGCTCGAGAGTGATGCGAACGCGGCGGTGCTGGCTGAATATGCCTTGGGATTAGGAAAATCGCTCGGTATCGATTCGTTGTGCATGCTGACATTGGGCACTGGAGTTGGCAACGGCATCATTCTGGACGGCAAACTTTGGCACGGTGCAAGCGGCATGGGTGGTGAGGCAGGTCACATGACCATTGATCCTGGCGGCCCCATTTGCGGATGTGGAAATGCAGGCTGCCTTGAAGTATGTGCTTCAGCGACCGCGGTTATGAGGGCCGGCGAGAACGCAATCAGCGCGGGTAAGGCTCCTGGGTTGGCGTTACTAAAACGCGACGGAGTGTCTTTAACGGCCCTCGACCTTGCTGAGGCAGCGCGCAAGGGCGATCCGGACGCCAAACAAATTTACGCGGAAACAGGACGCGCGTTGGGAATCTGTTTGGCGGGATTAATCAATATTCTCAACTTGCCCCTCTACGTTGTGGGAGGAGGCGTCGCAAATTCATGGGACCTGCTTTCTCCGTCATTATTTGAGGAACTGGAGCGACGCAGTTACGTTTACGCGCTTACGGCTCCAGGACGGGCTGCTTCAAAGGACATGCCTTGCGGCGGTACTCAGGTGCTTCCAGCGAAACTCGGCTCGGAAGCTGGGCTTCTTGGAGCGTGCATCCTTCCTCTGCATACGTCGAAGCACCTGTGGGTATCAGCCTGACTTGAGTGAGTCGTTGGATGGCGTTTGCATCCTAACTAGCCTTCACGCGATGAAATGTGAACCTGATGAAAGCGACGCTGACCGGCGCGCTTGGCGCCATCATGACGGCGGTCAATTCATCGTGGTGTCGTTCACTTATCCAGAAACCAAGGGCCAGACACTAGAAGAACTACAGCGCAAACTTGGGCCGGTGAAGTGACCGGGGATACTTCTAAAGTTTTATTGGTGGTGATAGGTATGAAAGGTTGAGGTGAGGCAAGTGCTCGACCGCAGACCACACCGGGTGACAGGACTCATTCTCGGGAGTCTTGCTTTCTGCGCGCAAGCTGTCCTTCTGCTTCAGACTTATCGATCGTCTCTTTCCTACTGTTACGGTATAACGAGAGTTTTTGCTGCTTCGCAGTCTTCCGAAGCAATTCCAAAAGAGCATCTTTCGACTCCAGCAGTGCAGCACGACCTGATCCAAATCGACTATCCCGAAGACGGTTCGATTTTCCCGCCGGAGATTACGGCGCCGACATTTATCTGGCACGACCAAAGCGAAGCTACGCAGTGGCGCATTGAGATTGCGTTTGCCGATGGTACTAAGCCGCTCAGCGTGAGCTCGGGTGGTGTGCCAATTCAAATTGGAGAAATCGACCCACGTTGTGTTTCCATGACAAACCGACTTCCGTCGCTAACCGCTGATCAGACTGGTGCGCATACTTGGAAACCCAACGAAGAAAATTGGGTATTCATAAAGCGGCACTCAGTAGAGCATGGTGCCGTAGTAGCGATTATTGGTCTCGACCGTGCAGAGCATGAAGTCGCTAAAAGTCAAATCAGCTTGAGTATGTCGAGCGATGCGGTGGATGGACAGATTTTTTATCGTGATGTGCCGTTGATGCCTTCAGAAGGCAAGAGGGGCGTTGTTCAGCCGTTGTCCCCGTCCTTGCTTTACCTGATCAATTGGCGCATTCGCGACATCGCGCAACCGGAAAGCCGCATTATTATGCACGACTTACACACATGCGGAAATTGCCACTCCTTCTCTAAAGATGGAAAAACGATGGGTATGGATGTGGATGGTCCCGGCAACGACAAGGGGCTATATGCCATCGTTCCTGTGCGCCGGCATATGGCCATCCGCAATGAAGACACCGTTTCGTGGAACGCCGATCTGCGTGTCGGACAATCGCGCGTAGGGTTCATGTCGCAGCTTTCGCCCGATGGCCGATATGTTCTCTCGACCTTTGCCGGAGAGGATCAGACCATTTCCAGTTCCTATTTTGTAACTAACTTCAAGGACTATCGATTTCTGCAGGTGTTTTATCCAACTCGGGGCATCCTTGCCTGGTATAGTCGTGCGACCGGTCGCAGGCAGACTCTGCCTGGCGCCGATGATCCACGCTACGTTCAGACAGATGGAGTTTGGAGCCCTGACGGAAAATATGTCGTGTTCGCTCGCGCGGACGCTAAGGATTCCGACCGCGAAGGCCAGCAGATGCCGCTGCACGCCAACGATGCGAACGAAGTTCAGATTCAATATAGTCTCTATCGCATTCCCTTCAATGGCGGGCGGGGCGGCAAGGCTGAGCCGATCGAGGGCGCCTCCAATAACGGCATGAGCAACAGCTTTCCGAAGATTTCTCCAGATGGCCGATGGATTGTTTTTGTGAAATGCCGTAATGGACAGTTAATGCGGCCGGACAGCGAACTATACATCGTCCCGTTTGAAGGAGGGACAGCGCGCAGGATGAGGGCCAATACTTCGCAGATGAACTCATGGCATAGCTTTTCGCCAAACGGTCGCTGGCTGGTTTTCTCATCGAAAAGCCGGTCGCCCTATACGCAAATGTTCCTGACCCACATTGATAGGAATGGACAGGACAGCCCGCCGATTTACATCGACAATTCGACTGCAGCGAACCGGGCGGTAAATATACCTGAATTTGTAAACATAGCGCCCAATGGGATCGAAAACATCGATGTGCCAGCATCCGACTTTTATCGCGTCGTTGATGAAGCGATGGAGCTGCAAGGAAAGGGAGACACCCTCGGTGCGCTTGCTAAGTGGCGCGAGGCACTGCAAATGGACCCTAAGGACGCACGGGCAAACAATGGAATCGGGATTGTTTTAGGGCAACTGCGGAGATCCGGTGAAGCCATTCAGCACTTCAAAACGGCGATTCAGATTGATGGCGAATTCTTCGAAGCCTACTACAATCTTGGGATCGTACTTACGCGAGACGATCGCCTCGACGAGGCTATCGATGCATGGCGAAACACTGTTCGGATTCGTCCGAGATTCGCTCAGGGGCATGAGAATCTCGGATATGCGCTGTATCTGCGTGGTAATTATTCAGAATCGCTTGCTGAATTACGAATTGCTTTGGATGAGGAGCCCAATCGGCTTTTTGCGCTGAATCTGGCAGCGACTTTGCTTGCAACATGCCCCGATCCTGCGATCCGCAATGGGTCCGAAGCCCTGAATCTGGCAAATCGGGCTGAACGAGCTACGACCGAAAAAAGCCCTGCGATTCTCGATACGGTTTCAGCTGCGCTTGCAGAGACTGGAAGTTTTCCCCAGGCAGTCGAGGTCGAGCAGCGGGCACTGGCTCTCGCTATTCACCAGCAAGACGCCACCCTTGTTGCGAAGCTGAAGGCACATTTAACGAGGTACGTGGCTCACGAGGCACTAAGTATCGAGCCGGGCAAAGAGGATTTCTGAGTAGTGGTGATTTGGGGCAACGCTGCGGCAGGATTAGACCTGATCCAATGCATTGATTTACGGATGGTTTTTCATCAGCAGGATTAGTTCTGCGCTGGGACCCAGTTGCACGCTGCGTGTTGCACTGGTGATCCGGTCGCTGCAGGATGGACCCGCTTGAGGCTCGAGTTTCACCTTCGGCATGCGGATGACGACGCCGGGGTGCACGGTGTTCGGTCGGCCTCCGGGATTGAGGTTGTCGGAGCGACCGGTTGTACCAGCGACAACCTCCGATATCTGACGCCCACCTCCAGATACCGCGGCAGGCAATGCGCCGAAGATGCTCTCCGACTCGTCGGCGGCCGCGATCAGCCCGACGAGTTCAAGCTGCACTGGCTGCTTCGGGTGGCCGACGCAATCCGCATGATCGAACACGAGGGACAGCTCTGATGAAGCAGGATCCTTGGATGAAACGGCCGCAGTCACGTGGCCATAAAGGATACTTCCTGCTTCGACTCTGCAGTCGGTTTGCTGCCAGCCATACTTAGCCTTGAGCCAGATCTCCTTGCCGGGCTTGAGGTGGGCCGAGTCGAGTGCTCCGGTCACCGTTGCTTCTACCGTTGAATTGATGGGTATATCGCTATCCTCAACGCGCTGACAAGCCTCCGGGCCAGACTCGTTGGTGGTCACTGGTAAAGATGGAGCGGTGTTTTTCGCATTGAGCAAAGGTGCAAAGTTTGTTTGTAGGGTATCGAATTTTACAAGCCCGTCGCGATAGTCCAGATGCAGAGTCAAGGGATTCAGCACGTCTAGCCCAAGCATGCCTGCAATCTCGAAGCCCGCATTGCGATCGATAACAGTGGGATCGAGTTCCAGGATGTGGCCTTGATGAACGGTCGGCAGACTTGCCAATTGTAAGTCGAAGATATCGCGAAAGAATTGCACCCTCGTGCCGGATGTGGTCTGCTCCGTATTCGTAAAGTTCATGGTGATTCTAGAGACGGAGTGGGCGGCATCAGAAGACATGGCACTGGAACGCATGCCGGTGGCCAGGATGAACAACTTTCGGGATCTGTTACTGAACTCGATGGGCACCAAGAGATACTGTCGCCGGTGATAGACGGGAGTAAAGTTCGCCAGAGCAGGCGCGGGGAAACGATCTCCGGGTACAATCCCTGGCTGTTTCGGCAACGGATCCAGAATCATTTTGGCGGAACGGAAATCGAGCGTGATCATGTAAGACGCAAAGATGTCCGTGCCGATGAACCCGTCGGACTTACCTGCAAAAGGCGTTTCACTTACGCCGACGATGCAGTTGTGAAACTCGAGCGGTCCGATGCGCATGGAGGGAAGACGCACCGTACCCTCGGGGTCGTTCGGATCGTGTTGCAGCCCGTTAGCAGCCGCCAGCGCCCTGGTGATATAGAGGCCAGACGCTGCTGAATCGACTAGTAACTTCGCTTCACTTTGAGGCAACTGCACTTGCAACTTGTAGCCATCGATATGTTTCGGATCAGGCATTGACGGCTGAAGCGGCAATGTTGCGGACGGAATGGAAGGCAATCCTTGGCAGGTCTGCGAATTTTCTGAAAGCAGGGGCATCATCGAGTGAGCGGCCGCTTCGGCCCTCTGGCGGCTGTCCGCGTCGATGTCCTTCATCGTTGACAGCGACTGGTTGACGCTTTCAATTTCGTGCGCAGCATTAACAATGCCTGTCCACGCGTTTAAAACATCGGGATCGGTGGGATCGATATCATAGGCGCGCTGAATCTCGGCGCGCTCCGAGCCGTACATGGAGTCAATGCGCAACGCGCGGCTGCGAACCAGGTGGGCGCGGGCGTAGCAAGGATCAGCGGTCGTTGCCGAGTCAAGGGTTTGCAGCGCCACCCAAGGCTGTCCCTGGCGCAATTCAACTTCAGCCAAGGCGGTCAGCGCGGCGGCTGAGCGAGGACTCGCTGTCGCACTGGTGGCGGCCTGGGCGGACGCCTGCGCGACTTTGCCCTCGCGAAGCAAGGTACGCACGAGGGACTCTGCCAGCGAAGCGTCCTGCGGGTGCTGTGCTACGGCCTGAGCGTAGAGTGACTCCGCGCTGGAGAGGTCGCCATTGCTGTACGCCGTGTCTGCGGGCGTGGCCGCTCGCTCGGCCCGGGCAGGGCATGTGGTGGATTGTGCGCAGACAGGGACGACCGGACCCAGAACAGCCATTACGATCACACAAAATACGGAAAATCTGCACTCGTGATGCCAGTCAACAGAGATGGAAGTCATGTATTGCAAGTTTCCTCAACCCATCGTGCCTGAAAACCAAGGAGTATACGCTGCAGGAGTAAGCCCGGGCAATTTCAATCATGCAATCGGGAGAGGTTGCGCGGCTTATGCTAGCGTCCGCTGCGATACACTTCAAGAGCTTGGGGGACTCTCGTTGCCGCGCGTTCGTGACTTATTATTCGGTTGTTTGATCGGCATTTCTCTTCAGCCTGTTGCGTGCTGGACGCAATCGCCGCTAGACCCGAAGCCAATGGAGCAGCCGCAGCAGGGCATGGCGACCGGTGTGGCGCATCACCCCAATTTCGACGCTGAAGGGCGCCCGATTACCGCTGGTGGCTACGTAAAGACAGGCCCCGTTGTTTTTCAGAATGTTGCCGCCAAAGCAGGTCTTACGACATGGCGCAATGTGACAGGTACCGCTGAAAAGCGGGTCATCACCGAGGCCAAAGGCTCGGGTGTCTGCCTTTTGGATTTCGATCATGATGGCTGGCTGGATATCTATCTGGTAAACGGCTCGACCCTCGACGCTTTGAATGGCAAGCAGGATTCGCCGCACGCGGCGCTATTCCGCAACAACCATGACGGAACGTTTACAAATGTCGCCGAGAAAGCCGGAGTCGACAACGATCGATGGGGGTTGGGTTGCGCCGTTGGGGACTATGACAACGATGGCTGGCCCGACCTTTACGTAACTAACCTAGGCAAGAACCGGCTCTATCACAACAACCGGAATGGCACGTTCAGTGATGTAGCAGACAAGGCAGGCGTGGCGCTGGATGAAAGCTCCGGTAGTACGGTTGTCGATCATACCGGCGTGACGTTCGGGGATTTCGATGGTGACGGGAGACTCGATATTTTTGTCGCAGGATATATTCGTTACGACTTCCAGGATCCTCCGGTGGCAGGCAGCAAATCGATCAACTTTGCGCAGTGTCAATATCGCGGCCTAAACATTATGTGCGGTCCACGCGGGTTGCAAGGGGCCGGCGATCACTTATTTCACAACAATGGCAACGGCACTTTCACCGATGTTTCCAAGGCTGCAGGTGTCAATGACCCTAACGGCTTCTTCGGTTTGGGTGCCCTGTTCGTGGATGTGAATGGCGATGGGCGGCCGGACCTTGTTGTCGCGAATGATTCCACGCCGAACTATCTATATATCAACAAGGGTAATGGCACATTCGCCGACCAGAGCTACATGGGCGGCTATGCGCTCAACGAGGAAGGTCGCGAAGTGTCAAACATGGGCATTGCGGCCGGGGACTACGAGAACAACGGTCACATAAACCTGGTGAACACGACTTTCTCCGATGATTCGACGGTGGTCTTCCATAACGATGGGAAAGGAATCTTTGAGGACCTGAGTGCTCATTCGGGGATAGGCGGAACGTCAGGCCCATTTGTCGGATTTGGCGATGGGTTTCTGGATTACGACAACGACGGATGGAAAGATTTACTGGTGGCTAACGGACACGTTTATCCGCAGGCGGATCAACATCGCGACTGGGGCATGAGCTATGCTCAACGACCGTTGCTCTATCACAACCTTCGCAACGGCACATTCGAGCTTGTGCCGGCAGTTGAGGGAACCGGCCTCGCCGAAGTAAGCGTGTCACGGGGAGCCGCATTCGGAGATATTTTCAACGATGGGAAGATCGATGTCGTGATCAACAATCTCGATGGATTTCCTGTGCTGCTGCGTAACGTTAATGTCGACCACAATCATTGGGTGAGCCTCAATCTCGTGGGTGGACCCAGGAGCCCGAAGGATGCAGTGGGAGCGACGGTCTATCTCACCGCCAGCAGCGTTCGCCAGCGCGGAGATGTTCTCAGCGGCGGCAGCTATCTTTCTTCGAATGACATGCGTGTCCACTTTGGGCTAGGAGCGACCGAAAAAGTCGACAGCGTGGAGATTCATTGGCCGAGTGGGGCGTTGGAGAAACTGAAGTTGCCGGCAGTCGATCGGATTTACACCGTGATGGAGGGCAAAGGGGTTACCGGCAGTCTCTGCGAAGGCAAACCTTGTAGTTCGAATGTCCGCGCTCACTGATGGCTGGAGGTTCCGCGATACCGGTAGGATTCGGATTACATGCATGGGACTGGGAGAACACAATCCTTTGACCCCTGCGATAGACTCAGTCGTTGGAGGAAACATTTGCGGCGGTCGCGCTGGATTTGGGCCTGTGCATTGATGCTGTGCCTGCTCGCATTCGCGGCAACCCGTACGCACGTTTCAGCACAGGCACCTCCCAAACCGCCGTCCGGAATGGGGAGTAATTCCGCCGCGGGAATGCCGCCAGTCTACGACGCACAAAAGAGGCCGATCACCGCTGGTGGCATCGTTGAGTCTGGTCCCGTCGTTTTCGAAGATGTTGCTAAGTCCGCAGGGATTGCCGGTTGGAGCCACACCATGGGGGCAGCGGACAAGCGATTGATCTGCGACGTTAACGGCTCGGGCGTGGGATTGATTGACTACGATAACGATGGTTGGCTCGATATCTATTTAGTCAACGGGTCCAACTTCAGCGCACTGGATGGTAAGCAGGAACCTCCGCATGCCGCCTTATTCCACAATAATCACGATGGTACGTTCACCGACGTCGCCGCGAAGGCCGGTGTGACTAATGATCGCTGGGGATTTGGCGTGGCCATCGCCGACTACGACAACGATGGTTGGCCCGACATTTTCGTCAGTAATCTCGGCAAGAACCGTTTATACCATAACAATCACGATGGCACGTTTACTGACGTTGGTGAAAAGGCCGGGATTGCATTAGGCAACTGGTCGGCGGGCGGCACATGGGGAGACTACGATGGCGATGGGCGCCTGGATTTATTTGTCTCCGGCTATGTTCATTTCGATCGCGACAACCTTCCCTATGAGAAGACCAAAGCGGTGGGATTTTCCTACTGCGAGTTTCGCGGCGAGCCGGTGATGTGCGGCCCGCGCAATATCGAAGGCGAGCCTGACCACCTGTTCCATAACAACGGTGACGGCACATTTACAGATGTGAGCGCGAAAGCGGGAGTCGCCGACTCGAGTAACAAATACTACGGCCTGACTCCTCTGTTTGTGGATGTGAATAACGATGGCAAACTCGATTTGCTGGTGGCCGATGACTCGACGCTGAGCTATTTGTATCTGAATAAGGGCGATGGCACCTTTGAAGATATGAGTCTGACTTCCGGCTTCGCCCTTAACGAGGACGGGCGAGAAGTTGCGGCGATGGGCATTGCCGTGGGGGATTATTTGAATAATGGCCTGCTCGACTTTGCCATCAGCGATTTTTCCGATGAGGCCAAGTTGGTGTTTCACAATGACGGCAATGCTGCGTTCACTGAAGTGTCCATGCGCTCCGGAGTTGGCAAAAAGTCGATTCCGTTTCTTGGATGGGGAACCGGATTTCTTGATTTCGACAATGATGGATGGCTGGACCTGATGTTCGTCAATGGTCATATCTATCCCGCAGCCGATCGCCTGGAGTGGGGAACATCGTATGCACAAAGGCCACTCTTGTTCCATAACACACGCGACGGCAAGTTCGAAGAAGTGCCACCGGTTAAAGGTTCGGGACTGGCAGAGATTGTTTCGGGGCGCGGCGCTGCTTTCGGCGATCTCTTTAATGATGGCAAGATTGATGTTGTGATTTCCCCCATCGAGGGACCGCCCGTGCTCTTGAAGAATGTCAATCCAGATCGTCATCACTGGGTGGAATTGAAACTCGTGGGTGGGTCTAAGAGCCCGCGGGATGCGGTGGGTACCACCGTTTACCTCAAGGGCGCCAGCGTGCGCCAGCGCCAGGACATATTGAGCGGCGGAAGCTATGTTTCCACCAATGATCCGCGGCCGCACTTCGGTCTTGGCGATTCGACGAATGCCGGGACTGCCGAGATACATTGGCCTTCCGGAGCAACCCAAACGGTGAAGCTGCCCGCAGTCGATCGCATTTACACCATCGAAGAGGGCAAGGGCATTACAGCCGCTATGTGCGGTGGAGGATCCTGTCCGATCACGCCACCGTCTAAGGATGATTCAAATGTGCCGAGGAGCGCACCATGAAACTGAGGCGCTTCTGCTTCCGTAGTGCTTCATGGGGAATATTCGGTTTGAGCCTGGTTTCCATCGCGTCGTCACAGGCTACGGCCCCTGGTTCCGTCGCACCGGCTCCAGCTGTACAACCGTCCGACGTTCCGGGCCGCTTTGTCGATATCACCGAGAAGGCGGGGGTGCATTTCCTGCACCAGGCTCCGCACACCACGCGCAAGTATTTGCTGGAGACGATGGGATCGGGCGTGGCTCTCTTCGATTGCGACAACGATGGAAAGCTGGACCTGTTTCTAGTCAATGGAGCGCAGTATTCCGACCCCACGCCCAAGGGCTACATTCCGCAGAAGGCCGATCCCAAAGACTGGAATCGCATGTACCACCAAAAAGCGGATGGAACGTTTGAGGACATCACCGAGAAGGCGGGACTCAAAGGTGTGGGCTACGGGATGGGGGTCGCCGTCGCCGATTACGACAACGACGGATTCGAGGATCTGTTTGTCACGGCCTATGGGGGCAACCGGCTTTATCACAACAATGGGAATTGCACCTTCACCGATGTAACGGATAAAGCGGGAGTCGCCGGCGGTGGTTGGTCAACCTCGGCAGCGTGGGTCGACCTGGATAATGATGGCCGACTTGACCTGGTCGTAGACAGATATGTGACGTGGGATTGGGAGGACGTGTGGTGTGGCGAACGACGGGAAGGATATAGGGGTATCTGCCACCCCGACGTCTTTCCGCCCATTACTATGCTCGTGTATCACAACGATGGCAACGGCCACTTCACCGAAGTGGCGCATAAACTTGGCTTAGATAACCCAGCGAAGGCTCTCGGAATTGCCATAGGTGACTACGACCGGGACGGCCGCATGGATCTCTTCGTCGCCAATGACTCGATGCCTGAATTCCTGTTTCACCAGAAGCCGGATGGGACTTTCGAGGAAGTCGGTCTGGAAGCCGGCGTGGCTGTGAATTCCGAGGGGCAAACGTACGCCGGGATGGGCGTTGACTTTGAAGACTACGACAACGATGGGTGGCCGGACCTGGTCGTCACCGATTTGGCGAATCAACGATACGCCCTCTATCAGAATAACCGCGATGGAAGCTTTAATTACGCTTCCCTGGTGACCGGCATTGGCAGCATGTCGCAATTCCACTCGGGGTGGAGTTTGCGATTTCTGGACTACGACAATGATGGCTGGAAGGATCTCCTGATCGCGCAAGGACACGATATGGACAACATCCAGGTGGTGTCCCCCCAACTCCGTTATCGCGAACCCATGTTGTTGCTACGCAATAACCTGGGGAAGTTTGCGGACGTGTCGTCGATCTCAGGAGATATTTTTCATGACGCGTGGGTGGGGCGGGGAATGGCCATAGGCGACATTGACAATGATGGGCGGATTGACGCGGTCGTCAGCACAAATGGCGGAACTGCCCACATTCTTCACAATGAGACTTTGTCCCCGAATCACTGGATCACATTGCACTTAACCGGGCACAAAAGCAATCGCGATGGCATCGGATCCGTGGTAAAGCTCACAACGCCGCATGGCTCTCAGTGGGTGACCGCGACAACCTCGAGCGGCTATCTCTCAGCGAGCGATCCGCGCGTGCACTTCGGGCTAGGGGACAGCCAAACTGCAACGCGAATTGAAATCCACTGGCCTAGCGGCATCGTCCAGATTCTTTCCGATGTGAAAGGCGACCGACAGGTGCAGGTCGATGAGCCGGACAGGTCAGACCTTCCCGCGCCTGACGCAAGGCCGGCATTGGTGAAAAACCGTAAATAATTTCCCTTATGAAAACGCGCTGAAACGGGATTTCTGCGCCCCGCTCATGGCTTGGCTCGATGTGTCAGGTGGTAGTGCATTGTCTGCTCGCACACAAGATTTGAGCACCTCATTGAAGTTGGGCTTAAATGCAATGGACCGTGGCGAATAGCGAAGAAATCTTCGGCCAGTGGTGACGCAAAATAGGTCAGTAAATGATCCTCAAGAATATTCTTGACAGCGCTGCATGAGCGGAAGTATATTTGCGGCGCTGTGGAATCGTTACCATGGGTGCTGGTATCGATTCCAATCAACACAAAACCATGGGCAACTATAGACCCTTCTCGATGTCGGCAACCAAGCCTGCACTGAGGATTTACAGCATGAAGGAGACCCAGTGATATCAAGACAGACACTTCAGGAGACTTCTAGGCGGCGTAGGACAATCCACATTCGATGGATTGCTGTAACGCTCGGAATATTCATCACGTGCTTGGCTATGTTGGCCCCTCGCAACGCTTCAGCGCAGGCCAGCGCCGGCATCACAGGCACCATCACCGATACCAGCGGCGCTGTAATCTCGAACGCCCAAGTCGTCATTACCAACGAGGACACCGGGGTTGCCAACCATGTGATTTCGAGCTCCGCGGGAACCTACTCGGTTAAAGGACTCCCTCCGGGCAGATATGGCGTCGCGGTGGAAGCCTCAGGTTTCAAAAAGGAAGTCAAGAAGGGTGTAACCATCGAGGTCAGCACAACGGCCACGATTGACCTGGTTCTTTCGCCAGGTACAGCAAGCGAGACCGTTTCGGTTTCAGCCGATCAGATCGCTCTGAACACCACACAGCCTGAACTGGGCAGTACCATCGAGCCGGTCGTAGTTGCGGCTCTGCCGGAAGAAGTTTCCGGCCGCGGCCGCCAGATCGACTCACTTCAATTCCTGGCTCCTGGAACGACGGGAAGCACGTTTTCTCACCGTGCCAGCGGCGGCGTCGACTTCGAACAAGAAATTCTCTATAACGGCATCCCCGCGCCTCAACCAGAGACTGAAGGCTACACGACCAACTTCAATCCTCCCTTCGAACTAGTGGAAGAAGCTCGTGTTGAGCGGTCAACGTTCTCTGCCCAATATGGCTTAGGGCAGGGCGCCCTGACGTACCAGATGAAGACGGGAACCAACAAGTATCATGGCGACGCCTTTGAGATCAACCGCAACAGCTTCTTCGACTCCGTAGGATTCTTCAATGGTCCGGCTTGGGGCGGAAAGAACACACCTACCCCTGACCGTGAAAACAATTACGGCTTTACAATTGGCGGACCGATTCGCATCCCCCATGTATACGACGGCCGTAACAAGACGTTCGGCTACTACAGCCAAGAGTGGTACAAGCAGAACCAGGAAAAAACGGATGTCTCGACGGTGCCGTCCGCTCAGGAGAAGACAGGCGACTTCACAGACTTTGTGAACGGCAGCACTGGCGCGTTAATTCCGATTTACGATCCTCTAACGGGTCAACAGTTTCAGTGCAACGGCGTTGCCAACGTCATTTGTCCCAACAGGATCAGCGCCAATTCTGCGCTGCTGATTCCTTTCATTCCCAATCCAGATCGTCCGGGTTCCGGCATCGGCGGACTTGACAGCAACAAGAGTTTCGCTCCGTTTATCAACCCACATATCCAGCATGTATGGGGTTTCAGCGTAGACCACAGTCTCACCCAGAAGCAGAGCATCCATTACAGCCAGTGGCGAAACAGCTTCAGTAACTATAGCTTTGACAACAATCCTCTTGTTGTCGCTCCCAACCCCCTCAATAGCCAGAAGTATGAGCCGGCATTGGGCAGCGTATTCCTTTTGAACTACAGCGACGCGATATCCTCCCACCTGGTGATGACCGCTGGAATCGGATGGATTGGCGAAATCAACAACCAGTTCAACCAGACCAGGTATTCATTTCCGGCGATTTCGGGTGCCATCATTCCTCCCTACATCACCTGGGATGGAAACCACTCTCTGACAGATTGGGGCACGCAGGGATCGTGGTTACAGTCGATCAACCGCAAACTGGGTATTGCGATCGTCAACAACTGGCTCTGGACGAAGGGACGCAGCACTTACAACATCGGAATGGAATATCGGCGTTCTTATCAGGACGACAACGAAGACCAGACCGAAGGCGGACAGTTCCATTTCAGCCAAAAAGAGACTTCGATCCAGAACGCCAACGATCCCAACTTCGGTAATTACGGCAGCGCCTTCGCCAGCTTCCTGTTGGGTCTCCCCGACTCGGCGAATCGCAGTAATTCCCAGGAACTGGAATTGCGCAATCGGGCGATTTCTCCGTATATCCAAGACGACATCAAATTGTCGCCCAAGTTCACCCTTAACCTCGGCATCCGGTGGGATATCCAAGTCCCGTTCACCGAGAACCACGACCTGATCGTCTTCTTCAATCCGGATAAGCCGGGCTCCAATCCAGCGGCTGGTGGCATTCCCGGCGCTGCTACAAAGTTCGGCGACTGCACCGGTTGCTCGGGATATGAACGTGCCGACATCCACTGGGGGCACTTTGGCCCCCGACTGGGATTCGCCTACCAGCTCAACAACAAAACCGTGGTACAGGGCGGCTTCGACATTGCATTCCTCAACGGGGGTGCTTACGAGTACGGCACCAGCAAGGTGGCTGTGAATTACGGCAACCTGCTCGTGGGCTCATTTACCCGCGCCAGTACAGGTAGTTACGCGTCTTCTTTTGGCAGTTGGGATACGAACGTTATGCCCAACCCGACAGCTACGCCCTTTAGCCCGAGCCTTGGGAACGGCACCCAGATCGACGCCTTCAGCAAGAACGACGGTTTCGCTCCATACACCCAGCAATGGAATTTGAATATTCAACGCGAACTGCCATACAACATGTTGTTCACTGCAGCGTATGTGGGCAATCGCCTCATCCATCTACCGAGCCAAAATAACGAAATCAACCAAATGAATCCGACTTACCTGTCCCTGGGTTCTCACTTGGGCGATACGTTTACGACCGGTTCAACTGCGGTAGACGGCGTTCCATTGCCTTATCCCAACTTCGTGAACGACTTCGGCGGGGCAGCCACGGTCGCTCAGGCGTTGACTCCTTACCCGCAGTACTCGAAGATATTCAACAACTTCGAAGGCTACGTAACGACCTATTATCAAGGGGCGCAAGTTGAGGTCGATAAGCGCTTCACTAATGGCTTGTCTTTCCTGGTGGGTTACACGCTCTCCCGCTTGAAGGACAACACGAACAGCGGATTCTCGAGCTTCACCTCGGGCGCCCTCAACAAGTACAACCAGAAGCCGGAATGGACCGTTTCCAACTCGGATGAGCCGCAGACGTTGAAAGCCAGCGGAACGTACGAATTGCCGATCGGTCCTGGAAAGCAGTTCCTCAACAACCACATAACCGGCAACGTTCTGGGCGGCTGGCAGGTCGGCTGGATCCTGGATTACGAGGCCGGAACCCCCCTCAGCAATTGCCAGAGTAGCTCGGTTTGCGAAAATGGAACGCCGTTCCCGAACGGCTTTGACCGCCCGGATCGGAATACCTCCGTCGGTCTGAGCACGGCATCGTACAGCCGAGCGCGCGATTACTTCACGAAGAAAATCAGCGTGGCACAGATGTTCAATCCCGCAGGCTTCACACTCACACCGTCGCAGTATGTCCTGGGGAACGCCCAGAGAATCTATCCAGAACTCAGGAATCCAGCCCTGCTGATGGAGAACCTCAACGCCAGAAAGCATTTCTACATTGGAGAACATGTCCAAGGCATCTTGAGCGTCGACTACTTCAACGCCTTCAACCGAACGCAGTTCGAAACTCCGGACGGCAATGCAAGCGATGGTACGTTCGGGCAACTCACCTCGCAAGGTTCACAGATCAGTAACCGTCAAGGTCAGGTGCAATTTCGATTGCAGTTCTGACCGGGGCGCGATCTACCAGATTCATGCATCTGCACCAAATGCATGTCTCCTAACCATGCCGGGCTGCCAAAGCAGCCCGGCTTTTTTTGCCCAATTACTTAACGGATATAGTGACTTCTTAATTTTGCCGGTTCCCATGCCCGTTTATCGCCTAATGAGGGAAAGGAAAATAGGCTTGATATTCGACTCTTATCCGCCGCTTCTGCATGCGGCCAAGAGGAGAGAAAATCAACTACAATTCCATATCATGAGGATCAACCGTTCCGCCCTGCGACTGAAGCAAGTGCCGTTCTTGCTGGCGGTGTGCGTGCTCATTTTTGCTGGAACGACGGCTCCAGCGGGCCAAGGCAGCGACGAAGTGACGCCGGAGGTTCAGCAACTTTATGCGCAAGCTAAGGTGGCACGGCAGCATGGCGATGATGCGACGGCCGTTGCGAAGTACCGGGCGATTCTTAAGCTCGCGCCGCACCTGGCGGCAGCCTACAACAATTTGGGAATGATCTACTTTGACCGTCAAGAATATTCTCAAGCGGCAGAGGTTCTTAAGCACGGACTGGAAGTGAATCCAAATATGCCGAGCGCTTCAGCCATGCTCGGAATGTCGTATTTCCAGTTGGGAGAAACTGAAAAAGCCGAGCCTCTTCTTCGGACTGCCCTACGAGCTAACCCGAGCGATGACCAAGTTGAGATGATGTTGTCGAAGGTGCTCATAAACTCCAGGCGACTGGATGAAGCTGTATTGCACCTCGACACTTTCCTGAAACGAAATCCCAAAAATCAGGAAGCATGGTATCTACTCGGAAAAACTCATCTGCAATTATCCGAGGATGCACTCAAAAAGATTGACGAAATTGATCCGGACTCCGTCATCGCCCACGAGATTGCCGGTGAAATTGATGCCAGCATGCATAACTATGAAGTGGCTCTCGTTGAATACAAGAAGG
>OBLU010002395.1_pt1 | contig 17326 bp, 12 predicted proteins | sample 1518681 | NCBI WGS metagenome assembly OBLU01 (sample SAMEA3539304, study PRJEB22396) | soil metagenome | biome: tundra; feature: field; material: soil | place: USA | collected 2010-05 | depth 0.15 m | reverse complement strand
CCACCGAGATCTACACTCTTTCCCTACACGACGCTCTTCCGATCTTCCTCCTCGCGCTTCGCCACCCTGGCCAGCAACCGAGCTGACATCTGGCGCGTGGCCCTGCACGAATTCGGTGCACACCCGCTGGCGGGCATCGGCCAGGACAACTACGCGACCAGCTACACGCGGCTGCGCCACACCGAGGAAGCGCCGCGCTGGGTGCATTCGATCGAGCTGCGCCTGCTCGTCCACACCGGACTCGTCGGAGCGATGCTGTTCGCGCTGTTCATGCTCGCGGCCCTCATCGGCGCCCTGCGCGGCCGGCGCGCGGGCCCTGAGCGTGTGACCGGGGGGATACTGCTGCTGCCGCTGGTCGTGTGGCTCGTGCACGGGTCGATCGACTGGTTTTGGGAGTACCCGGTGTTGAGCGTTCCCGCCCTGGCGTTCCTCGGCGCGGCGACGGCGCTCCGGCAGAGGCCCCGCCCGGCGGCGGCGATCGCGGGCGAGCGTCGGCGCGTGGTCGCGATCGCGTGGTGGACGGGAGCCGCAGTGCTGGGAGCCGGCGCGCTGGTGGCGCTGACGATCCCGTTCCTCGCCGCACGCAGAGTTCAGCAGGCGATCGCCGTCTGGCCAACGCAACCGGCACTCGCCTACAGCCAGCTGCGCTCGGCGTCCAGCCTGATGCCGTTCGATGCGCAGATCGACGTGGTCGCCGGCGCGATCGCGCTCAACGAGAGCGAATATGGCGTAGCCCGCGCCTGGCTGCTGCGGGCCGAGCGCCGCGAAGACCAAGCGTGGCTGACGCCGTTTCTGCTCGGCATCATCAACAGCGAACAGGGCCGTCTCCGCCAGGCCGGGGCCAAGCTGCTGAGCGCACGACTGCTGAACCCGCGCGAGGCGGCAATCGCCGAAGCTCTCGAGCGCATCGGCGGCAGGCGCCCACTCACCTTCGTCGAAGCCCAGATCCTGCTGGCTCCGCATATCGCGACTCCACCCGCATAGTCATATCGGCGCGCCGGGCGTCCCGGCTGCGGCTATCGTGTCAGTGAACGCTTCACCCGAGGGTCCCCGCACATGAACGGTCCGACGCCAACCTCATCGCGCGCAAGCATTCTGGCGATAGCCATAGCCTGGGCCGTCGCGGCTCCGTCCGCATCCGCCGAACTGCCATCGCAGGACGCCTATGCCGGTCAGGCGCTTGTACTGGGCAGTCCCCACCCCCACCACGCCAGCGGACACTCTGGAGCGCGAAACGGCTCTGGGAGCTCAGGCGAATCGGGGAACTCCAGCGGCGGTGGCGGGAGCGCAGGCGGACCAGGCGGCTCGGGTGGCGGAGGCGGCTCCGGTGGCGCGAGTGTCTCCGGCGGCGCGGGCGCACACAGCTCCGGCGGGAGGAGCAGCTCCGGCGGCTCCGGGAGGAGCGCCGGGTCAGCCGCGGGCTCCGGGTCGTCTGCGGGCGTCGCGCGGGCCGGCTCGGCCCCACATCCAAGCCGACCGGGCGCGACCCCAGCCGGAACAGGCCTGTCCACCCACGCAACGGGCGGTTCGCCAGTGGCGGCGGTGACCCAGCCCGCCGCCGGTTCTGTGCCGCTCAGCAGCCTTGATGCGCTTCTGCTGATGGCGGGCGTTGCCGCGCTGCTCGGCACCGCGGCGCTGCTGCGCGGCGCCCGCCGAGCACCTGAGACGTAACTAGAATGCGGCGCCAATGACGCGCCAAATCACAGCGCCGCGTGCTGACATACGCTGCTTACCCACATGACGACAGCCCCGTCCGCGGTCCGCCGACCGCGAGCAGACCGACTCTGGGTGAGAGCGCTCCGACCCGTGTGCCAGAGGCGCTCGATCGTGCTGGGATATCACGGCGTCGCCGCATCCCGGCTGCGCGATGACCTGAGCCTGCTGCAGCTCTCCCCGGGGCGGTTTCGCAAGCAGATCGAGGCGCTGCTGAGCGCCGGATTCAGCTTCCTGACGATGGCCGAGCTCGCACGGCGCGCTGATGGGGGCACGCCCGAGCCCGGCCTGGCGGCGATCACCTTCGATGACGGCATGCGCAACAATCACACCATCGCCCTGCCGATCCTGCGCGAATACGGCGTTCCCGCGACCGTGTATGTGACGATCGGCTTCATCGGTGGCGTCAGCCCCTGGATCGGGGCGCAGGGAGACGGCGCGATGATGTGCGAGCCCGAACTGCGCGATCTCGCGGCCGCCGGCTGGGAGCTGGGGGCGCACACGATGACCCACCCCGACCTCTCGACGCTCGGCTACGAGGCCTGCCGTCGCGAGATCGAGCGCAGTCGCGACGAGCTGCAGCGCATCGCGGGCGTCGACGTCGAGACGTTCGCCTATCCATTCGGCCGGTACGGCCCCGAAGCGGTGGCCGCGGTCCGCGACTCGGGACTGCTGGCAGCGGTGACCACCGGCTCCGGCAGCTGGGCGCCATATGAGATCACGCGCGCGATGATCGGCGCGATCGACCCGCTCCCGATTGTGCTGCTCAAGCTGACCGACCGCTACGAGCCGTTGCTCGACTCGCCGCCGCTTCGCCTCGCCAGGCGCACGAGCAAGCGCGTCCGTGCCTCGATCCGCGGGCGGGGACGCAGGGATCGCCCGTGATGAGGACCCGCGCCGACATACCGCCACGCATCCTCATCACCAACGCCGAACAGCGTTCGATGCTCGCAACCTGCCGGAGCCTCGCCGAGGCCGGATACCGCGTGAGCGCGATCGCGTTCGCGCCTCGAGCGACGGCGCACTACTCGCGCTGCTGCGAGCGGCGGCTGCACATGACCGACCCGGCCCTGGACGCGGAGCGGTTCATCGAGGAGCTCGCCGCCGAGCTTGGGCGTGAAAGCTACGCCGCGCTGATTCCCGGCAGCGACACCGCGCTGCTGACGATCTCCGGCCTGCGCGAGCGCCTGCGGGACCTCACGCGCATCGGGCTGCCAGCGCACGAGACGGTCGAGCGCAGCCTCGACCGCGAGGCGCTCTCCGCCGCCACGACGGCGGTCGGTCTGGCGGCGCCCACATCGATCCGCTGCGCCGGCTTGCAGGAGGCGACCGCGGCCGCCCGCGACCTCGGGTTCCCCGTGATCCTAAAGTCGGTGCACACAGCGGAGAGGCTCGACCGCACCGTCGATCAGGGAACCCCGAGCCAGATGATCGATACTGAGCGTGAGCTCGTGGATGCGATTCCAAGCGAGGGGTACGAGTGCCTCGTGCAGGGCGTCGAGCGGGGAGAGCCGTACTCGTTCGGAGGTCTGATGATCGGCGGACGGCTGGTCGCGCTAGCGATGTCGCACTACCGGCGGACGTGGCCGCCGCATGCGGGCTACGCCGCGTTCGCGGAAACCATCAACCCGCCACCGCAGCTCGAGCGAACGATGCAGGAGCTGATGCGCGAGATCGGCTGGCAGGGCATCTTCGAGCTCGAGCTGATCCGCACGGCCCCGGATCGCTTCGTCCCGATCGATCTCAACCCGCGACCGTATGGCTCGCTGGCGCTCACCGTCTCGGCGGGAGCCCCGCTGCCCGCCCTGTGGTGCGGGTGGCTGCTCGACCCTGACGGCGACCCGTTTGGCGCGTCCCTCCCGGTGCGCGCACGCGCGGGCTACCGCTACCGCTGGGAGGACGCCGATCTGCGCAACGTCGCGTGGCGGCTGCGCCATGGTCGGCTGGCCGCCGCGCTGCAGACAGCTCGCCCGCGGCGACGCGTCACCCATGCGTACTTTCGACTCCGCGACCCGCTCCCGCTGCTCGTCCGCAGCTTGGATATCGCGAGCAGTCGCGTCGAGGGGGCCAAAGCGCACAGCGCGCCCCACGCGACGCCGGCCGGACGTGAGAGCGAGGCGCCGCCGGTCGCGTGAGGCGCGTACTGCTCGTCCACCAGCCGACCGACGGCGGGGTCGGGCGGCACGTGACCGATCTTGCCATCGGCCTGCAGGAGCGCGGCTTTCGAGCGGTGCTGTGCGGACCCTCCCGTCCCGCCGGCCTGCCCAGTGCGTGCGCTCACATCCAGCTGGATCTGCGGCGCTCGATCGCGCCCCGCGCCGATCCGGCGGCGGTCGTCGGGCTGGCGCGGATCGTCGGCGAGGTGCGGCCCGCACTGGTCCATGCGCACAGCTCCAAGGCGGGTGCGATCGTCCGTCTGGCAAAGTCCCTGCACCCGCGGATTCCGGTGGTCTACACGCCACACGGCTATGCGTTCGCCGGGCACTTCTCGCGGGAGCTCGAACGCTCGGCCTATCGCGAGATCGAGCGCGTGCTGGCGCGCCTCGCCGACCGTGTGGTGTGCGTCTGCGAGGCGGAGGCGCGTCTCGCGCGCGCCGTCGGTCCGGCGGAGCGTGTGCGTGTCGTGCACAACGGGATCGAGCCGGCGGGCGTCGGACCCGTGGATCGCCGGATGGCCGAGCTTGCCGCAGACGGTCCGCTCGTGTGCGCTCTGACGCTCCTGCGACCCGGCAAGGGCATCGAGACGCTGATAGACGCGCTGCCCGCCGTGCTCGCCTGCGAGCCGCGTACGCGGCTCGCAATCGGCGGAGACGGGCCCGACCTCCAGGTGCTGCGCGCGCGGGCAAGTAGGCTCGATGTCGCCGAGGCGGTGCACTTTCTAGGGCGCAGCGCCGATCCGCTCAGCCTGCTCCGCGGCGCCCAGATCTTCGTGCATCCATCATGGGCGGAGTCGTTCCCGTACGTCGTCCTCGAGGCGATGTCGCTGGGGTTGCCGATCGTGGCCAGCGACGTGGGCGGCGTCGGCGAGGCCATGTCTGCCGGGGAGAGCGGCATGCTGGTGGCCCCAGGGGACCCGCGCGCGCTGGCGCGGGCGCTGATCGAGCTGCTCGAGGACCACGATCGCGGAGCCCGCATGGGGGCCGCCGCGAAGCTCCGTTTCGAGCAGCGGTTTACACGCACGCAGATGATCGACGGCGTAGCCGGCGTGTATGAGGAAGTGATCCGCCGCACCCCCGCGTAGGACCTGAACGCATGGCGATCTCCGGCGGCCCACCGTGAAAAACCGCATCCCGCGCGCGGCTAACTCCCACGGTCTATCCGTCCGGAAAGACCGCTCCACGCCAAGTAAGCGCTCGGCACGTCCGAGGAAGGGCACATGCTTCCCTCCTCGACACTCACGGGCCTCGCGGCAGTCGCGATCGCCGCCCTCCTCGCAGTCCCGGCCAGCGCCCTCGCGCAGTCCACTTCGAACCGCAACCCGGTTGCCCACGCGGCCACGGCCCACAGGCACGCCACCAAGGCCCATAGGAGTGCTCGGTGCCGTGTCAAGCACCACAAGCGACACTGTGTCAAAGCGCACAAAGCTTCGCGTAAGCGCGCGCACGCCAGCCGCGCACGTAAACACACCAACCCACCCGCACCCGCCCCGAAACCCCCGACTCAGGCCCCCGCGCCGAGCAACCCCGCCGGTCCCGTGCAAGCTCCGGTGCTGACGATCACGGGCACCGCCTACTACGTGTCGGCGTCCGGCTCTGACTCCAACTCCGGCACCAGCCCCAGCTCGGCCTGGCGGACTGTCCAGCGCGTCGACCGCGCGTCGCTGCAGCCCGGCGACGGCGTCCTGTTCGAAGGCGGGGCGACGTTCTCCGACGAAGTCCTGATGCCCGGCGCCTCCGGCGCCTCCGGGTCGCCGATCATCTTCGAATCCTACGGCCAGGGCAATGCGGCCCTGCCACGGGGCGTGTGGTTCAGAGGTCACAACCACCTGGCCTTCGAGCACCTGACGATCGGCCCCGAAGGCGAACTGCAGGGCACCGGCGAAGACGTCACGATCGAGTGGTGCACGATCGGCAACGACAGCCTCGCGATCAACGCCGCCGCCGGCAGCTCGAACTCGAACAACACGAACTGGACGATCGACGACAACACGATCGATCACACCGGCAACTCGGGCATGCTGCTGGAAGGCGAAAACTTCACCGTGACGGGCAACACGATCACCAACACCGGGCTCGACGCCTCGATCCCCTACGGCAAGCACGGCATCTACCTGAAGGTCGCCAACGCGACCGTGACCGACAACGCGATCGCCAACTTCTCCGAAGACGGCATCTCCGTGCGCTACCGCAACAGCACGGTCGCCGACAACTACATCAGCGGCGGTCCGATCGGCATCGCCTGGTTCCAGTACGACTCGATCGCCGGGACGAGCCACTGGACCGGGAACACGATCGTGGAAACGACCGCCGCCGGCTTCTATGTCTCACCCTCGGACATCGGCGGCTCGACACGCGAGAGCTTCGCGATAGAAAACAACACGATTCAGCCCGCAGGCGGCGTGTTCATGAACCTCAAGCCGACCACCGGCTCCTACACCGTACAGAACAACACGCAGATCTGAGGCTGGATCAGATCTGAGGCTGGATCTGAACCAGATTCGACGGGCATCGGCCGCTGCCGAATGGCGAGGGCCGGTGCTCTGAGTCTCTTGCGCCGGCGCGCCACGCATCCGCCGCGCGCCATCCACGGCCTGCTCACGTACGAGCCGGCCGAGCCCCGGTGCCCCGTGAACGTCGCCGCTTGAAGCTAGGCTCGATCGCGTGCATCGACTCCTGGCCCGCGCGCGCAACCTGCTTGTGCTGCCAACCGAGAACCTGCTCGCGCGCTTCGTCGCGCTCAACGTCCTCGGCAAGGTCGCCACCAACGCGATCGGGTTCATCGCCTCGATCGCCCTCGCCCGCTGGCTGGCGCCGGCCGACCGCGGACTGCTGGCGGTGATGATCTCGATCGCCACGCTCGCGCTGATACTCGGCGGTATTGGCCTGCCGTGGGCGACGGTCTACTACTCGGCCAGGAAGAACATATCCCCGGGAGCGCTGCTGGGCAACAGCCTGGTGCACGCCGCCGTGCTCGCCCTGCTGATCCCGCTCGCCTGGCTGGGCGACCAGCAGCTGGCTGACGCATTCGGCCACGGCCAGGGAGGCCTGACGTGGGTGCTGGCCGCCGCACTGGTGCCGATCACGTTTCTGGACTGGACCACGCACGGCCAGTTGCAGGGCATGCTGCTGTTCGGGCGCTACAACGCGCTGAGCGTCCTGTCGAAGATCGTCTACGCGCTTGGGGTGCTCGTCCTCGTGGGAGCCCTCGGAATGGGGGTGGCGGGGGGCGTGATCGCCACCGGCGCGCTGTCGGTCGTGATGGTCCTGGGCGCGCTGAAACCGATCCTGGCAGCTGGGCGTCTGCGGTTCGAACGGCAGCTGATGCGCAAGATGCTGCACTATGGAGCGCGAGTACAGGCCGGCTCGGTCTTCCAGACCGCGATGGCGCGCCTGGACGTGGTGATACTGCAGTTCTTCCGACCTCTGTCACAGGTCGGTTACTACGTGATAGCCCAGACGATCGCCGAGCTGGTGCTCGAACTGACAGAAGCGTTCAAGTCGAGCGTGATGCCGCTGGTTTCACACTACGAGGGCGATGAGCGGCAGGCGAGCACGAGCGCCGACTCGGTGCGCCACCACGGCCTGATCACGGGCGTGGCCACGCTCGCTAACGTGTTCTTCGGCTCCGCTGTGATCCTGCTCGCCTACGGCACGCAGTATCGCCCCGCGGTCGTGCCCATGATCGTGCTGCTGCCGGGCGTGTGGTTCCTGGGCATGGGCGGCGTGATCCAGAGCGACCTCAGCGGGCGGGGCAGGCCGGGCGCCAGCTCGAAGCTGGCGGGAGTGGCCGCCGTCGTCACCGTGATCCTCGACTTCGCGCTGATCCCGCCGTTCGGCGTGATTGGCGCGGCACTGGCTTCGGTGATCGCCTACACGACCTACGGAGTGGCATCGCTGATCATGCTGCATCGGATCAGCGGGATACCGGTGCGCCGCCTGCTCGTGCCCACGCGCGAGGACATAGCCGCCTACCGGCTGGCCGTGCGACACGTGTTCGCGCGACTGCGGCCGAGCATCGGACGAGCCGCCTGAAAGGGCCGCTCGCCGGCGGCTCGCGGGCGAGCGGCCGAATCGCCTCGTACTGTGGTCCAGCGCCCGTTTTCGCCGCCACCCCATCTGTCATCATGCGCACCACTTCTATGGAAGAGCAGGTCGAGCCCGCAACCGCCCAGAAGATTGGCCCCATTCTCTGGCGTGGCAGGTACATCATTCTGGCCTCGGTTGCCGTCATGCTGCTGCTCGCCATCATCTACACGGTCCGCTCTGCGAAGGTGTACGAAGCGACTGCGGTCCTGCAGGTCAGCGTCCCCAATCAGTCGGCCAGCACCGACACGACGACCGCCAATCAGGGTCTGGCGCAGAACTACGCCACGCTGCTGGTTTCGCGAGGCTTTCTGGACAGCATCCACTCGCAAGTCGACAATGGGCGTCTGAGCACCGCCGCGCTCGAAGCTCGGCTCAGCGCCAATGCCCTCGCCCAGACAGCGCTCGTGGAGCTGCACTCCACCGGCCCATCCCCACGAGCGGCCGCGAGCCTTGGCCAGCAGGTGGCGAGCGCTTTCCTGGCGAACCTGCAGAACGAAGCGAGCAGCCGCACCACCCAGCAGCAGGGCCAGGTCCAGCGGACGATCGCCGGGCTGAGCGCCAGCATCGCCAAGTTGCAGGCGTCCCCGAATGCGGGGGTGCCGCCCACCTCGGCGCAGATCAGCTCGCTGGAGGCATCCAGACAGGCCCTCATCGAACAGAGCGCCACGCTCGTGGCGAACGGCCTCGCGCAGGGAACCAGCGCGACGTTGTCGGCGCCCCCGGCGGCGTCGTCGAGTCCGATCAAGCCGCGGCGCACGCTCAACCTCATCGCGGGGTTGCTGCTGGGGCTGCTGCTCGGCGTCGGACTGGCGTGGCTGCGCGAGATCCTGCAGCCGGGGCTGCGCTCCGCGGAGGAAGCGGCCACGCTGCTTGACGTACCCCTGCTCGCCTCGATTCCACTGAAGCCTGGATTGCGAGCCGGCGATCCGACGCTGCTGGAGGCCTACGACGTCCTGCACACCAACCTGTTCTTCGCGCTGCGCGACCGCGGGCTGCGAGTGGTGACGTTCGTCAGCCCCAACCCGCAGGTCGGCAAGAGCTCGACGGTGGAGGGCTTGGCCAAGGCGGTCGTCGGCGGTGGTCGCAACGTGCTGGTCGTGGACGGCGATATGCGTGCAGGCGTGCTGTCGGACAGGCTGGGCTATGGCTCGCACTCGGGGATGACCGACGTCCTGCAGGGGAACGCGACCCTCGAGGACGCGCTGGTCTCGCTTGGACCCAAGCTCTCGCTGCTGCCCACGCACCAGTCGACGATCAATCCTCCGAGTCTCTTGTCCGGCGGCAACATGCGCGCGTTGGGCGCCGAGTTGCGCGAGCGGTTTGACATCGTGTTGATCGACTCGCCGCCGATCATGGACTTGGCCGATGGGCTCATCCTCGCGTCTCTCTCCGACGCCGTCGTCGTAGTCGCTCGCACCGGGCTCACCAAGCCCTCGGACCTGGCGGCGGCCGCGGTCAGCCTCGGCCAGAGCCAGACTCCGATCGCCGGAGTCGTGGTGTTCGAGGAGCGCCATGTGGAGTCCTACTATCCGGCCACACGGGAGAGAGCGACGGAGAGGCGCGACCCGGCGATGCTCTCCTGACCAGCCGCCACCCTCAGCTGGCACTGCTCGGGGCGGGGGCACTTGGCGCCCTGCTGCTCCTCCCGGTGCTCACACAGCCGACCTACGCGGTTGCGCTGGTGGGGGCACTCGGAGCGATCTGGCTGGCCAAAAAGTCTGTCGCCTACCCGCTTGCGCTGGCGGGCATCCCGACGATCATCGAAGCTATCACCGGATCCAACCCGCTGCCCAAGGGTGGCGTGACGTTCATATTCGCGGCCTGGATCGGGGCCGCCGTCGCATTCGCCCTCCTGCGTGGCGCCCATCCGGCGATCGGACGAGCGCTAATCTCCGCGCCCGTGCTGCTGTCGTTCGCCCTGCTCGGGGTGATGCTGGCGCGTCTCGGCGCGTCTCCCGCTGAGGAATACGGCTCCACCACGGTGCAGTTGTATGTCGCGGACAACCTCGTGTTTCTGATCGGTGCGGTGTTCGTCGGCAGCAGCAGACGCGACCTGCATCTGTTCTTCGCCATCCTGCTGGCCGTCGCCACCGGCGAGGCGCTGATGCTCATGCTCAAGCTGCTCAGCGGCGGCCTGCACATGACCTTCGAAGGCAGGTTCGCGCTGAGCACGCATGAATACCCGATCTATCTCGGTCGCGACAGCGCGGACGGGCTCATAGTCGCGATCTACACGGTGCTCACCGCCACGCGAACGTGGACGCGCATGATGGCGGTCGCGGTACTGCCGCTGCTCGTCGTGGGACTCCTGGCGGCGGGCTCGCGAGGGCCCGTCGTCGCCTGCCTGATCGGCGTTGTGGCGCTGGTCGCACTGACCTCGACTAAGGGGCGAGCGCGGCAACGGCTGCTGCTCGCCGGCGGCGGATTGCTGGGGGCGATGATCGTCGTGCCGCTGATTCTTCCCAGCTCGGCGATCGGACGCGCTCTGTCTGCGATCGTGGGCGGGGCGAGCGGACTGTCGACCAACGGGCGGGCCGCGCTGTGGTCCAAAGCGTTCACAGGGTTCGCCCAGCATCCGCTGATCGGCCTCGGCACCGGCGGGTTCTCCGCGCTCAATCCGACGCTCCCCTACCCGCACAACATCCTGCTCGAAGCCGGGGTGGCGCTGGGGATCGTCGGTGTGTTGCTGATCGTGGGCATCGTGTTCGGCGCCGGCCGACGTATCTTCTCCTGCTGGCGCAACGGTCTGGGCAGGGACAGGGCTGATGCGGCCGTTCTCGCCGCGCTGTTCGTCTCGGCACTGGTCAACGCGCTCGTCTCGGGGGCGATACAGGACAACAAAGAGATATGGGTCTGGGGCGGACTTGGAGTGGGCATGGCCGCGCGCATGGCGCTCCTGGACCGGAGCCGACCTACGCCGGTCCGGCCGACGCCCGCCGCGGCTGCCACCGGTGGCTGAGCGCATGACACGCTCGGCTTTGGCCCTCCTCCGTTTGCGCCCGGCGGCGGCCACTCGGGCGCTCGCGCTGCTGGTTGGGGCATCGCTGCTGACCGGCGCGTGCTCTGCCGCTTCGTCTGACCCGCACCCCGCGGGTGCCGCCCAGCACGGGCTCGCGGGGCGGACTGCTCAAGCGCGGCAGGGGGCGTTCACGGCAGAAGACTGTCCGCACACCTTCGCGAGCATGCAGCCGGACGGGGGTGGCGGACTGCTCAGCGCGCTCTCGCCCGAGACTGTGGAAGCCGCCACCCACCCCTACGCCGTCGCCGTCTCGCCCGACGGCAGGAACGTCTACGCGGGCAACTATGGCTCCGCCAGCCTGTCTCAGTTCGCCCGCGACACCGTGACCGGCCAGCTCACCCCGCTCTCGCCTGCCACCATAAGCGCGGAAACCGAACCTCACTCGGTCACCGTTGCTCCCGACGGTCGCAACGTCTACGCCGTCAACGCCGGCTCCGACACCATCTCACAATACTCGCGCGATCCGCGAACCGGCGCGCTCACCGCCCTGTCTCCCGAAGTCGTCGCCACGGGCGCTGTGCCGCGGTCAATCGCGATCGCGCCAGACGGCAAGAGCGCATACGTGGCCGACACGGGCGACACGAATGGATCGGAAGCGGCGGTATCGCAGTATGCGCGTGACATGAGAACGGGCACGCTGACGGCGCTGTCGCCGGCGACCGTCCAGGCGGGCTTCAACCCTCGCTTCGTGACCGTGTCCGGGGATGGCAAGAGCGTGTATGTGGCCTCCTACGGGGCCGAGGCGGTTTCCGGATTCGTTCGCAACACGACGACCGGTAAGCTGACGGGTCAACGCACCTATGAGACACTCGGTAATCCGTTCTCGATCGCCGTCTCGCCCGACGACAAGAACGTCTACGTCGCCGACTACAGCACCGGCAACGTCTCGCAGTTTGCCCGCGACACGAAAACCGGCCTGCTGGCACCCCTCGACCCGGCCACCGTCGCGGCCGGCACAGAACCGCACTCGGTCGTCGTCTCACCCGATGGCAGGAACGTTTACGTGACAAACGCCACGCCCTCCGGCACGCTTTCTCAATACTCCCGCAGCGCTACGACCGGCGCGATGAGCATCATCGCGGCGGGGACGATCGAAGCGGGGACCGAACCGACCGCGATCGCGCTGTCGCCCGACGGGAAGAGCGCATACGTTACCAACCACCGGAGCACGACCGTCTCGCAGTTCGAACGCGCCGAGGCGACAGAACCGCAAAGCGTGATGCTGGCGCTCACCGACGTGCTCACCGAGGGCCGTCGCGTGGTGCTCGACGGCAGGGCCAGCCCGAGTCTGGCTGGGCGGAGGGTAAGGATAATCTTCGCCGGCAAGAGTCAGGTAGCAATCGCCAAGGTCGGCTCGGACGGCTCCTTTCACGCGACAGCGCCGCTGCCGCCGGCATCGGTGCGCGACAGCAACAGCGCGCGCTATCTGGCTGAGATCGGCAAGCTGACTTCGCCGAGCATCGAGCTGAGCCGGCGCCTTACGCTGGCCCCGCCGCGGAGCTCGCACGGGAAGGTCACGCTGGTGGGTCGAGTCGTGCCGCCGCTGGGGGAGCCGGTCGCGCCGATCCTCGTATGGCAGCAGGTTGCGTGCGCGCACGAATCGGAGGTCGCGAAGATCAAGCCGAGCACGAACGGAACCTACAGGGTCACGCTGCGCGCCCCCGCCGGCGCGGCGGGGGCGCTGTACCGCACGACGACGACTGTGCGTTCGACCGCCCCGGGACACGCCGAGTTCAAGACATTCAGCCTCCAGGAGATCGTCCAACTCCACTGACACACGACGCGTCCCACCGCCATCCAGCACGCGGAGAGCCCCACCATGAGTCACACAGTCCACGAACATCAGCGCCCCGAGAGCGCCGTATCGACGAGCGCCGACGCCAAGGCGCCAGGATTGGTGATGGTCTGCGACGTTGATCTCGAGGTGCCGGACGGCACCCGCACCCATACGCTGGAGGTCGCGGGCGGGTTCGCCGCCGAGGGGCTCGCGGTGGACCTGCTGGCGCGCGGTCCCGACCCCGGCCTGGCGGGCGTTCGCCATCATCGGGCACGCGGGTCTGAGACGCGTCGGGTGCGACGTGTCAGCGATCTGACGCTGCGAACCGTCGCACTGCTGTTTCGGCGGCGTCGGGGGGCGCGCAGATGCTACGTGCGCCACAGCTGGAGCAACATCCCTATCCTGATCGCCGCGCGAGTGCTTGGGTATCGCCTGGTCACCCAGGTGGACGACGTGCAATACGGCCGTGGCAGCCAGTCGGACGCCTCGCCGGCAGCTGATTACGTCAAGCGCCTGGCGGCGTTCCTGATGGGGCGATTGGCGCACGGCGTGGTCGCGGTATCCCCTCGCATCAAGACGTTGCTGGTCGATCAATTCAGAGTCCCGGCCGAGCGCGTGGTCGTGCTGTCCAACGGCGTGGACATAGATGCCATTCGTCCGGTTCCCCGGCTGGAGGCAGTCCGCAGGGCGGGACTCGACGTGGACGCTCGCTACGTCGTCTTCTGCGGACGCTTCGAGCCCTGGGACGACTTTGACACGCTGCTCGGCGCCTTCGCTCTGGCGCACCGGCAGCACCCCGACGCTCGTCTCGTGCTGGTCGGAGACGGCCCTGAGCGTGAGCGGATCGAAGCGCTTGGTGCAGAGCTTGGAATCGCAGAGGCGATGATCCTGACCGGGTTCGTCGAAGATCGCGCTCGCATCGGCGATCTCATCGGCGCCGCCACCGTGACGGTCATCTGCTATCGCGACGGGTTCGTGGGAAGCCCCATCAAGCTCGCGGAGTATCTCGCCGCCGGGCGCGCGGTCGTGGCCAAGGACACTCCGGGAATGCGCACCGCGCTGGAGGAGACCGGAGCGGGAGTCGTAGTGCCCGGCGACTCGCGGGCGATGGCCGATGCAATCGTCGCTCTACTCGATCAGAAGCAGGCGGATACGCTCGGCGCGATCGGCCGTCGCCTGGCCGAGGAACGCTATTCGTGGCGTTCGATCGTGCAGCGCACACTCCCGCTGTTTGAAACCTGATCCGGCGCCGCTGTGAACGTCGCTTGCCGCGGGTGCGAATCGCCTCAGGCGACTCGGCCCCCCGGCCGGCCCGCCGGACGGGCCGCGGCCCGGCGCGCCCGCTTCTTCTCATACAGCTCCAGATAGAGAGCTTCGAGCCTTCTGACCACGACGTCGAGGTCGAACTCGGCGCGCTGGCGCTCGCTCGCCGCCTGCCCGAGCCGCAAAGCCAGCGCCCGATCCTCGAGCAAACGCCGAATCGCACCCGCCAGCCCCTCCGGGTCGCGCGGGGTTACCAGCAGGCCGTGCACCTCGTCTTCGATCAGCTCCGGAACCCCGCCGACGGCCGTGGCGACGATCGGCGCCGCACACGCCATGTACTCCATCACCGCCAGCGGACTGCCCTCGAACACCGAGGAGAGCACCGCAACGTCGAGCGCGCGGATGACGCCAGAGATGTCGTCGCGGTGGCCCAGCAGCCTCACGTCCTCACCGACCCCGAGCTCGTCGATCAGGCTCCGGAGTGCTTCCTCGTCGGGTCCGTGTCCCGCGATCACGCAGCGCACCTGGGTTCCCTCGCGCTTGAGCAGCGCTACGGAGCGGATCAAGTCGTCGTGTCGCTTTTGGGGCTCCAGACGCCCCAGCGCCCCGATCAGTCCGACGTCGGGCCCGCCGCCGAGCTCACCGCGCAGATCGGGCCCGCCCTCGGGCATCGGAGAGATCCCGTTGGAGAGAATCCTGACGCATTCGGGCGGGATGCGCTCCACCTCGATTATGTGCCTGCGGTCCCACTCGGAAACCGCGAGCAGGACATCGCCCCCGCGCGCGATGACGTTGCGATCGAGGAACCGGCGCAGGGGCTGGCCTTGAAATGACCAGGTGTGCTCGTGATTGACGATCACCGGCACCCGGGCCATGCGTCCGATGATCGTTCCGGGAATGCCGGCGCGTGGCATGTGGGCATGCACGATGTCGATCGATTCCCCGGCCAGCAGCCTGTAGAGCTTGACCCAGGCCACGTTCGACGCCGGCGACTCGCGCTCCAACCGCAACACCTCCACGCCCGACCGTTCGAGCTCGGCCAGCTCCCGATCATTCGCCGCATGGTGCTCGGGCGGGCGGGCGTGGGTGACACACAAATAACGCTTGAAGCGTTCTGGATCGAGGCGTTTGACGAACTCGAACGCCAACCGCTCGGCTCCTCCGAAGTACGGGCCCACGTCGCGACCGAGCGTCAGAGCCCGTATGCGAGAGTCTTCGGCTGCGAACGGCATCGGCCCGACGATCATATTCATACCCGCAGAGATGCCCCGCTCGGCGCCCGAACCGCCCGGGGCGCCTGACCGGCCTAACGTTCATCCATGTGATCGACCTGCACTGCCACCCGCTCGCCGGCATCGATGACGGTCCCGAGACGATCGAGGGCTCGCTGGCCCTCGTGCGTGCCGCGGCCGCTGCCGGCACCCGCACGATCGTGGCCACGCCCCATGTCAACCGGTTCTATCCCAACTCTGCCGCGATGATCGCGCAATGCGTGGACGATCTCAACGAGCATCTGGCGAGCGCGGAGATCGCCGTGGAGATCAGACCGGGAGCGGAGATAGCGCTCACCCGCATCGCCGAGATCGACGGGGCGCAGTTGGCGCGGCTGGGCCTGGGTGGAGGCCCGTGGTTGCTCGTGGAGCCTCCATTCACTCCAGTGGCGAGCAACTTGGACGCGCTGCTCCTTGATGTTCAGCGTCAGGGCCATCGTGTCGTGATAGCGCACCCCGAGCGCTGCGCGGCGTTGCGCAGGCATCCGAAGATGCTGGGATCGCTCGTGCGCGCAGGAATGCTGATCTCGGTCACCGCCTCCTCGCTCGTGGGCCGCTTCGGCGATGAGGCGCGTCGCTTTGCGCTGGCGTTGGCGAGGGAGGAATTGCTGCACAACGTAGCCTCCGACGCCCACGATCACAGCGCGCGCCCTCCCGGAGTGACCGCGGAGCTCGACCAGGCCGGCCTTGGCCCGCTCACAGAATGGCTGACCGAGGCGGTGCCGAGCGCAATTCTCAACGGCGAGGGAACGATTCCGCAACGTCCCGCGACCGTCTCGTCCATAGGCAGACCCGGGCGACGCCGCCGCCGGTGGCTGCCTCTGCGCGATTAACTCAGCGGCCCGACACAGCAGCGGTCCCCGCGACGGTGCGAGGATCAGATCACGCAAGCTTGGTGACGGCGATGATCATGCCGATCAGCATGAACACTACTATCGCGCCCTGCATCCAGATCCAGGTCGGCGACATCTGCCGAGGGTACTGCAACGCGCCGGGGCGGTAGTTACTCCGCGTTGCGGAACAGCGCGGCCAGCGTCATCACGAGGATCTTCACGTCCAGGCCCAGCGACCAGTGGGCGATGTAGTAGTTGTCCCACTCGACGCGCTCGGCCAGCGAGGTCTGGCCGCGCAGGCCGTGCACCTGCGCCCAGCCGGTGATCCCCGACTTCACGCGATGACGATCGCCGTAGCGCGCGATGTCGTGCTCGAACAGCTCGACGAACTTGGGGCGCTCGGGGCGCGGCCCGATGATGCTCATCTCGCCTCGCAGCACGTTCAGCAGCTGCGGCAGCTCGTCCAGCGAGGTGCGCCGCAGGATGCGGCCGACGAGCGTGCGGCGGTCTTCGCCCTCGATTCCCCCGGGCGCCGTGTCTCCGCCGAGCAGGAACTCGAACGCAGTCTCGTCCTGCACGCTCATCGCTCCGGCGCCGTCCGCACCCGAGCGCTCTCGCGCCGGCTTCGCGCGCATCGAACGGAACTTGTACAGATCGAAGACCCTGCCGTCGCGGCCGACGCGGCGCTGCCGAAAGAGCGCCGGACCGGGCGAGCTCAGGCGCACGGCCAGCGCCGAGCACAGGAGCACCGGCGAGAGGCACACCAGCAGCGCCAGCGCGAAAACGCGATCGACCGCGTACTTGAGCGCGAACTGCCAGCCCGTCGGATCGACCGTCGAGAAGGTCAGCAGCGGGGTGCCTCCCACCGTGTCGTACCACGTCCGCTGGTTCATCGTGTCGAACATCCGCGGCACCACCGACACGTCGATGCCCAGCTCCTGGCAGCGCTGGATCAGGCGGCTGACGCGGGCGTCGGCCGCCGAGGAGAAAGCGACGATCAGTTTGCGCACGCCCATATCCCCGACGATCTCATCGACGTCCTCGACCGTGCCCAGCACCGGCACGTCGCGTCCGCCCACCTCCGCGACCGAGCGGGGATCGTCGTCGATGAAGCCGACCGGCACCAGCCCGTACTCAGGATGTTTCTCAAGGCGGCGCGCCACCTGCGAGCCGACCAGCCCGGCGCCGACGATCAGCACCGGCTT
>OBLU010002393.1_pt1 | contig 17345 bp, 14 predicted proteins | sample 1518681 | NCBI WGS metagenome assembly OBLU01 (sample SAMEA3539304, study PRJEB22396) | soil metagenome | biome: tundra; feature: field; material: soil | place: USA | collected 2010-05 | depth 0.15 m | reverse complement strand
CCGCAGGGCGGGCCGCGTCGTCCGCGGGGTCGGCCGCCGCCGCCGCGATGGCGCCGGCGGCAGGTGACCCGTCAGCCGCGGTATCCGGCCTGATGTCGATCTTCCATCCGGTCAGCCGCGCGGCTAGGCGCGCGTTCTGCCCCTCCTTGCCAATCGCCAGGGACAGCTGGTAGTCGGGCACGATCACCTGCGCCACCCTGGCGTGCGGGTCAATGACGATCACCCGGGATACCCGGGCCGGGGACAGCGCGTTGGCCACGAACTGGGCGGAATCCTCGGAGAAATCGACGATGTCGATCTTCTCTCCGTGCAATTCGGCCATTACGTTCCGCACCCTGCTGCCCATCGGCCCGATACAGGCGCCTTTGGCATTCACCCCGGCCTGGCGCGAGATCACAGCGATCTTGGTGCGATGGCCCGCCTCGCGGGCGAGGGCGACGATGTCCACCGCCCCGCTGGCTATTTCCGGCACCTCCAGTGAGAACAGCTTCTTCACCAGGTTGGGATGGGTGCGGGACAAGGTCACCGACGGTCCGCGATACCCCTTGCGGACATGCAGCACGTAGCAGCGCAGCCGCTCGCCGTGCGCATACCGCTCGCCGGGAACCTGCTCGGACGGCGGCAGGATGGCCTCGATCTTGCCCAGGTCGACGAGGACCGCCCTGGGGTCCTTGCCCTGCTGGATCACGCCGGCCACGATATCCCCCTCGCGGCCCGCGTACTCCCCGAAGGTCAGTTCGTCCTCGGCGTCACGGAGCCGCTGCAAAATCACCTGGCGCGCCGTGGTCGCCGCGATCCGGCCGAACCCGCTCGGCGTGTCGTCATACTCCCGCAGCACCGTGCCGTCCTCGGCGGTCTCCGCGCCCCAGACGGTGACGTGCCCGCTGCCGCGGTCCACCTCGACCCGGGCCGTGGCAGCCACCCCCCCACTGCGGTGATACGCGACCAGCAGCGCGTCCTCGATGGCCTTGATGGCCAGGTCCATCGAGATGTCCTTCTCGCTCTCCAGGCTGCGCAGGACGCTCAGGTCAATGTCCATCCCGCTCCCCCTCGTCGCCGGACGTCCCGGAGACCGCCCCCGCGGCCCCCGTGTTGCCGAATTCCACCTGCACCCTGCCGGGCCCGAGGTCCCGGTAGCCGAACTCGCGCTGCTCGCCATCGATCTCCAGCGTCACCGCGTCCGCCCCCGCCGCCACGACCCGGCCCTGTACGGATGTGACAGGACTGGTTGACAGCGAGGCGCGGACCAGCCTGCCCGTTGCCCGCCGCCAGTGCCTCGGCTCGGTCAGCGGCCGGTCCACCCCGGGCGAGGAAACCTCCAGGGTGTGGGCCGCCTGGCCCATCACCCCCGAGGCGTCGAGTTCCGCCGACACGGACCGGCTGAGCAGCGCGATCTCATCGAGGCCGGGCCTGCTGTCGGCATCCACGACGACCCGGAGCAGCCAGCGCCGGCCCGCGGCGGTGATCCGCACCGACTCAAGGTCCATGCCCGCGGCCACGACCACCGGCTCCAGCACGGTGGTAAGGCGCTCGGCGTCGGCCGGCTTGCCGCCCAGCGGACGATCCGGCGCCATCTGGTTAGCTGGCCGGTTAGCTGACTGACGGCCGCTGGCCTGCATATCCGGCTGGCGGCGCGCGGGGCGGCCGCCACGGCCCGGCGCGCCACCATCTGCGCTGGCCCGCCTCGCCTGATCTGGACGTGACGATCCGTGACGGGAGCTTCCGCGCATCACGACCTCCTCGTCCGCCACCTGTGCTCTTGTCCAGCCTGGTCTAGCCTAACCGGACCGGGCGGCGGCATTGGCCGCCCGGCGCACTGGCTGGTCGCGGGGGGTGACTCAGGCGCTGGTTCAGATGCGCACAGACGGTGATCATCGGCTGTCACCGGGCCGACGCGCCGTGACATCCTTAGGGCGCGGGACACGCCCTACCCCGTGCACGACTACGTAGCGCTCCCCCTACGCTCAGCGGCAGCAGTCACGGACATGGCAGGAGGACCGGTGCCGGCAGATCTTAGAGCAGTCCTGTCCGCGCGGCCTCTTAGGCGGCGGAGCGTGCTCGCGGTGGCGGCCATGACATTCCCGCTGCTGGCGGCCGGGTGCAAGGGCATCGGAGCGCTCGGCACACCGCCGACCCCGTTGCCTGACACCGCCGTGCTGGGCCAGGCCATCACCGCCGAGAAGCTGATGATCGCCCGATACCAGGCGGCCATTTCCGGCTCCCCCGGGCAGACGGCCTTGCTCGCCCCGCTGCTCGCCCAGCACCGGGCGCACCTCACCAGGCTGGCGTCGCGGCTGCTCGATCCGCGGCCGGCCAGCGCTGCCCGCTCACCATCTCCCGCGCCGGCCACGCCGCCGCCCGCCACACTCAGCGCACTGCAGGCGGCCGAGGAGGCAGCCGCCAACGGCCTGGTCCGCCACCTCGCCGAGGTCACCCCCTCGCTCGCTCAACTGCTCGCGAGCATCGCTGCGTCCGAGGCCAGCCACGCTTTGGCGCTCCGTTCCCGGGGAGAAGCCCCGTGATGGACCCCGTTCGCAGCGCACTGCAGGTGGCGCTGGCCGCCGAGCACGCGGCGATCTACGGCTACGGGGTGCTCGGCGCTCACCTGACGGGAAGCCTCGAGCGAGCCGCACAGCAGGACTGGGCCGTGCACCAGGTGGCCCGGGACACGCTGGAAAGCAAGCTGACATCGCTCGGCGCCCAGCCCGTGCCGGCACAGGCCGCGTACCAGCTGCCCTTCCAGGTGGGCGCCATCCCGGCCGCGGTCTCGCTGGCCGCGTTCCTCGAAGACCGGGTGGCCACGGCCTACCTTGGTCTTGTGGCGCTCGATGATCCCGGGCTGCGGGCCTGGGGCGCGCAGCAGGTGCGGGCATCCGCGGTGCGCGCCACGTCCTGGTCCGGCAGCACGGCCGCCTTCCCCGGGCTGCCGGTGGCTCGCTGACCCCGTGGTGGCCGCTCAGGTTTCCTGACCCCGTGGTGGCCGCTCAGGTTTCGTGCGGCGCGGCGAGGACGTGCTCGATGCGTTCGGCCGCGCTTTCCAGGTCATCGTCGGCCGCTATCCGTTCCGCCCACGACCACCAGAACCACCATCTGCCGTCTTCGCAGCATCCCGCGTAAATGTCCTCGGCCAGGGCCAGGACGGCAGGATTCACCACGTGCAGGCTGGGCACCCGCCCGGGTGGCGCCAGCAGGCTCACCTGCAGCCCGTGCCCGACGAGGGTATGGGCGAGCCGGTCGAGCCGGTCCATGTACGCCTGGTCAGGCGGGGAGAGGCCGGTCCGCTGCTCGGTGCCCATCGTCATCATGCTCACCTCTAGTAACTGGGTAGATGCAAAGAGTTCCTTCAAGGTTCAGAATGCCTTCATGCATTGCGGTTTGCAACATGCATAGAGTGATTCGCAAGATCAATTCTTGATTATGAGCAACTGTTGTTGCCCCTGACCACATCCAACGGACTCGCTGGACGGCGGGCAGGCGGGTGGCCACACTAGTAACAAGGCCCTGTTAGCGCGAACAGGGCACTGGTCACACAGGGGGCCTGCGGACGCCCGGCACGGCAGGGGAACCAGCCCGCCGGGCCGGACGTCAGATGTGGCGGCAGAAGGGAGGGGACACATGGCCGCTGAGCACAGCCCGACTGTCCGGCGCCGCCGGCTTGCGCTCGAGTTGCGCAGGCTTCGTGAAGCCGCCCGGCTCACCTGCGAGGAAGTAGCCGAGCACCTGGAGTGCTCCACTTCCAAGATCAGCCGGATCGAGACGGGGCGGGTCTCCGTGTCTCCCCGGGACGTCCGCGACATGCTGGATCTCTACGGCGTGTCGGCGCAACAGGGGGCAAGCCTGGTCCAGCTGGCCCGCGACTCGCGGCAGAAGGGCTGGTGGCATGCCTACAGCGACACGATCCAGCCGCGGTTCGCCACCTACATCGGCCTGGAGAGCGCGGCATCTGAGATCCGGATCTACGAGGTCACCCTCATCCCCGCGCTGCTCCAGACGGAGGACTACGCGCGCACGGTGATCGCGGCCGGGATCGTGGGCGGCGATCACGACGGGGTGGAGCGGAACGTGGAACTGCTGATGGCCCGCCAGCCGCCGCTCACCAGCGACGACCCGCCGCGGCTGTGGGCCGTGCTGGACGAGGCCGCGCTGCGCCGGACCGTGGGCGGGGCCGGCCTGATGCGGCTCCAGCTTGACCACCTGCTGGACCTCTCGCGGCTGCCGAACGTAGCGATCCAGGTGATCCCGTTCGGCGCCGGGGCGCACCCGGCGATGGGCAGGCCGTTCGTCATCCTGGCCTTCCCCGAGCGCGCCGACCCGGACGTGGTGTACCTGGAGGACCTGACCAGCGCCCTGTACGTGGAAGACGTCGACGAGGTGGACCGCTACAACATGTTCTTCAATCACCTGCGGGCCACTGCCCTGTCGTTCGAGGACTCCTCGGCACTCATCATGTCCGCCATCAAGGAGCAGTGACCCGGGCAGCGGTCAGCGCAGAGGTTCAGCCACGCGCGGTCAGCGCAGAGGTTCAGCCACGCGCGGTCAGCGCAGAGGTTCAGGCAGCGGCTCCGCGTGCAGCACCGTCAGCCGGGACACCGCACGGGTCAGGGCTACGTAGAGCCGGTGCAGGCCGCGCGATTCCGCGGCGGCGATACGGGCTGGTTCGACCACGATAACCTCGTCGAACTCCAGGCCCTTGGCCAGCGTCACCGGCACCACCGTCAGCCCTTCTCCGCTCGCCCGGTCCAGGACACTGTGCCGCAGGCTCGCCTGGCTCAGCAGCCGCGAAACCGCGGTCACCTGCTCGTCCGCGACGATCACCGCCACCGACCCCGGGCCGCTCATGGCCGAGGCGCACACCCTGGCCAGGTCACCGGGCAGTGAGCCGGCTGTCGCCTCGATGACGACCAGCGAGCCCGGGTCCTGCCGCAGCGACCTGGCCGGCACGAGCCCGGGGGCGATGTACGCGAGCAGCCGGCTGGCGTAATCGAGGATCTGCCTGGGCACCCGGTAGCCGGTGTCAAGCACGCGCAGCCCGGCATCCGCCTTGCCCAGGTGAGCGAGGAGATCCGACCAGCTGGTGGCCGCCGCGGGCGAGGTGCCCTGGGCGAGATCACCGAGCAGCGTGGCTGAGCCGGTGGCACATCGCCGGCCGATCGCGCGGCACTCCATCGGCGACAGGTCCTGGGCCTCGTCCACTACTACGTGCGCCAGGCTCGGGATCCGCTCGATGAGGTCGCTCGCCTCGTCCACGAGCACCGCGTCCGCGGCGCTCCAGCGCGCGGACGCGGGCCCCCTGGCCGGCGTGTCCCAGCAGATCGCCTGCTGCTCGGCCGGATCGAGCACGCCGCGCGCGGCCGCGGCGAGCCGGGCCGGGTCCGACAGCAGGCGCATGACCAGCCGGACCGGATCCACCTTCGGCCAGATGGCGTCCACGGCCGAGCGCACCGGCCTGGTCCGCCGCACGGCCTCGTGCGTCCGGTCATCGCAGGACTCCCCCGCCTCCTCCATCCGGGTCAGGATGACGTGCGCGATCCGGTGGCCGAGCATGTCGCGGCCGGCGCCGTACCGTACCCCGCGCTCCCGCAACTCACTGACCAGCCCGGCGAGCTCGGCCGCGGGCACCCGCCAGCGCCTCGATCCGCGCGGGAGCATGATCGCCTCGGCAGGCTCGGCCACCGCGGCCCAGAGTGCCTGGCGCAGCACCAGCGCCATCCGGGCGTCCCCCTTGATCCGGGCCGCGCGCTCCGAGTCGGCGGCCCGGACCGGCACCGCTGACACGAGATCCTGGACGGTCACCTGCGCCACGCTGACCTCTCCGAGCGCGGGCAGCACGTTGCGGATGTAGCCGAGGAAAGCCCGGTTCGGCCCGACCACCAGCACCCCGCCCCGGTTCATCCGGGCCTGGTGGGCGTACAGCAGGTAGGCAACGCGGTGCAGGCCGACCGCGGTCTTGCCGGTTCCCGGAGCACCCTGGACGCACAGCGTCTCCCTCGCGTCCGCGCGCACAATGTCGTCCTGCTCGGGCTGGATCGTGGCCACGATGTCCCGCATCGGGCCGGACCTGGGCCGCTCTATCTCATCCAGCAGAATCCGGCTGACAGCGGCATCGGGGAGCCGCCCAGGCTGTTCGTTGCGGCTGAAGGTCTCATCCTCATACGCGGTGAGCTCGCCGCCGGAGAACCCGAACCGGCGGCGCAGCTCAAGCCCCATCGGCTCCGCCGGGCTGGCCCGGTAGAACGGCCGGGAGACCGGTGCCCGCCAGTCGATCACCACGGGATGGCCGTCCGGATCATGGATGTGCCGCCTGCCCACATGGAACCGGCGCCCGGCGACCCCCTCGCCCGCAGTGCCGTCCACCGCGGGGCGGTCCGCCGCGGAATAGTCGAGCCTGCCGAAGAACAGCGGCGTGTCCGGCAGGTCGCGGAGAGACTCCGCCCGGCGGTGCAGGTCCGCCTTGAGGTACTCCTCGGAGACCGGGTCACCGCCCAGCGCCCGGAGCGAGAGCACGTCTTCACGCATGAGCCGGAGGAAGTCGCGGGAGCGGCGCAGGTGAGCTTGTTCGGCGCTGAGGACGGTGGGCGGGTCGCGGCGAGTCCCGCTGGCCGAGGGCATGAGTCATCACCTCGATGGCATGGGTTCGATGGTGTTGCCCGCAGGCACAAGAGCCCAGGAGCTTACCAATGCCGGGTTCCGCGGTCATCTCATTTTTCCTGCGCAGGGGGGCCCAGCCCGGCCCCGCGGCTGGTCCTAGTGGCGTCACCAGGTAGTTCGGACCACAATGTGCAGATGACCGTCGCCGCCGCCGGACGCCTGGAAGAGCCAGTGCTGCCCCTGCTGTCGGTCTCCGGCCTGGGGGTGCGCTTCGGCCCGCTGACGGCGCTGGAAGGCGTCGAGCTCCAGGTGCGGCCAGGCGAACTGGTGGCCCTCGCGGGTGAGAACGGCGCCGGCAAGACCACCCTGGTGCGCTGCATCGCCGGGGACATCACCCCGACCTCGGGCGTGATCGCGCTGGACGGCAAGCCGGTGCACGCGGGAGCGCCCGCGGCGGCACGCCGGGGCGTCTCCGTCGTCTGGCAGGATCTGGCCCTCTGCGACAACCTGGACATCGCCTCTAACCTGATGCTCGGCCGCGAGCGCCGCCGCCAGCTGCTGTCGGATACCCGTTTCCACGCCGATGCGGTGCGCCTCCTGGAGCGCCTGGGCATCCCGCTGCGGGACACGACCCGCAGTGTCCGGTCCCTGTCCGGGGGGCAGCGCCAGCTGGTCGCGGTCGCGAGGGCGATGGCCCACAACCCGCGGCTGCTGCTGCTCGATGAGCCGACAGCCTCGGTGGGCGTGCAGGAGTCGGCCCTGGTGGAGGAGCTGATCGGCCGGCTGCGGGAGCAGGGCACGACGATCCTGCTGGCGTGCCACGACATCAGCCAGATGTTCCGGCTGGCCGACCGGATAGTGGTTCTCCGGCAGGGACGGGTACACGCCGACGTGGACCCCAGCGAGGTACACCCGGACGACGTCGTGGCGCTGCTGTCCGGCCAGGAGGTGGACTCCTCCGCCCGCCGGCAGCTGACCCGCCTGCACGGTCTCACCGACCGGCTCGTGTCGGCCGACCCGTCATCCAGCCTGTCGCTGATCCTGTCGGCGCTGGGCGCGGCGCTGGGCAGCGAGCGGCTGTGCATCCACCTGCTCGAGGACTCCTCCCTCGTCTGCGCCGCCTCGCTGGGCCTGTCCCCGCTGCTGCTGCCGGCGTGGTCGCGGCTCCCCTGCGGCCTGGCCGGAGGCCCGGTCGGGCTGGCCGCCATGACGGAACAGCCGGTCGTCGAGGAGAACGCGCGGGGCGGCACCGCCTGGGCCCCGTTCCGGGACCTGGCCCGGGCGGCCAAGGTGGCCAGTTCATGGTCAGTCCCGGTGATGGGCCCCGGCGGCCTGCTCGGTGTCATCACCGTGTTCCGCGCGCTCCCCGGCAAGCCGCAACGGGACGACCTCGACCTGGCCACCCTCTACGCGGGCTACGCCGCGAGCGCCATCGAGCGGGACCGGCTCCTCGAGGAAGTCACCGCCCGCAATCAGGTGCTGGAGACAATCAGGGAGATGCTGGAGACCCTGGCGGGCCCCACCCCGGTCGCCGACGGGCTCAGCATCGCCCTGCAGTCGCTGCGCCGCGGCCTGCAGGCCGATGAAGTGGCGCTGATCATCCAGCCGCCCGGCGGCCCGGCGGCCTGCCGCGCCTCCTCCGGCGCGGTCGGCGACCCGAGTCCCGCGGCCGTGACGACGGGAACGCTCGACGCGGCCCGCTCGGCCCTCGAGTTCGCCGGCCGCGAGGGGGCGGCCATGCACCGGACCAGAGCCGATGGTGAGCGACTGCTGGCGGTGACGTTCACCGCGCCCGGCGGCCCCACGGCACTGGTGGCACGCTGGCGGAGCGGGCCGCCGTCAGCCGATGCGACAGCGCTGCTCGAGGACGCGGCCCATTCACTTCGGCTGGCCCTCGAACGCGAGGAGGCATGGTTCGCCCACCAGGAGGCCATGGCCCTGCGCCGATCCCAGGAGCTGCAGCGCGGCTTCCTGTCCCGGCTGAGCCACGAGCTCCGCACCCCACTCACGGCGATCCGGGGATACGCGTCCAGCCTGCTCCAGCCGGACGTGACCTGGGACGGCGAATCGCAGCAGCGGTTCATCGTCCGGATCGCGGCCGAGTCGGCGCGGCTGGGACGCCTCGTCGACGACCTGCTGGACTTCTCCGCGATCGAGTCGGGGATCCTCCGCCTGCAGCGCGACTGGTGTGACATCCCGCTCGTGCTCGACGCGGCCATCGCATGCCTGCCTCCAGCGCGTGCGCCGATGGTGGAGGTGCAATGCGAGGCCGGCCTGCCGGTCGTCTGGGCCGACCACGACCGCATGGAACAGGTCTTCGTCAACTTGCTGGCCAACGCGCTCGGCCACAACCCGCCCGGCACCAGGGTGCGGATCAGCGCGAGCGTGGACGGCGCGGGCGTGGACGGGCCGGCCGGGGTCACGGTGAGCGTCACCGATGATGGCGCCGGGATGCCCGCGGACGTCGCGGCCGCGCCTTTCGAGCCGATGCGGCGGCGGCGCACGCCGAGCGCAGGCGCAGGCGCCGGGCTCGGGCTGTCAATAGCCAGGGGCATCGTGGTGGCTCACGGTGGCCGTATCGGGCTGGAGCAGCCGGCCCGGGGCACGTGCTTCCTTATTCACCTGCCGGTGGAGATGCCGGCCACCCCCGCGGTTCCCGCTCCCCCCGCTTCCCGGGGCAGCGCTGCCGCGCGGCCGACCACGGGGGCCATCACCGGTGCTTGATCAGGCCGTGAACACCCGGGCGCTGGTGGTCGAGGACGACCCGAACATCGTCGACCTGATCAGGTCGAACCTGGCCGTGCGCGGATTCGACACCGTCGTTTCCACTGATGGCCTGCGCGCCCTCAACCTTCTGGAGACCGAGGACCCGGACATCGTCCTGCTCGACCTGATGCTGCCCGAGGTCGACGGTTTTGAGTTGTGCCGCCTGATCCGCGAGCGCTCATCGGTGGCCATCATCGTGGTCTCCGCGCGCGGCGGCGAGCGGGACAAGGTGACCGCGCTGAACATGGGCGCGGACGACTACATGACCAAGCCGTTCAGCATCGAGGAAATGCTGGCCCGGATCACGGCCACGCTGCGCCGCACCCGTCCCGCCGACACGGCCCCGGACAGCGCGCCGCCCATCATCACCATCGGCGAACTGGAGATCGATCTCGCCAGCCAGCAGGTGACCAGGGCCGGGCTGGCCGTGCACCTTACCCCGACGGAATTCGCACTATTGCGCGAACTCGCCACCAACCGGGGGAAGCTGCTGACCCACGCCCACCTGCTCCGGCGGGTCTGGGGCCGCGGTTATGAGACGGAGACCGAGTACGTGCGCGTTTACATCCGGCGGCTGCGGGCCAAGCTAGAGTCAGATCATGGCGCCCCGCTTATCCTGACCCAGCCCAGGGCTGGTTACCGGATCGCGGCAGAATGAGACCCGAATGAGACCGGAATGAGACGTTAACGCCCTTATCGCGATGCGGGGGGCCAGATCTAAGAGAGTTGTTTACGTTTTTTTCACATGGTTACGTGGATGTTAACGGCTCCGTTTATTCCTGTCGGCTTACTGTTCTCCCAGATAGGTGTCTGGCCCGCAGTGACCATCATGCAGGCCTGTCATTGGGAGCGTCCTGACGCATCTCACCCATGAGCGAGGTGGTTTGTTTGTATTCAGTAACCAAGAGAGCCGGCCTGACGGCCGTGGCCGGCGGGGCGGCGCTGCTTCTGGCCGCCTGCGGCAGCAGCGGCTCTTCTTCCAGCAGCGCCAGCAGTTCCAGCAGTTCAGCGACCGTACCGTCGGTCTCCGCGACATCGTTCACGAACGACTTCTCACAGATGGCCGCCCTGAAGTCGCTGGCGTCACACGGCAAGGGCAACATCGGCGTGATTCTGCCCGACACCGTCACATCCGCGCGTTATGTCGAATTCGACGCGCCCTACCTGACGAAGGCCCTGCAAACAGCGGGCCTCACGTCGTCACAGTTCAGCGTGCAGAACGCGCAGGGCAGTGACGCGACCGAACTGGCCGACGCCCAGGCGGACATCACCAAGGGCGCGAGTGTCCTCATCATGGACCCGCTCGACGCCGGTGTCGGCACGTCGATCGAGAAGTACGCCAAGTCCCACGGCGTCGCCGTTATCGACTATGACCGGCTGGTCCTGGGCGGCAGCCGCAAGTACTACGTCAGCTTCGACAACGTGCAAGTCGGCAAGCTGATCGGCCAGGGCCTGGTCAGCTGCGTGACCGCGTGGAAGGTGGCGAAGCCCAACGTGCTCGTCATGTACGGCGCGGCGACCGACAACAACGCCACACTGTTCGGCCAGGGCTACAACGCCGTCATGAACCCGCTCTTCAGCGCGGGCACATGGGTCAAGGTCGGCACCGCGGCCGGAACCTGGGATCCGCCGACCGCGGAAACCGAGTTCCAGGGGCAGTTCACCGCGCACAAGAACATCAACTCCGTGCTGACCCCCAACGACGAGAACGCCGCCCCGATCATTCACTACCTGCAGACCAAGGGAGTGAAGGCCAAGACCTTCCCGGTGACCGGGCAGGACGCCACCCTCGTGGGCCTGCAGAACATCCTCTCCGGCTACCAGTGCGGCACCGCCTACAAGCCGATCTACCTTGAGGCCCAGGCCGCCGCGGCGCTCGCGATGTACATCCGGGCCGGCGACGCTCCCCCATCGGCCCTGGTCAACGGGAGCACGACCGACTCGACCGAGCACGCGCAGGTCCCGTCGGTGCTCTTGGTGCCAACATGGGTCACGCCGGCGAATATGAACACGACCGTTATCGCGGACAAGTTCGTCCCGGCGTCACAGCTCTGCACGTCCGCGTACAAGGCGGCCTGCACGGCGGCAGGGATCTCGGGGTGATCATGAGCGCTCGGCCCATCGCTGGGTCTACCCAGTGGTGACAGCAAGCGCCGGAGATGGCGCCCGGCCCGCATCCGCGGGCCGGGCGCCATCCGGCGGCACAGCCTCGGTCGACCAGACGGACACGCCACTGCTCCAGCTGCGCGGGATAGGGAAGAGCTTCGGCCCGGTGCACGCGCTGACCGGGATCGATCTCGATATTCCCGAGGGCCAGGTAACGGCCCTGGTCGGCGACAACGGCGCGGGCAAGTCGACCCTCATCAAGACCATCTCCGGGATCTGGGAGCCGACCGCCGGCGAGCTGCTATGGAAGGGCAAGCCGATCCATCTGCACGGCCCCAAGGACGCTACGAACCTGGGCATCGCGACCGTCTATCAGGACCTGGCCCTGTCCGACAACCTGGACATCGTGCAGAACATGATGCTCGGCCACGAAGTACGGCGGCACGGGCTGCTCGACGAGGTCGCCATGGAGCTGACGGCCAAGCAGACGCTGGCCGACCTGCGGGTGACCACGGTGCGCTCGATCCGGCAGCTGGTCGGCTCGCTGTCCGGGGGGCAGCGGCAGTCGGTCGCCGTGGCCAAGGCCGTGATGCTGGACGCCCGGCTCGTCATCATGGACGAGCCGACGGCGGCGCTGGGCGTGACCCAGACCGAGCTTGTCCTGGATCTCATCGGACGGCTGAAGAACCGCGGGCATGCCGTCCTCCTGATCTCGCACAACCTCAACGAGGTTTTCCAGGTCGCTGACCGGCTGGCCGTGCTCTACCTCGGCCAGCTCGTCGCGGCGGGCCCCGCGTCTGATTTCGATACCCAGTCCGCCGTGGAGTACATGACCACGGGCACGTCCACCCGCCAGGGCGGCAACGGCAACGGAAGCGAGCCCGCGTCATCACACGGCCGCGGCAGCGGCACGGAGGACTGAACATGTCACCGACAGAAAGCGGCACCGGACCTGCCCCGGCAGATGCCGCCGCAGTCGCCGATCAACCCGAACCCGACGCGGCCGACGATGCGGTAGTGGCCGGGGCGCCGGAGCTGATCGCCAACTCGGTGGGCGAGTACGCGCGCATCTGGATCAAGCGGGTCAGAAACGGTGAGAGCGGCGCGCTGCCCATCATCCTGGGCCTGGTCGCGATCGTCATCTTCTTCCAGGTCCGCAGCTCGCTGTTCCTGTCCGCGGGCAACCTGGTCAACCTGATGATCCAGGGCGTCCCGTTCATCTTGCTGGGCATGGCCGAGGTCTTCGTCCTGCTGCTCGGCGAGATCGACCTGTCCGTCGGCTACAACGCCGCGGTCGGCGCGACCGTGACCCTGTGGGCGGCCTACTCGCTGCCGTGGTGGGTAGCCATCATCCTGGGCCTCGCGGCCAGCGCGTTCCTCGGCGCCTTGCAGGGCACCATCATCACGCGGCTGGGCCTGCCGTCTTTCGTGGTCACCCTGGCTGGCTACCTCGGGCTGGAAGGCTTTCTGATCATCCTGGTCCCCCACACCGGGCATGGCGCGGGCGGCTCGATCCCCGACCCCAGCAACATCCTCAACGACCTGGCGGCCGGCAATCTCAGCCCGGTGGCCGGCTGGGTCGTCATGGTGGTCCTGGTCGCACTGGGCGGCTCGTACATGATCATGCGCGACCGCCGCAGGCGGATCAGTGGCCTGGTGGCTCCCCCGATCGGCGTCACCCTGCTGAAGATCGCCGTCATGGCTATCGCCGGCATTCTCGTGGTCATCGTGGGCAATACCAACCGTGGCGCCGGCTTCACTGTCCTCAATGGAGTGCCCTGGGCCGTCCTCATCGTGCTCGGCGTCCTGGTGCTTTATACCGTCCTGACCAGCCGGACCCGTTTCGGCCGCTACATTTACGCGATCGGCGGCAACGCCGAGGCGGCCCGGAGGGCCGGTGTCAACCTGATCAGGATCCGGACGCTCTGCTTCACCCTGTGCGGCCTCACGGCGGGAATCGCCGGCATCATGCTGGCGTCGCAGCTCAACTCGATGAGCACCGGCATCAACGGCGGCGAGTACGTGCTCTTCGCCGTCGCCTCGGCGGTCATCGGCGGCACCAACCTGTTCGGCGGCCGGGGCAAGATGATCCATGCCCTGCTCGGCGGGCTGGTCATCGCCGTGATCTACAACGGCCTGGGCCTCATCGGGCTGGCCGCCGGACCCACCTTCATCGTCACCGCGCTCGTGCTGCTGGCCGCCGTGACGATTGACACCCTGGCCCGCCGGCGCGGCGCTACTACCTGAGTCGCGTCGCCACTAGCCGTCCCGGCCCCATCAGGGGTCGGGGCGGTCGCGGCGGGGTTTCGTTGGGTAGCGGGTGTGGTTTCAGGCGGGTGTGACCACGTACTGCCGCAGGCACAGATCGTGGAAGGTGACGGGCCCGCGCGGGCCCGGCACGCGGTCGACGTTGATCCCCGTTTCCGGGACCCCGCGCAGCTTGAACCCGTCGAGCAGCCGGGTGCTCACGTTCCAGAAGGCCCCGGTCCCGCGGTAGGCGGCGAGGAACTCGCGCGCGGCGCCGGGGTCGGCCGTGACGATGGTCGCGGCGAGCCCGGACGTTTGTGCGTTGGCCACCTCGGCCGCCTGGGCCGGGCCGCCGGCCGGGGCTATGGTCACGGTGGCCTCGTGCTCGGCGTCCAGCGCCCACTCGTGGCCCAGCGGGTGGTCGTGCGGCGGGAGCGAGGCGGCGACACCCAGCGGACGGATCGCCTCCAGCACCACCGGCAGCATCTCCGGCCAGGCGCCGGAATGGATGAGCAGCAGGTTCAGCCGGTTGCAGACACCCAGCCGGTCCAGGCTCGCCGTGACGATCCGCGTCACCATGCCGGGGTCAGCCGCGCAGTCCGCGTAGAGCACCCCGCCGCCGTCCGCATGCGCGAGCGTGCGCACCCCGTGCCGGGCCGCCTCGGCGGCCAGGGTGCGGGTGGTCTGGCCGCTGCCGCGGAGGATGACCAGGGGGATCAGCCGGGGCTGGCGGACCAGTTCGAGCGCTCCCTGCCGGTCCGCGGTGCGGACCAGTTGCAGGGCACCGGGATCGAGACCCGCCCCGGCGATCGCTGGGGAGATGACATGATCGAGGAGCGCCGCGGCGGACCGCAGCGCGGCTCCGCCGGTGCGCAGCACCCCCGCGTTACGGGACTTCAGCAGCTGTGACGCCACGTCGATGGTGACATTCGGCCGGGCCTCGAAATTCGCGCCCACCACCCCCACCGGCAGCCTGCGCTCGGCTAGCCGCAATCCCCCGGGAAGGTCACCCAGGGGGGTGGTCTCCGGCGGGAACTCCGCGTCGGCGAGCAGCCCGATCTGCCGCGCCATGTCGGCGATCCGGGTCTCATCGAGCCGTAGCCGGTCGATCAGCCCCGTGCCCAGCCCCTCGGCCTCGGCGTCGGCCACGTCCGCTGCGTTGGCGGCGAGGATCTCTGCGGCCTGCTCGGTGAGCAGCCCCGCCATCGCCCGCAGGGCACTGTCCACGTCCTCGTCAGGCGCCATGGCCAGGCTCGGCGCCCCGTCCCGGGCTGACTCACCGCAGGCGATCACTGCCTTTTCCGCATCAGACACGGAATGAGCCTAATCGAGGTCCGGGCCCGCGCGACCTGTCTCAGTCACCCTCGACCACGGGCCGCCACAGCCAGTGGAAACCGACCACCGCTCGCTCGACGGACCTCAAGTACCTGTGCACCGAGTGCTGGCCGTCCAGGACGGCTTCCTCCTGCTCGATGATGCCGCCCTCCATCCCGTCCCAGGTCGCCCACCAGACAGCCGCTGGCACCCGGCTCGGATGAAACTCCACGCGCATGTCGAAGTTCTCCAGGCGGCCCATCACGGCCCGGCGGTACTGGCACTCCTCAGCCGTCTCGGGTCGCCCATGGTAGTGGTAGGTGGTCCAGTATTCGAGCGTGAGGGTCTCACCCGCGGCGAGCGATCTGGCCAGCGAGATGTCTGTGCCGTAGAGGCCCTCCCTGATCTCATAGAGCGGGCCGGAGAGATCCTTGCATCCCTGCCCCACCTCCAGGGTGAGCGCGTTCGTGTCGTAGATGTAGGGGATCCGGTCAAGTCTGTCGACGATCGACTCGATGACCTGCAGGGTGCGCGTGCGGGTCGGCAGGCCGTCCGGGCCGACCTCGTGATGATCGTGCAGTGAGAGCGTCTGATGCCTGCGCGGGCCTAGGGCGGCCGCCACCTCCGCCTCTTGACTGGGGGCCATCGCGCGCGGCCCGGACAGCACGCTGATCCGGCCCGACCCGCCCCACAGCCGCCACAGGCGGTCTTCCTCCTGCCCGGAGAAGCCGAACGCCTCGATGAAGAGCGCCAGCGTGGCCCGGCTGAGCAGGTGGCCGGAGAGCGCCCGGCCGACGGTGTCCTTCAGTTGCCGCGGCAGCACGTCAGCGTCCCCCGACGTGCGCGGGGCGTTCCAGAGGTGCCGTGCGAGCACCTCCGCCACGGCCAGGTGGTTGATCCGGCCTGACCGCACCCGCTCGGCGAACCGCTCCCACTGGGGCCGGTAGCGGCCCTGGCGCAGCAGTAATTCACGCAGGTACTTCGCGGCGGCCTGCCGGCCGGCGGCAAACTGGCTATCGCTCAAGGCACGCCCCATCGTGTGCGAACTTACTGCGACTTATGAGAGCTAGCCTACAAATCGCATCTTGCGAAGGGGAGGGCTTGCGAGACTGCGACTGGGGGGGCCAGGATGCGGGCCCGCCGCAACGCGGTGGGCCCGCATCATGGAAGGGTCCCGGGTGCCGCGCAGGGACCCGGGGTCGGCCCAGGATGAGAAATCCGGGCCCTGATAGATAACGATCCGGCCGCAGTCCCGCTAGAACAGGACCGACATCAGTTCCTGCCTAGAACAGGACCGACATCAGCGTCGCCGTTTCGGTAAAGCCCACCCGCCGGTACACCGCCCGGGCGGGGGCGTTGAAGTCGTTGACATACAGCGAGACGACTGGCGCCACGGAGCGGAGTGCCTCCTGCACCACGGCGGCCATCCCGGCCACGGCGAGCCCGCGTCCGCGCAGTTCCGGCCGGACCCAGACACCCTGCACCTGGCATACCTGACTGGTGACCGCGCCGATCTCGGCCTTGAACAGGACCTGGCCGTTCTCGATCCTGGCGAAGGCGCGGCCCGCCGCGATCAGCTCACCCACCCGGGCCCGGTAGGCGGAGCCGCCGTCCGGGCCGACCGGGGACACCCCTACCTCTTCGGTGAACATGGCCACCGAGGCGGGCATCAGCACGCTCAGTTCGTCCGGGCGCACCCGGCGTACCAGCGGGTCCGCCGCGACGCGGGGCGGACCCGAGATGGCCATCACCGGCTGCGCCCGCCTGATCTCGCGGGGCTGCCCCCAGTAGGGCCGGAGCAGGTCCCACAGGTCCCTGATGGCATCGGCAGGCCCGACGATCGACGAGCAGCGCCTGCCCTGCAGCCGGGCACGGCCCCCGAAGGCCGCGATGGCGTCGGGTGTCGCTGCCACCGGGACCAGGTTCGCGCCCGCGTAGCACAGCGAGGTCAGCCGGCCGCCGGGGACGAATCCCCACATCTGACCGCCGAGCCGGACTGGATCAAGACCGGCCTCGTGTACCCGGGAAGTGACGAAGACATTGACCACCGGATCCTGGTCGCACAGGGCGAACACGTCTTCGCGATCGCGGTCATTCAGCAAGCGGAGCGACGATGACCGCAACGCCTTGGTGCGCAGCACCCTCCCAGGATATCGGCATGTCATGTGAAACGCTCAGCCGGGCGACGGGGCGGGCAGCGCCGGGCAGGTGGCATTGACCAGTCCAGTGCCGGATGGCAGCGCGCCCGTGGCCAGGTACTGGTTCAGGTAGCCGTTCACGCAGGTGTTCGGCGGTGACGCCAGGGACTGCCCGTGGTTGCCGCC
>OBLU010002392.1_pt1 | contig 17346 bp, 15 predicted proteins | sample 1518681 | NCBI WGS metagenome assembly OBLU01 (sample SAMEA3539304, study PRJEB22396) | soil metagenome | biome: tundra; feature: field; material: soil | place: USA | collected 2010-05 | depth 0.15 m | reverse complement strand
CGGCTCGGCGACCAGTCTCTACCCTCATCGAGCGAGGTGGTCGATCCCCATTAGCGCTGGGGGTGCCCCGCATGCCCCAGTCGTGCTGAAATGGGGCATGGCTCAAAACGTTCTTGGAGGCGACCTCCAACCCTGCAATTACAACCCCTTGACCGGCTTCTTTCGTGACGGCTGCTGCAACACCGGCGCCGAAGACCTCGGGGTGCACACGGTCTGCATCCGCGCCAGCGAGGAGTTCCTGGCCTTCTCCGCTTCTGTCGGCAACGACCTCTCGACGCCACATCCCGAATACGGGTTCGACGGATTGGTGCCCGGTGATCAGTGGTGCCTGTGTGCCAGTCGTTGGCAAGAGGCGTTCGAAGCAGGTGTGGCGCCCCCGGTGATTCTGGCCTCGACGCACGCCTCGACCCTGGAATGGGTGGAGCTGAGCGACCTGGCACAGTTCGCCGTCATGGAGTAGCACGCGGTCATCGGCCACACGGCCGCACGGCCGCACGGGTCACGAGTCGAGAAGTTCGAGGAGACGCTCCGGTGGTCGTGCGATAACCGCCCGGCCGCCTCGTACCACGATCGGGCGCTCCAACAGGATGGGGTGGGCGGCGATGGCCTCGAGCAGAGCCGTCCCTGACTGGTCGGCCAGTCCCGAGGTGGCATAGACCTCTTCGCCAGTGCGCATCATCTCCCGGGGATCCGTGATGTCGAGCTGTCCCATCAGCTCCCGGAGCTGCGACACCGTCGGCGCATCCTTGAGGTAGTCGACGATGTGCGCGGAGATGCCGCGTTCGGCCAGGAGTCCCTGCACCGTGCGACACTTGGAGCAGCGCTCGTTGAAGAAGATCGAGAGTTCGTCCGTATCCGTGAAGTCGCCCATGCCCTCAAGTGTAGGAATCGGCTGAAGCAGAGAGGTGCCGTGATGGAAGGAAACGTCGTCAGCGTGGAACGGGTCATTGCTGCACCGGCCGCGGAGCTGTTTGGCATTGTGGCGGACGCAAGCCGCCACCCGGAGATCGACGGCTCGGGCGCGGTGGTCAAGCTCAAGGAGGGCGCACCCCGGCAACTCACCCTCGGCGCGACATTCGGCATGTCGATGAAGCTCGGCGTGCCCTATGTGATGTCGAACACGGTGATCGAGCTGGAGCAGGACCGTCGCATTGCGTGGAAGACGGTGTTTGCTGGATTCCTGGGTCGTTTCCTGGGCGGTCGAATCTGGCGCTACGAGTTCGAACCGGTGGAAGGCGGGACCCTGGTTCGAGAGAGCTGGGATATTTCCCAGGACAAGCAGGGCACGTTTCTCAGGCGAGGGAAGCTGCCATCGATGACGGCCGAGAGCATGGAGAAGACATTGGCGAACCTGGCCAAACTGGTCGAAACGTCGGCTGCCGGATGATCGAAGGTCGCGCGCTGATCGATGCCGCGTGGGAAGAGCGCGTCCTCCCCGCCCTGGCCGAGTACACCCGCATCAAGTGCCTGTCACCGGCGTTCGATCCGGACTGGGCCGACAATGGAGCCATCCTCGAGGCAGCGGAGCTGCTCGGGGACTGGACACGGCAACAGGATGGGAGCCTGCAGACGGAGATCGTGCAGCTCCCGGGGCGCACGCCGGTCCTCGTCGTCGAGAACGGCGGGGTCGGCGATCCCATCTTGATCTACGGGCACATGGACAAGCAGCCGCCGTTGGGCGACTGGCGTCCCGGACTCTCACCGTTCGAGCCGGTCCGCCAGGGCGATCTCCTCTACGGGCGGGGTACGGCGGACGACGGCTACGCGCTCTTCGCCGCTGTCACGTCATTGTTGGCGGCCGATGGAGGTCGCGGGCGCGTGGTCATCCTCATTGAGGCCAGCGAAGAGAGCGGGAGTCCCGACCTCTCGGCCTACGTCGAGCATCTGCGGGACCGGATCGGCACGCCCTCCCTGGTGATCTGTCTCGACTCGGGATGCCTCAGTTACGACCGGCTCTGGCTCACGTCCTCCCTCCGGGGCAACCTGGTTGCGAGCGTGCGCGTCGATGTGCTCACCGAAGGCGTGCACAGCGGTGTCGGCGGTGGGGTCGTACCGTCGTCGTTCCGCATCCTGCGCCGGATCTTGTCGCGCATAGAGGACGAGGCAACGGGACGCATACTGCTGCCCGAGCTTCTGGGGAACGGCGTGCCTGACGAACTACGCGCCTCCCTCAGCGCGGCGGCGCAGGAGTTCGCCGACAGCGCGCTGCCCACCGTCGACGGGCTTCGACTCTTCGGTGAGGCCCCAGCCGATCGGCTCGTCGCCCGGGCCTGGTCGGCCGCGCTCGAGGTGACCGGTATGGACGGCGTGCCCGCGGTGCGCGATGGAGGCAACGTGCTACGGCCCTTCACCACCGCGAAGATCTCGGTGCGCCTTCCGCCCGACGTCGACGCCCAAGAAGCCGCCGACGCCTTGATCTCGGCCATCACCACGGACGAGGGCGCGCACATCACCATCGACCTCGAAGGTGTGGCTGACGGGTGGCTCGCCCCTCCGCTCGATGCACGCAACGCGGCGGCGCTCGACCGTATCTCGCAGGCGTCCTTCGGCCAGCCCGTGGGCTTTCACGGCGAAGGCGGCACCATCCCCTTCCTCGCCGACCTCAAGCGGAGCTTTCCACGCACGCAGTTCGTGGCAACCGGCGTTCTCGGACCGCACTCCAATGCGCACGGCCCCAACGAGTTCCTTCACATCCCGATGGCGAAAGCAGTGACGCATGCAGTGGCGGAGCTGCTCCGCTAGCTTGCGCCAGATGACCGGGAGGTTCACGCAGCAACGCCCGTACGCGCCGCGGGGACGGACCCACGATGCCTGACATCGCCGCGGGCGTCCTCGCCGGGAAGGTGGCGCTCGTCACCGGTGGTAGTCGCGGCCTTGGCAAGTCCATGGCCCTGGGCTTTGCCGACGCCGGAGCGGATGTGATCGTGGCCAGCCGCAAGATCGAGAACTGCCAGGCGGTGGCCCGGGAGGTTGAGGCCAAAGGGCGGACTGCCCTGGCCGTCGCATGTCACGTCGGACACTGGGACGAGCTCGAGGGCCTGGTGGAGCAGTCCTACGAGGTCTTCGGCCACGTGGACGTGCTGGTCAACAACGCAGGGATGTCGCTCCTGTATGACTCCCTCCCCTCGGTCACCGAGACCATGTGGGACAAGGTGGTGGATCTCAACCTGAAAGGGCCATTCCGGCTTACGGCCCTGGTCGGATCGCGCATGGAGAGCGACCCGCGTGGTGGCTCCATCATCAATATCTCGAGTACCGGCTCCATCAGGCCCGCACCGGGCATGCTGCCCTACGACGCGGCCAAGGCCGGGCTGAATGCCCTGACCGTTGGATTCGCCCATGCGTTCGGTCCCACGGTGCGCGTGAACTGCATCATGGCCGGCCCGTTCATGACCGACGTGACCGCAGCCTGGGACATCCCCGCATTCGAAAGAGGCGCCAAGGCCAATTTCGCGCTGCAGCGCGGCGGCCAACCTGATGAGATCGTCGGTGCGGCGCTGTACTTCGCCAGTGAGGCCTCGAGTTACACGACCGGCGCCATACTGCGCGTCGACGGAGGTATCCCATGACCGGAAGCGTGGATGGGGACCAGATCCTGCCCGGAACGAGGAACGTCATCGATCTGTAACGGATTCCCAAGCAAGGGCACAGTTCGATCTATGAACAACGACAGGCGCAGCTCGCAGACTGGTTCCATGGCACCGGAACCTGAACCGACGGTCATTGAGTCCTGTCACAGCACCTGGGTCTTCGATGCACATCGTCTGCGGTTCCGGCGCATCGTGAAGGGCGCCGAGGTGAGGGGCGAGCCCGTGGCCACAGGTTGGCGGGCGTACTACCGACTCGATGCTCCCGCCGACTCTGAGACGTTCACCGTGCACCTCAATCGTGCCGGTACCCGGATGATCACATCGTGGCGGCACGCCACCGACTGCGCCCAGTGCGGCGAGCACACGACAGGCGAGATATCGCTCGAGAGATTGGCTGCCGCCATCAGGAGCTGATCACCACCCGGACCTTCCGGCACGGGGCACACGTGCCGGGACGGTGGCGGGCATCCAAGTTAGTGTCCAGCCGTGCTTGCCTGCCGGGGCCTTCGAAAGCAATTCGGCGAACACACCGCGCTCGATGATGTGTCCTTCACGGTCGATGACCACGGGTGTTACGGGTTGCTGGGCCCCAACGGCGCCGGCAAGACGACGGCGATTTCCATCGTCTGTGGCCTCCTCAAGCCCGACGGCGGCGAGGTGCGCGTCGATGGGAAGCCGGGTGGATCGCTCGAAGCCAAGGCGGCCATCGGCTACGTCCCACAGGACCTCGCCCTGGGGCCTATCCGGCGCGTCGGTGCTCATCGGCCTGTGGGCCCGGACCCAGGAGCAAGCCATAGGCGCCCCAGTGGTGATCGGCATCGCAGCAGGCATGCTCGGTGGCTGCGTCTATCCACTCGATGTCGTCGACAGCACGGTCCGCAGCGTCGGCCATGCCGTGCCCCAGGCATGGGCCATGGATGCCTTCATCAAGCTGATCCACCACCATGCCGGATTCACCGCGGTGCTCTCCGAGGTCGGGGCTCTGGCCGCCTTTGCCGTCGTGCTCTGCGCATTGTCCACGCGGCTCTCCATCCGGCTGATCATGCAAGGGCAAAGGTGAGCGCACCGGGCCATCGGCCCGGGGTTTGCCAGGCCGTCAGGTGGACGAAGCGATGAAACCCACAACGACCCGCGCCAGCTCTTCGCCGCGGTCTTCCTGCAGGAAATGGCCGCCACCGACGATCGTCGTGTGCGGTTGGCCCTTTGCCCCCGGAATGCCCTCTTGAAGGGCTCGATGAGCCCCCCGCGTGATCGGGTCACCGTCGCCAAATGCCGTCAGGAAGGGGCGCGTGAATGAGGCCAGACCCTTCCAGGCAGCCACGTTCGCATCATGGGCCGGGTCGTCGGGGCTCGATGGCACCAGCATGGGAAAGGCACGCGCACCGGCCTTGAACGACTCGTCGGGGAACGGTGCGTCGTAGGCCGCCTGTACCTCGGGCGCCAGATCGGTGAGACAGCCCGAGTTGACGATGAACCCGGTCGGGAACACCTCGACCTCTTGGGAGAAGCGCTGCCAATTGAAGAAGGCCTCGCCTGGCGACACGTCGCCCGTCGGGAGCGAGGTGTTGGCGGCAACGACCCGGGCGAAGCGATCGGGATGCTCGCCCACCAGTCGGAGCCCGATGAGACCTCCCCAGTCTTGACACACCAGCGTGATGTCCGTCAGGCCCACGCGGTCGAAGAGAAAGGCGCGCATCCACTCGACGTGTCGTGCGTAGGTGTAATCGCTGCGCTCGGCCGGCTTGTCCGATCGTCCGAAACCCACCAGGTCCGGGACCACGACCCCGAACCCAGCAGCCGTGAGAACGGGGATCATCGTGCGGTACAGGTACGACCAGGAAGGCTCGCCGTGCAGCAGCACGACGACGGGCGCCTCCGGATCGCCCTCACGCACGTAGTGGATCCGCAGAGAGCCGCCTTCGCCGTCGTCCACCTGTTCGTAGTGCGGGGAGTAGTCGAAGCCTGGCAGGGCCGCGAAGCGTTCGTCAGGGGTCCGCAGAGTCTTCATCGAAGGTGCAGCCTACGCATCGCCGCCCGAATCCACCGCCCGCCGGGCGACCGCGGCACCATCGGGGCACTCTCGGTGTAAAAAGTGTCATGGCTGAAACCCAAGAGCAGGAGTACGACCCCTTCACGGCTTTCGTCGACGTCGTGTCGGGGGACACTCGGGACCCCTACCCCGATTTCGCCGAGAAGCGGCGGAACAGTCCCGTGTGGAAGGGTCGCCTCATGTCGATGGACTTCCTCCCCGAAGGGCTCGCGCCTGAACCGGATTGGAACGCCTTCCGCTACGACGACTGCTCACGGATCCTCCGCGATGCCAAGACCTTCACCTCCACGGGCTACGACTCCACCATCGGGATGGTCATGGGTCACATGATCCTGGGCATGGACGACCCCGAACATCGTCGGCACCGCAACTTGGTGGCCCACGCGTTCAGGGAGAAGTCGTTGGCTCGGTGGGAGCCCGAATTCATCGGACCGATCATCGACGAATTGATCGATCGCTTCGTTCATGACGGCGAGGCCGATCTCGTCCGCCAACTGACGTTCGAGTTCCCGGTGCGGGTGATCGCCCGTCTGCTCGGACTGCCGGAGGAGGATTTCGCCCAATTCCAGCGCTGGTCGGTCGAGCTCATCTCTCTGGTCGGCGACATCGACCGCGGGTTGGCCGCGTCAGAAGCACTCCGGAATTACTTTGCCGACTTCGTGGCACTGCGCAGATCGGATCCCAAAGAAGACGTCATCAGCGATCTGGTCATGGCCGAGGTCGACGGCGAGAGGCTTACGGACGAAGCGATCTACTCGTTCTTGCGCCTCCTCCTGCCGGCCGGAGCAGAGACGACCTACCGATCCTCGGGCAACCTGCTGTATCTCCTCCTGACCCATACAGACCAGCTGGAGGCGGTGCGCAGCGACCGCTCCCTCCTGCCTCAGGCGATTGAGGAAGCCCTGCGTTTCGAACCACCACTGTTGTCCATCAACCGCACGACGACATGCGAGGTGGAGATCGGCGGCGTGACGCTGGCCGCCGGCGAGAGCATCTCGCCGAGCATCGGTTCGGCCAACCACGATGAGACCCGTTGGGAGAACCCCGAGGTCTTCGACATCTTCCGGACTCCGATCCCCCACATCGCATTCGCGCATGGACCGCACATGTGCCTGGGCATGCACCTGGCCCGCCTGGAGACCCGCGCTCTTGTCAACCGTGTGTTGGACCGGCTCCCGGGGCTGGCCCTCAACCCGGGCGACACCGACCCGCATATCCGCGGTCAGGTGTTCCGTTCACCGACCGCCCTGCCGGTCACCTTTACCGCCGCGGCCTAGACATCCCGCGGCCTCGGCTCAGAATTCCAGCGTTTCGACGTGCTCGGCGCGACCGGCGAGCACGCGGGACACCATGGCCGGAGGAAAGAGCCCGTGGGCCACGATCCCCACGGTGTCGCTGAATCTCGCCGCGAGCTGCGCCGGGTCGTCGACCTCGCCGTGGTAATCGGCCAGCACCCCCCCATCAGGGGTGACCGGAGCCTGGCGCAGTACCACGTGTGGGAGTGACCGCAGGGTCGCGTCGAGCCCGAACGCCATGAGCTCGAGCGGGACCGGGGGCGCCAGTCGCGGCACCAACTTGTTCGACGACACGATCACGACAAACCGGTCTGCCGCGGCCGCCACGATCTTCTCCCTCGTGTGGGCACCGCCGCCACCTTTGATCAGCCACCCCGACGGATCGACTTGATCGGCCCCGTCGATGGCGATGTCGAGCCGGGCGACGCCCTCGAACGGGCCGACCCGGATACCCTCTCGGCGAGCCAGCACCTCGGTCGCCGGCGACGTGGCGACACACGAGATGTCGAGGTGACGACGACCCAGAGCCGGGAGTAAGTACGCCACGGTCGTCCCCGTCCCCAAACCGACGAGCATTCCATCCTCGACCAAGTCGGCGGCAGCCACCGCCGCCGCTCGCTTTTCTTGCTCGAGGCCCGCGTGTTCGCTGTCCACTCCCCCACCCTCGCGCGATACCCGGCGCCGCGCCGACCACATCGGATGCGGGATCCGGTAGCCGACGACCCGTCCTCGGTCTGTACCGTCTTGCTCCATCCCCTTCCTCTCGACCTACACTCGCTCGTGGCCCGATTCTTTGACGAGAACCAGTACGCGATCGTGCAGGCAGCGTGCGCCCGCTTGATCCCCACCGACCAGGACCCCGGAGCAACTGAAGCCGGTGTGGTGGACTACATCGACGGGTTCCTCGGCGCATTTGCTAGTGATCCGCCACTCATATGGGCCGGAGGCCCGTTCTCCGGGCGCTTCGGCGGAGATCCGCGCTTCGCAACCTTCCATCGACTCAGCTCCAGAGATGAGCTGGCGTGGCGAACTCGTATCGAAGGATCGCACGGCATCCCCGAACGTGAACGGCTTGGTCCGGTGGTCGGACTGCAAGAGCAGTACCGAGACGGCATCGCTGCACTGGGTGACGACTTCGTGGAAGTCTCCCCGGAGGAACAGGACAGAAGATTGCAGGCAAACGAGACGTTCCAGGAACTCCTCCACGATCACGCGTGTGAAGGGATGTACGGCGCACCCGAGTACCTGGGCAACCGCGACCTGGTGGGATGGAGGTACATCGATTTCGCCGGGGACGTCCAGCCCAGGGGCTACACCGACGAGGAGGTCAGCCAACCGTGAGTCGTGACTTTGACGCCATTATCGTCGGCTCGGGCCCGGGAGGGTCCACCGCCGCCGATGTGCTCACTGCCGCCGGTTGGTCGGTGGTGATCTTCGAGCGGGGAAAGAACTATCTGGTCAACACGGAGAAGCCCTCCGAGTTGCTCTACGAGTTCTCCAACGACGAGATCAAATACTGGAGCCGGCACTTCCTCGGCCCGGACCCCTGGCTCGAGCCGAGGACCTTCCGCGTGAGCCCGGCCGACGGGGATCGGATCCATGTGGGAGAGGTGAACAATCTCCCGGCGACGGTCGGTGGCGGCGGCACCCATGCAGACGGCAAGGTGCCACGCTTTCGCGAGGATGACTTCCGGGTGCTCTCCGATCTAGGGCCGATTGAGGGCGCCACACTCGTCGACTGGCCCATCGGGTACGAAGACCTCGAGCCGTACTATGCCGAAGCTGAGCGCCTGGTCGGGGTGGCCGGGGAAGCTGGAGCCAACCCGTTCGCCGCACCTCGCAAGGAGCCCTATCCGATGCCGCCGGGTGCGCCGATGTATTGCGCCGTCGTGACCACGGCCGCCGCCGAAAGATTGGGGTACCACCCCTACCCCGGGCCTACGGCCTGCAACTCGGTCCCCTACGACGATCGCCCCGCCTGCAACAACTGCGGGTTCTGCGGATACTTCGGCTGCCCGATTCACGCCAAGGGCGACCCCGTGGCGTCCCTACGGCGCGCCCTCATGACCGGAAAAGCGGAGCTGCGTCCCGAATCAATGGTCTCGAAGATCCTGGTGTCCAACGGCAAGGCCACCGGCGTGGAATGGATCGATGCGGCAGGCGAGCGCCACGTCGAAACCGCCGGCCATGTGGTCCTGGCGGCCGGAGCAACCGAAACACCGCGGCTCTTGCTCCTCTCGGGCCTCGAGCATCCAGAGATCGGCCGCAACCTCATGTACCACTTCCAAACCCTCACCTTCGGGCAGCTCCCGATGCGGCTCCACGCGCACAAGGGCCGGTCGGTGACGCACCTCCAAGATGACTTCATTCTGGTGGACGACGAGGCCCGGGCCGCGGCCAAAGACTCCGGCCTGCCGTGGTTCAAAGGCGGACTGGTCGAGCATGGCGGTGCCGCGCATCCCATGCTCGAGTCCAAGTTCTACCCCTGGGGACCCGAGCACAAGAACATGATGCGCGAGTCGCCGATGCGCGATCACATGGTCGGGTTCACCATGCAGGGCGAGGACATGCCGCAGGCCACCAATCGGATCGACCTCGACCCCGACATCCGCGACATTCACGGGCTTCCGGTGGCACGAATTACGTACAAGCCGCACCGGCACGAAATCGTTGCCTCGGCCTATTACGGCCCCAAGCTCGAAGGCATCCTCCACGAGGCGGGGGCCATTTGGGCTCGCACCGCCACGTCTCCCCACGTCGGCGAGGAGTTCCGCCAGGGGTCGTTCAAGAGCTCGAGCATTCCCGCTTCGCGTCACGTGGTGGGCACCGCGCGCATGGGTACCGAACCGGCGACCTCGGTCTGCGACGAGTGGGGGCGCCTGCACGACGTCCCCAACGTCGTGGTCTGCGACTCCTCGCCCTTCCCGACCGGAGCCGGCTACGGCCCCACTCTGACACTGGTCGCCTTGTCCATCCGCAACTCCCGGGCGATCACCGCGTGAGGAGACACGGCCGAGGATCGTTTGGGACGCATGATGTGCAGGGCTGGGAGCCGACTGGGTATAGTCGGCCGCTCGACGCAATCACTCATCCCTGCGCCCGGAAGGCGCCCGGGGGAACGCGTGGAAGCCGGTAGGCCGCAATTTGGTGCAAGGGGGGAATCAAAGATGAGTTCTCGTGGATCATCGCAGGGTCAACGGAAAACCAAGGTCCAGCGGGAACTCCCGCGGCGGCACCGCCTGGGAGGGCGACGGGTGATGCTCGCCGGAACAGCAGCCGCGGCCCTGCTCGGACCCCTGGCCGCCGCGACGCTGAGCAGCCCGGGAGCTGGCGCGGCTTCCAACAACAACACCAACGGTGTCCTGAAATACGGCTTTGACATCAACGACGAGTTCACGAACTTCGATCCGAGCACGTCGGTCAACGACTGCGGCTACACCGTGATGTCCAACATCTACCAGTCGGTCACCGCACCCGGCCAGTACGCCATCAGCGGTGGCGTGGCCCAGAGTTGGACCGTCTCCAACAACTCCTCGACCGTGACGCTGCACATCCGGCCGAACATGGTCTTCTCCAACGGCGAACCGGTGACCTCGACCGATGTCATGGACAGCCTGCTCAACACCAAGAAGAGCCCCCTGCGAAGCTCGTTGTCCGCCATTCAATCGATGACAACGCCCGATCCCGACACGCTGGTGATCCAGCTCAATCGACCGACGGCCGGCGACTTCTTGTGGGCCATGACCTACATCGACGGAATGGTCTACCCACCCTCCACCTTCGCCACCGCAGCCACCGCCCCGATCGGTTCGGGGCCCTACGTGTTGAAGAGCTACCAGCCCGGGTCCTCGATCGAGTTGGTCAAGAACCCGAAGTACTGGGATTCCAAGGCCTACCCCCTGGGAGCGGTGGACTTCGTCGAGGTGAGTCCCGGGCCCCAGGCCGTCAGCGCGATCACCTCGGGTGCGGTCGACATGATCTCGCTCGACCCCCAGCAGTACTCCGAGGTGAAGCACGATTCCAACATCGGCGTCTCCATCACTCAGTCCTACGACTACACCGTGCTCGAGACGCGCAATGACCGCGCCCCCTTCAACAACCCCAAGGTCCGCGCCGCGCTGGAATACGCCATCGACCGAGCTGCGATCAACAAGGTCGTCTACGCCGGCGTCGGGCGGCCCGCCTACCAGCCTTTCCCACCCAACTCTCCGGGGTACAACAAGACGGTCGGCAACAAGTACGTCTACGACCCGAAGAAGGCAAAGGCCATGCTGGCTGCGGCCGGATTCCCGCACGGCCTCTCCTTCAAGCTCGAGGTGCCCTCCAACGACACCACGTTCCAGCGTCTCGCCACCATCGTCCAAAGTGAGATGGCGGCCGCGGGGTTCAAGGCCAATATCCAGCTTATCCCGGGCAGCGACCTCTTGGTGGACGTCTACATCAAGAAGCAAGGTGATGCGCTGTTGAGCGAGGACCTGACCAACGGGCCCGACATCTCCAACACGTTCGAGGCCGAGTTCGAGCCCAGCGGCTTCCCGGCCCAGTACCTCGGGACCGAGGACCTTGCGCTGACACCGGCAGTGGAGGCGGCCAACGCCTCGTTGAGCCCCAGCTTGCAAGGCCCCCTCATGCAAAGGGTGGGTGCTGCCGTCATGTCGCAGGGTCTCGAGGTGCCCATCGAGTTCGAGCCGTCAATCATCGCCTACAACAAGTCGGTCGTCGGTGGGAAGGTAGTGGCTCCCATCGGCCAGTGCCGGTCGGACCTGGCCGGTATCTACGTCAAGAAGTGAGTCGCGCCGCGCACGCGTGCCGGAAGAAGTGAGCTGAGGCGAAGGTGGGATCTGGTGGTTCGCTGTTGTCATTCATCATCCGCCGGCTGCTCATCACCGTCCCGCTCCTGCTGCTTATTTCATTCGGTGTCTTCAGCCTCGTCCTGATCCTCCCCGGCAACCCCGCCCTCACGCTCGCCGGGGGGGTACATTCCACGCCGCACGAGGTCGCCCTCATCACCCGCCAGCTCCACCTCAACGAGCCCTTCTGGAAGCAATATCTGCGTTGGCTCAACGGGGTCATCCACGGAAACCTTGGGGAGTCGCTGTTCAACCCCGGCGTGAGCGTCGCCTCGGGTATCGCCACCCGGTTCCCGGTGACCCTGACACTGGCCGTCGGCGGCATGCTCCTTTCGGTGCTGATCGGCATCCCGGCGGGCATCATCGCTGGGGTACGCAACGGCACCGCACGCGACCGGCTGGTGACGGTGGGTTCGAGCCTGGGGGTGGCGATACCCGACTTCTGGTTGGCCCTCCTGCTCGTCATACTGTTCGCAGTCGACACACACGCGCTCCCGGCCCTCGGCTATGTCCAGTGGTCAACCTCCCCTTGGCAATGGTTCCAGCACCTGATCCTCCCTTGGGTCGCTCTGGGCATTGGAGGCTCGGCCACTATCGCCCGCCAGGTCCGCGGCGCCCTCATCGACACGCTGGACCAGGACTACATGCGCACGGCCGTGGCAAAGGGACTCGGCCCCCGGGTGGTCATCGGAAAGCACGCCCTCAAGAACGCACTGAGCCCAGCCGTCACCGTCATCGGGATCCAGTTCGGCTATCTGCTGGGTGGCACCTTGATCATCGAGCAGATCTTCTCGCTCCCGGGCATCGGCCAGTACATCCTCCAGGCGATCTCCGAGAAGGACCTTCCGGTGATCCAGGGCGTCGTGCTGGTGACCGCGACGGCATTCGTGGTGATCAACCTGATCGTCGACGTCATCTACGGCTACCTCAACCCCAAGATCCGCCTCGCATGAGCCTGTCCCTCCCCCCCTCCAGCCAGGATCCCTTCGTCGGGCTGGCCGACCCGCCGGTGCAGACAGAGGACAGCGCAGATGGGCAGAGGCCGGCCTCGGGCTTCTGGCACCGCTTCCGCCATCAGCCCTTCGCCATCGGCGGCCTGGCGTTCTTGTTGGTCGTCATTGTGGCAGCCATCTTCGCCCCCCTCATCGCCCCCTACCCACCGAACGTGCAGGACCTGAACATCGTCAATGGAGGGCCCTCTGCGGCGCACTGGCTGGGCACCGACGACCTGGGCCGTGACATTCTGAGTCGGTTGATCTGGGGTGGCCGCATCTCCATGCGGGCCACGTTCGAGATCGTCGGCATCGCCATCTTGTTCGCCGCGCCCCTCGGTCTTATCGCCGGATTCTTCCGGGGCGCAATCGACTCACTGATCATGCGGGCGATGGACGCCATGTTCTCGTTCCCCCCGCTGATATTGGCACTGACCGTCGCCGCCCTGCTCGGTTCGAGTATCAACGACACCGCCATCGCCATCGCCATCGTCTTCATTCCGAGCTTCGTGCGCCTGCTCCGGGGTGAGGTCATCTCCGTGCGCGAGGAGAACTACATCGAAGCGGTGCGCTCCCTGGGTGCCACGTCCGGCCGCCTCATCCGGCGTCACGTCGTCCCCAATGTCGCCTCGCCGATCATCATCCAGGTGTCGCTCTCCCTTGGCTTCGCCCTGCTGGCCGAGGCAGGGCTCAGCTACCTCGGTATCGGTGAGCAGCCACCGACACCCAGTTGGGGCTCCATGATGAACGAGGGCTTCTCGTTCATCTTCACCACGCCCTGGGCCCTCGTCTTCCCCGGCCTGGCCATCATGCTCACGGTGCTCTCGTTCAACCTGCTGGCCGACGGGCTCCGCGATTCGCTCGGCCGGGAACGACCCAAGAGTTCGAGCCTGATCAGCCCCGACAGCGAAAGGCGCAGGTCCCGCTTGGCCCAGCTGCGAGGCATCGCGCCCCGGTCGGACCGGCCTTCGCTCACGACGGCCGCTGCGGTACCCACAAATCCGGACACGCCATTGCTCTCGGTCAAGAACCTCCGTGTCGAGTTCCTCACCAACGGCCAATGGTTCCCGGTGATGGAAGACGCCACCTTCACCGTCGAGCGGGGCAAGACTCTCGGGCTCGTCGGCGAGAGCGGTTCGGGCAAGACGGTCTCGGCCCTGGCCGTCATGGGCCTGCTGCCTCCGCGCGGTTGCCGCGCCAGCGGTGCCGCCCTGTTCGAGGGGCGAGACCTCATGCGCCTGTCCCCGGCAGACTTCCGCCGCATACGCGGCAATGACATCGCCATGATCTTCCAGGAACCGATGACCAGCCTGAACCCGGCCTATACGGTCGGCAACCAGATCGCCGAACAGGTCCGCACGCACCTCCACCTCACCAAGGCCGAGTCACGGAAGGTCGCCGTGGAGATGTTGGAGCGGGTGGAGATCCCCAACGCCGCCACCCGGGCTCGCGACTACCCGCACGCCTTCTCCGGGGGAATGCGGCAACGGGTGATGATCGCCATGGCGCTGTCTTGCTCGCCCAAGCTGCTGATAGCCGACGAGCCCACGACCGCCCTCGATGTGACCACCCAGGCCCAGATCGTGGAGCTCCTCCATACCCTGCAGACGGAAGAGGACATGGCGATGATCTTCGTCACCCACGACCTGGGTGTCATCGCCGATGTGGCCGACGACGTGGTGGTGATGTACGCCGGTCAGATCGTGGAGCACACCGGCGCGACGGCGCTGTTCACCCAACCCCGTCATCCGTACACCGAAGCGCTCCTGAACTCGATTCCCCAGCTCACCCCCGCCGGAGAGCCCCTGCACTTCATTCCGGGCATCGTTCCCCGGCCTGACCAGGTCCCGGCCGGGTGCCGTTTCAACCCTCGCTGTGGCTACGCCACGGCGGCATGTGTCACGACGCCGGTCGAACTGCGACCTCCGGGAATCGTTGCACTCGACAACGGGACAGGTCCGGCCGGGGACACACTGGGGAGCGGCCAGGCGACGCCCTTGAGCCGGTGCCTGCGCCAGGACGAATTGACCCTGGCCGGAGCCCGTGCCGTGGCCGAGCCGGTGACGACGAATGGTGCCCTCACGACACGTGAGGACGAACCGCTTCTTGTGGTCAAAGGGCTGTCCAAGCAATTCCCACTCCGTAGCGGCCTCTTGCAGCGGGTGTCAGGCTCGGTCAATGCGGTCGACGGCGTCGACTTCTCCGTCCACCCCGGGACGACCCTCGGCCTCGTCGGCGAGAGCGGTTCGGGAAAGTCCACGCTCGCCCGCCTTGTCACCCGGCTGATCGAGCCGACCGCGGGCACCGTGGCGCTCGACGGAACGGATATCACCGCGCTGCGCGGGCCGAAGCTGCGACGTGAGCGCCAAAAGATGCAGATGGTCTTCCAGGATCCCTACTCATCCCTCGATCCCCGCCAGAACATCTTGGACATTGTCGGAGAGCCCCTGAGGATCCACACCTCCCTCAACCGGGAAGAGCGCCAGCAAAAGGTGGTGGAGCTCCTGCGTCAGGTCGGCATCGGCCAGCACGTGCTCGGGCGCCAGCCCCATGAATTCTCCGGTGGGCAACGTCAACGCCTCGCCATAGCCCGGGCCCTGGCACTCGAGCCACGCCTGCTCGTCTGCGACGAACCGGTTTCGGCCCTCGATGTCTCGACGCAGTCACAGGTCATCAATCTGCTGGCTGACCTGCAGGACCGGCTCGGTCTGGCCTACCTGTTCATCGCCCACGACCTTTCGGTCGTCCGCCACCTGAGTGACCGGATTGCCGTCATGTATCTCGGCAAGATCGTCGAGGAGGGCGACGCGCACGAGGTCTATACCCTGCCGACCCACCCCTATACGGCCGCGTTGCTCTCGGCCATCCCGGTACCCGATCCCCACCACCAACGCTCGCGCCCGCGGATTGTCCTGACCGGCGAGGTGGAGATGGGGCAGAGCGCAACGTCAGGGTGCCGCTTCCGCCAGCGCTGCCCGTTTGCCATGGACATCTGCGCCACCGTCGATCCCGAGCCCTTCATCACGCCAAGCGGCACGACGGTCCGTTGCCACCTTCACACCGAGGGCCCGACGCTCGCCGGAGCCACGGTGGCCGGGCTCCCCGCACGCGTCTAAACGGCCTCCTTCAGCCCTGCGCATTCGGGCACTCTGCCCGATCGGCCGATCATGGGGCTTGACCCAGGGTCAAGGTCAAGCTTCAGCTGCGCGGGACGTCCTTCCAGGCGAGTTCCTTGTCGTTGCGCACGTCACCGGGGAGTCCCAGCACCCGCTCCCCCAAAATATTGCGCATGACCTCCGACGTGCCCCCCTCGATCGAATTGGCACGCGCCCTCAGGAAGGACTTGTGGACGTCCGTGGTGCCCATTCCCAGGGACTGCGGGCGGATCATCGGGTAGCCGGCGGGATACAGCATCCCTTCATTCCCCAACAGATCCATGCAGAGCTCGTAGACAGCTTGGTTCTGTTCGGCGTAGGCCAACTTCCCCACCGACCCTTCCGGACCCGGGGTGCCGGCCCGGCGGACCTGGGCGGCGCGCTGATTCGTCATGTTGATCACCTCGCTGCGGATCCAGCTAGAGACCAGACGGTCACGGAGTGCCAGCGCATGCGGGGAGGTGTCACCGCTCCACTTCTCCTTCCAGATACGCAGTGCGTCGCCGATCGGTCCAGAGCCCCGGCGGCCGATGCCCCCACCGATCGACACGCGCTCATTCATCAAGGTCGTGACCGCCACACGCCACCCGTCGCCTTCCGCACCGAGCCGCGCCGCGTCGGGCATGTGGACATCGGTGAAGAAGACCTCGTTGAACTCCGCTTCACCGGTGATCTGATAGAGAGGCCGCACCTCGACGCCGGGACTCTCCATGTCGACCAGGAAGGCCGTGATGCCCTTGTGCTTCGGCACATCGGGATTGGTCCGGGCCAGCAACAAGCCGAACCTGGACAAGTGGGCCAAGGTGGTCCAGACCTTCTGCCCGTTGAGGACCCACTCGTCACCGTCGGGTACCGCTCGGGTCGAGAGGCTGGCGACATCGGACCCTGAACCAGGCTCGCTGAAGAGCTGACACCAGATCTCTTCTGCCGTGAACAGCGGGCGCAAGTAGCGCTCCTTCTGTTCGTCAGTTCCATGGGAGATGATCGTTGGCGCACACATGCCATACCCGATCGGGTTCTTCACGCCGCTGATCGGCGCGCCGGCGACCACCAGCCGGGACTGCGCCAGCTGCTGATCCTTGAGGGTCAGCCCCAGACCACCGTAGCCCTTTGGATAGTGCAGCCAGGCCAGTCCCCGATCGAATTGCGCCCCCAAGAACTCCTTGGCTGGCGTCGTCGCCGGGGGCACATCTGCCAAAAGTTGATCGACAAGCTCTTCCACGTTCGTGCTCACAGGAGCACCCTATAGCGTGCCTGCGTGGGCGCAATTACTCCCGGCTCGATTCTGGTCGTCCCTCGGCACGCGGCCTCGTGCGCCGCCGCCATTCGACATGTCGATCGGGCCGGCCGGCGGGTGCGACCGGCGTGACCCGCACCGTCACCCTGCGGGATGGGAGGGAACTCGCCTACGAGG
>OBLU010002390.1_pt1 | contig 17364 bp, 14 predicted proteins | sample 1518681 | NCBI WGS metagenome assembly OBLU01 (sample SAMEA3539304, study PRJEB22396) | soil metagenome | biome: tundra; feature: field; material: soil | place: USA | collected 2010-05 | depth 0.15 m | reverse complement strand
GCACGAAATCGCAATGCGAATTTGCTCTCCTCTCGAGCAAAGGGAAAAACAGCTATGAAATCAGATGCTTTGGCTAGATGAAAAACTTGGTCGCGGAATCGCTGACGGGACCGGCAGGGCCAAGCATCACGAATTATGAGCTCGCCGCCGAACAACCAGACCAAAAAACAAGCTGACAATATCCCGAGGCTCTACCCGGGGATGGCTTTTCCCTGCGCGGCAGCTCAAAACAGCCGATCGGTTTAGCGCCATGAAAGCGAAGACGAGTGTTGGTTCACGTTCATGCCGCCCACCTGCCACTGAAAATTCGCTTGCGAAATCAGGCGGTTCCGGAGGAGAGCCTCAAGGCTGGTGAATACGCGTTTGTAGCCGCGACCGGAATGGGCGGAACAGCATCGGGCGGGTCCGTCGTGGTGTTTGATTTCGGGGTTGACCTCAGGTGAATCGCAGGCTCATCGAGAAGTGCGATTTGCCGGGGCGCAGGCGTATCGTCTAATGGAGACGCTCAAACGGATCAAGCTCGGATGAAGCCATGGCGCCAGAGGGTGGCTTCAGGCCCTCACCCCGAGTGATACCGTATCTCTGACGGTCCCTCATGCACCGACGCACCCGCAGAACGTTTTGGATATTGGCCGCGGTCCTCTTTCTTCTGACCGTGGCCGTCTTCCTGCGTTCCAAGGCCCCGCCTGAAGCAGCCCGTCTGCTCCCCGAGTCTGACGGCATCCTTTATATCAACCTCAAGCCCGTCCGGTCCTTTCTCCATAAGGACCTGAAGCCGCCCAACCGCGTCCCCGAGTATCAGCAGTTCGTCGACGCCACTGGCATCGACTGGGAGCGAGACCTCGATCAGGTCGCCATCGCTCTTCATCGCATGCCCGATCCCAATGGCCCCAACGGTCCCGTGGCTTACTCCATGGTCCTGGTCGGCAAGCTCACAGGCCAGCGCCTGAACGACTGGCTCGACAGCCACGCTGTCTCTCGTGAATCCTACGACGGCCACACCATCTACTCGATTCCGTCGGAAGGTCGGACAGTGCGCGTTGCCCAAATCGGCTACGAATCGCTTGCCGTCTCCAACACCCCCACCCCCGAGCAGATCCACTCCATGCTCGACCGCCATCGCACCGCCGCGCTGCCCTTCTCCGGCTCCACGCTGCTCGCTGAGCACTACCACGATGTCCCGCTGCTCGCCCTTGCTTGGGGTGTCGGCCAAATCGCCATGCCCTTCTCTGAGAAGGGCGCCATCAGCATCTTCGGTCTCACCCTACCGCTCGAAGACGACTCCACGATCGTGGCCAGCGTCACTCCGGCCCTGTCGCTCGGGGGCGCGCTCAATCTCAAGGTCGAGGAAATCGCCGCCACCGATGATGTGGCCATAAGCCAGGCTGCCTCCCTTGCCACCCTCGTCACCCTCGCACGTGGATTCACCGCGCCACTGGCCGAGAACATCGCTGGCAACGGACTCGCCAACCGAGGCCTCAAACAGCTCCTCAAGACCGCTGAAGTCACCCAGAAGCGCAACCGCGTGGTGGTGACCGCCACCCTGTCGCCTTCGTTGCTTGCCAGCCTCGCCCAAGGCGAAAGTTCCCAGCCTGTCTCCACCTCCTTGCCGGATGTATCAAAATAAGCAATATAAGCAATCAGAGATCCTTCTGGTCACCGAGGCCTTTTTTATACTGCGATGCGCGACCATTCGCCTGCACTCAACGTCATTCAGAAGGTACAGAATTCCCCGTAAGAGGTCCCATGAGCGTCATTCCCAATTTGCCCCGTTTCGTTAAGATTTCTGCCGCATTGTGCATCCTGCTGCTTCCCTACCTCGGCGCCCTCGCCTCAGACCCCCCGGCCGCGTCGAAACCTAAAGTTCTTGCCGGCCAGGACGCCTTCACCGACGCCGCGCATGAGTCCCCCGGAATCAGGCGTCATCTCACCGCCGCCGACCTGCCTGGCCCGGCCCCCGAACAATCGGTGGATAACGGCCCCACCCTGGTTCCTCGTCCCGCCAATGCGTGGCCCATCGCCCCCAAAGGCTTCAAAGTCGAGCTTTACGCCACCGGTCTCGACAATCCCCGCCTCCTGCGTACCGCCCCGAACGGCGATATTTTCCTGGCTGAGAGCCAAACCGGCCTGATCAAGGTCTTCCGCGGCGTCGGCGCCGATGGCAAACCCCTCCAGTCCGGCGTCTTCGCTTCCGGCCTCAACCTGCCATTCGGCATCGCCTTTTACCCCGTCGGCTCCAACCCCAGGTGGATGTACGTCGGCAACACCGATGGCATCGTCCGTTTTCCTTATAAGAATGGCGACCTCAAAGCGACTGGCCCGTCTGAAAGCCTCGCCGAACTGCCAGGTGGCGGACGTCTCCGTGGCGGGGGCCACTGGACCCGCGACCTCATCTTCTCAAAGGATGGAACAAAGCTATTCGCCTCCGTCGGCTCTCACTCCAACATCGACGATGCCGACACCCACCCTGAAGAATTCCACCGCGCCGATGTCCTCGAGTTCACGCCCGACGGTAAGTTCATCGAGGTCTACGCCGGCGGCATCCGCAACTGCGTAGGCGAAGCCATCAACCCCAAGACCGGCGAGCTCTGGTGCTCCACCAACGAAAGGGATGGCCTCGGCAACAACCTCGTCCCCGACTATGTAACCCACGTGCAAGAAGGTGGCTTCTACGGCTGGCCCTGGTTCTATTACCACGGTCCTTCCGGCGGCCTGAACGACCCACGCCACGCCGGCAAACACCCGGAACTGCAATCCAAGGTCATCACTCCGGACATTCTGGTCAATCCCCACTTCGCTTCGCTCGAAATGCTTTTCTACGAAGGGTCCCAGTTCCCAGCCGAGTTCAAAGGCGACGGATTCGCCGCCGAGCACGGCTCCTGGAACAGAGCCCAGCGCACCGGTTATGAAGTTATTCGTCTGCCCATGCATAATGGCCACGCCACCGGCGAATACGAAGACTTCCTGACTGGATTCGTGCTGCCGGACAGCACCGTATGGGGCCGCCCTGTTGGCGTAACCCAAGCCAAAGACGGATCCCTCTTCGTCTCCGACGACGGCTCCAAGTCCATCTGGCATGTCACCTATGCCGGCAAGTAAAGAAGTGGGTTAGCGGAGTTAAAAGCGATGGCAGCACGACGCTAACTCCGCTTCGTCTACCTCTTCAGCCCCAGCGCCTCTACCACCTTCTCATCCACCTTGGCTGGCTGCCCGTCTTCCTTCCACACCACCCCAAACCCGCCTCGGTAGTCCCACATCGCCCACCCAACTCCATCCGCCTCCAGCGCGGTTCTCACGTCGCGTATCCAATTCATCCGCGACTGTTCATCGGTATGCTCGCGGTAAGCTCCAAACTCATTGCAAATCAGCGGCACGCCATTCGCATGTCCCCACGCCGCCGCTTCAGCGATCAGCAGGTGTATCCGATGTCCATCCCAATGATCCAGCCAGTAGTTTTCCAGCCCAAGACGATTTGCCGGATCCGGAACCTCCTTCAACAGCTCTGCCATGTTGGCTTCCGTTGCAGGATAGGGGATGTTATGCGTATAGCTCCACCACGCCACGCCCCATCCCGCGCCCTGATGCGTGAACTCATGCGGATCGTAAAAGTGGAAGTTATAAATCACGTTTCCGTCGCTGAGTGGATGCTGCGTGAGCAGGTCCGCGATGTCGGAGAAGTTCGGCCCCGTGGCAATGATCGTGTTCCTCGGCGCAACCTCGCGAATGGCCGCAGCCAGCCGTGCCTGGATACCCGCCCACCGGTAAGCATCGCTTACCTCAGGCTCGTTCAGAATTTCGAAGAACACGCGCTCCGGGTCGCGCGTTGCATAGTGTGCCGCCAGCTTCCGCCACAACATCGTCAGCCGATCCACTTGGTAGTCGCTGGTCCGCAGCTGTTGCTTGTAGCTTTCTTCCGGGTGCAGGTCGATCTGAACCGCCAACCCTTCCGCCAGCATTGTATCCACGGCTTTGTCTAGCCGTGCAACGAACTCGTCATTCAACCCATCCACCCCATGTGGGTATTGCTCGAGCGGGGTCGCGTCAATGCTCAGCCGCACATTGTCAAACCCGAGGCGCGCCATCAGCGCAATGTCAAGCGCGTCGGTGTAGCGATTCGTCCGCGCAGCCGAGTAGTCGCTGGGTGACTGCGCGAACCATTCGCTCGCGTTGATGCCCCGCTTCAAGTGGCCGGCGCGAGCAAGGGCAGTCTGCAACGCGGCTGCGTGATCCTGTGCGGCGGCTGGAAGTGCCAAGGCAAGCAATGCTGCAAGACAGCGAAGACCAATCGACATGGATGACTCTCCTCTAAAGCTCAAATCCAATTCCCCGCCAACGATACCATGCAGCCCTTGGCATCTTCCCTTGCCCTATCCTGTATCCGACAGTCACAATACCCCCATACTCCGGAAAGCAGGCTTGTACCATGCTTAAAGTCTCGTTCGCTCCCGAGGCCCGCCTCTCGGCCGGCTTCCTCGCATTCTGTCTGGTGGTTGCAGCAGTGGCGACCCAGGCACAAAACTCGCAAGCAAGCCCTTCTGCTTCAGAGCATCCCGCGCCTCAGGCTGCCACCAAACCCAATCCCGATCACGAGTTGCTCGCCAAAGCAAGCAGTCTCTATTACTCAACCGCAAGGGCCGGACTCAACAGCTTTTCATGTGAAGTCCATCCTGATTGGCGCGGAATCATTCTCAGCACACAAGCGGGCTCAGCAGTTGCAGCTGACGATCCCCGCGTCGTCCTGCTCAAGTCAGTCAAAATCACTTTGCACGGCAACCCGAAGGGCGGCTCCACCATTGACTGGAACCCTGCGCCTAACCCCGAAAAGCCTCTCGACGAGGACTCCACGAAGATGCTGAACGCCATGCGCGATGGCACAAACCAGATCCTGAAGGGTTTCTTGCAAGCCTGGGCCCCTTTCGTCGACGGCTCGGTGATCCCTGCCGATTCAGAGGGACTGGAGATCGCCCATACTGAAAAGGGCCACACAATTCACGGCGACGTGAGCGGCACATCGTTCACGGAATTGCTTGACGACAGTCTGATCCTGCAATACTTTGACGTCGTCAGCGGCGGCGCGATCGTTAACTTCGTGCCGACCTATAAACCCTCAGAAAAGGGCCTGCTGATCAGCAGCTTCCACGCCCACATCCAGCCGCCCGGAGTCCAGCCCGACCAGGCTCAGGAGATGAACGTCGAAATCGACTACCAGACGCTCCATGGTTTCCCCATCCCGGCAAAGATCCTCGTGGCCATTGCCAATACTGGCACCTTCAACTTCACCTTCGATGGCTGCACCGTGAACCAGTAGCGCAATCGGATTCCAAAACAAAAGCCGGGCACACCCCGACCCTGAACCACGCCTCAAGCTCCCAACATTTTTCTTGAGCACTTTTGCCGAATATATCCATCGACCGGTGCACAATGGTTCATGGAGCACGTGTCCAGAAACCACCGGCCCGTGCAGACCAGAACCCTGTGGCGGCAAAAGAGCCATTTCGGGGCAAGACATGGCCCCCCTACCTCTCCCCCCATTTTCGCGTAACAAAATGAAACAAAATATGTTAGGCGTCTAAATTGGCGAAATAAGGTCGAAAATGCGCCCTTTTCTGCATCAAATTTGCAGCAGTCTCGCCCGCGCATCCTTCATGCCAGCGCAGGATCAGCATCCATCCAATCCCAATTCCGCGCAGTCTCCCACCAAACCTCATCAACGCAGATTGGCCACACGACCCGAAATCGGATTCCAAAACAAAAAAGACTCCCGTCTGGGAGCCGCTCTTGCTTACTCAAATTCCAGGACTATTTGCCCGAGGGGACAATCGCATTGCTGTCGAGCGAAGCAATCTGCTCATAGGTGCTGCGCAGAAACTTGTGCGGATTCACCGGCACATTGTTGACGCGCACTTCATAGTGGAGGTGCGGACCGGTAGCGCGTCCCGATTGGCCCACGTACCCAATCACTTGTCCACGAATCACGCGTTGCCCGGCGATGACGGCAATCGCGGAAAGGTGCCCATAGACGGTCAGGAAGCCGTGCCCATGATCAAGCACCACCTCGCGGCCATACCCTGCGCCCATCGAGGCCCCGCTCACATCCCCGTCGGCCGTGGCTCGTACCGGTGTTCCGTACGGAGCTTCGATATCCACGCCGGTGTGGAACTTGCCTTCTCCATTGAACGGATCTTCCCGCTCACCAAAGCTGGAACCTACGCGGCCCTCGACCGGCCAGATCGAAGGCGCATCTGCAAACTCCGTCCAGTCGCCGCCAAAAGTGGGCGTTAATCCACCCTCGAGCGCACGCGAAACCTGGCCAGACATTGCCTCCGTCCGCAATGCATAGAATTGATCGATTGAAAGCTTGACCTGCTGCTGATTCACATCGTCAGTGAGTGACAGCGTGGCCGGTGTCGGCGCCGACGCGGCGCGCGCGGCCGCTGCCGGTTCGGTCTGCGCCAGCCTGTTGTGCTTCAGCCCGTAGAGAGCCGTCACTTCGCTCGCCAGGGCCCCAAGGGACGCCACCTGCACATTGCGATCATGCGCAAGCTGGGCCATCTCCTTGTAGTTTTTCCTGAGATCTTCTCTGTCCTGCCGGACCTGGTTGAAGCTTTCGGTCTTCAGCAGCATTCTGGTGTACGAGCCGGCAAGCCCGACGATGGTAAACGCACCAATCAAGGCCGCGGCAACAAATCCGTAGGCATACTGGAGAGGAACCGGAATCTTCCGGACTCGTCCCTCCTCATCCCTTGCAACAAAAAGTATGTAGTAGCGCTTGCGTAGCATCTTCGCCCTTCATCCCTGCAGACTGCAGGACCGCAATTCGCCTTGTACTCATGAAAGCGCATGGCAAGGGGCTTTTCAGCCCGTGAAAAAATATGCAGCAGAGTTGCGGCGCCATCAGTTGATGCTCGTCAAGGCTAACAAACGGCCCCTTTCCGGGTCAATGAAATCCGAACGAAATCCACCCGGAAAATCATTTTGCACTCCTCACTTCGCGTTGCCTTCCCCTTATCGGCCATATCTTGCAAAACCTGAGGCGGAACTTGAGTCACAGCCTTATCCCACTCAGAATCAAACCATTAACAGACCGACCGTAGCGAAGGTGCATGCGAATCCAAGGCTGTGCCGAATCACCTCCCGCTCACTGAATCGGCAATCTCAACGCGCTCATTTCGGCTACGATACAGTCAATTGGCTGAGAGCGATAAGCCGGTTGGCAAGTCCCAGTTCGGAAGTCATGGTCAAGGAGGATCGATGCGGATTCTTACGATGGTCGCCGGCAGTGTCTGCTTGTTCGCCGTCCTGCTCGATGCCTTCCAGACCATCATCCTGCCCCGCCGCGCCACCGGCCGATTTCGTCTCACCCGAATCTTCTACACCGTTACCTGGAGACCCTGGGTCTTCTTCACAAAACGGCTTCACGATGCGCGCAAACGTGAGTCAGCCTTCAGCTACTACGGGCCCATGTCCCTCATCTTCCTGCTCGCGGTATGGGCGGGCGCAATGGTCGTAGGCTTTGCGCTCGTTTATTTCGCTTTGGGCAGTCCGTTCACCGACACCTTGGACGCCGCGAGCTTCCGTTCCGACCTCTACGTCAGCGGAACAACACTTTTCACCCTCGGCCTCGGGGACGTGACGCCCCACAGTGGCTGGGTGCGTGCAATTGTCATTCTCGAATCCGGCACCGGCCTAGGCCTTCTTGCAGTCGTTATGGGATATTTCCCCGTCCTGTACGGCGCGTTTTCTCGACGCGAAGTCAGCATCTCACTGCTCGACGCGCGTGCCGGCTCACCGCCGACTGCCGCGGAGCTCATGCGCCGCCATTCCTACGAAGGTGGAGATCAGACCCTTGCCCAGTTGCTCCTCGAGTGGGAACGCTGGTCGGCGGAATTGCTCGAGAGCCATATCTCTTATCCGCTGCTTTGCTACTTCCGCTCGCAGCACAACAACCAGAGCTGGATCAGCGCATTGACAGCCGTCCTCGACACATCAGCGTTGCTCATTGCCGGAGTGCAAGGCCACGAGGCGCGTCAGGCCCAGTTGACCTTTGCCATGGCGCGCCATGCCATGGTTGACCTGGCGCAGATCTTCTCGCTAGCGCCAATCAACAATACTCCCGACCGGCTCCCCGCCGAGCGATACGAACAGCTCTATAAGCTGCTCTGCCAGAGCGGTGTCAAGGTTTGCCGCGACGGTCAGTCCGTCGAACGGCTTCGCGACATGCGGGCTCTTTACGAGGGCTACGCCGCGGCCCTCAGCGACTACCTTTGCATGCCCCTGCCGCCGTGGATCGCCGACAAGCCACACAAGGACAACTGGCTCGCCGTGGCCAAGCTGCGCGCCCAAACTGAGCAGGCCAACTCTCCATCCGGTAATGCCGTGCCGGGTGAAGCAGCCGCGCACACAATCGCTGCCCTGGTGGACGACCATCACGACTTTTAAGGCCAGACCCTGCAGCCGTTTTCAACCCGAATGAGATTGCCCCGCCAGTTTGTCCTATCCTCAATGCATGCGATCGAAGCGGACAGGCTCCTCCATCAGCGACAACAACCCCGGCGAGCTCGACCTGATCCGCCAGATCCGCGCTCGTGCAGCCCAGACAACCGGGGCCGCTCTGCGAATGGGCATTGGCGATGACTGCGCTTTGCTGCGCCCACGCCCCGGAGAAGAACTAGCTGTCACCACCGACCTCACCATCGCAGGCCGCCATTTCCGCCTTGATTGGCATCCGCCCGAATCCATCGGCCATCGTGCCCTGGCCAGGGGACTCAGCGATCTGGCCGCCATGGGTGCGCACCCCATCGCCGCTTTTCTTTCTCTCGGCCTGCCCCGAGAACTCACCACACTGTCTGGCCGCCGGACCCCATGGGTTCATTCATTCCTCGACGGCCTGCTTGGACTGGCGTCTGCTTACAAGACCCCCCTTGCCGGTGGAGATCTGGCGGAATCGCCCATCCCCATCGCTGACGTCGTCCTCATTGGCGCCGTTCCCCGTGGAAGAGCTTTGCTTCGCTCCACCGCCCGTCCCGGCCATCTGCTTTATGTAACCGGCTCCCTGGGAGGCGCCGCAGCCGCCCTCGCCAAACTTGAGCTTCTCCAGCCGCATCGGATCCCCAAGAAACTCGCAGCTCAACTAGCCCCCCACCTATACCCCCAGCCCCGCATCGCCCAGGGCGAGTGGCTCGTCCGCCACGGCAGCGCCTCCGCGGCAATCGATCTCAGCGACGGCCTTTCCACCGACCTGGCCCACCTCTGCCAGGAATCCCACGTCGCCGCCGAGATCGATGCCGCCCTGCTCCCTGTCCACCCCGCCGCGACCCTAGCCCAGGCCCTCAACGGCGGAGAGGACTACGAGCTCCTATTCACCGCCCCAGCCACAGCCCGACCCCCCAAATCAATCTCTGGTGTGCCCATCACAAGGATCGGCCGCATTCTGCCACTCCGCCGCAACCGGCCCACCGTCACGCTCCTCAGCGATAACGGCCCCCAAACCCTCAACCCTCAAGGCTGGCAGCATTTCTCTTGATCACCTCACCCCTCACAGCCGCTATCATCATGAGTGTCATGAACACCAAAATTCCCCGCGTCCGCTTTGCGCCCTCCCCGACCGGCTTGCTGCACGTCGGCAATGCGCGCACCGCTCTCTACAACTGGCTCTTTGCCCGCCGAAGCGGCGGCCAGTTCATCCTCCGCGTTGAAGACACTGACCTCGAGCGCTCCGAAGGCCGCCACGAAACCCAGCTTATTGAAGACCTTCACTGGCTCGGCCTCGACTGGGACGAAGGGCCCGGCCACCCAGGCCAGCCAGACAAAGGCCCACACGGTCCCTATCGACAGTCAGAGCGGCTCGAAATCTACGCGAAACACACCGAGCGGCTGCTTGCCGAGGGCAAAGCATATCGCTGCTTCTGCTCCCAGGAGGAACTTGAAGCCGAGCGCGCCCAGGCCTCCGCGACACATGGCGCCCAAATCTACTCCGGACGATGCCGCGCCCTCGACCCCGCCACCATCGCCCAGAACATTGCCGATGGCAAGCCATTCGCCGTCCGCCTCAAAATCCAAGATCATCCGCTCCGCTTCCATGATCTTGTCCGCGGCCCCGTCGAGTTCGCCGCTGAAGCCGTCAGCGACCCGGTCCTCGTCCGCTCCGCGAGCGGAGTCTCTGCTGGAATCCCCGTCTACAACTACGTCGTCACCATCGACGACGCGCTGATGCAAATCACCCACGTCATCCGCGGCGACGACCACATCTCCAACACCCCCAAGCAGGTCGCCATCTACCAGGCCTTCGGCTGGCCGATTCCGGAGTTCGCCCATCTATCCACCATTCTTGGCGCAGACCGCGAGCGCCTCTCCAAGCGCCACGGCGCCACCTCGATTTCCACATTCCGCCAGATGGGTTACCTGCCAGAGGCCATGTTCAACTACCTCGCACTTCTCGGCTGGGGCGCGGAGGACGGCAAGACCGAAACCTTTACCCACGATGAGCTGATCAAGGCCTTTTCCATCGAGCGCGTCACCCCGTCCCCTGCCATCTTCGACTTCGACAAGCTCAACTGGCTCAACCGCCACTACCTCAAGCAAGCCGACCCCGAGCGCATCGCCAAGTTAGCCGAGCGCCAGTTCTGCCAGCACCGGCCTGATATTTTTCCCCTCTGGTCCGGGTCTGAGCTCTATACGGCTGAGGCGCTCGCCTTCCTGGCAGGTCAGGATCCTCCAATACACCTCAACCGCCCTTCCCTGGAGTTGATCGCCCACCGGAAAGTCTGGTTCGCCAATCTCCTCGCACTCTTTCTCCCCAAGGTCGACTTTCTCGCCCAGCTCCCTGCCACAGCCGCCTTCATCTTCGCGGTCGACCTCGTCTCAGCTCGCGCCAATGGAGAAAACGCCGCAGTGCTGGCCCCCGACTCCGCCCGCACTGTGCTTTCCGAGTTAGCCGGCCGCGTCCGCACCCACAATGGCCATGTCACCCCTGAAGCCTTCAAAGAGTGGGTGAACGAAATCAAGGCTGCCACCGGAATCAAGGGCAAGGAACTGTTTCATCCGGTCCGCATTGCCCTCACTGGCTCTCATTCCGGTCCCGACTTCGACAAGATCATCCCTCTCATCGAGGACGGTGCCACCCTCGGGCTCTCCATTGCCAGCGTCCGCGACCGCATCAACCAGTTTGTCGGAGTCTGAGCGGAGTGAACGACATCTTCTGGATCAAAGGCAATCCGCCTGCCCCGTTGGCAATCGTGATGAGACCGCGTGGCAACGACTGGCTGGAAGATGAGCTTCTTAGAATGAAGAGGGGGGGTATTGAAACCCTCGTCTCTCTTCTGGAACCCGATGAAGCCGTCATGCTTGGGCTCGCTGATGAGGGAGAACTCGCAGAGAAAATCGGATTGCAATTCCTCTCCCACCCAATACCCGATGTCCACGTTCCGCCCAATGTCGCTGACTTTCGCGCACTTGCAGCGGACCTCGCCAATCGATTGCGCGCCGGCGAACACATGGGCGTACATTGCCGGGGAAGCATCGGCCGAGCCACTGTAACCGCGGCATGCACCCTCATCCACCTCGACTGGGCGCCCAACGATGCTCTAGCGGCCATCCAAGCAGCTCGAGGTTGTGTAGTTCCCGACACTCAAGAGCAGGAGGACTGGATTCTCCGCTACAAGGCCAAGCCGTGACTCCAGATCAGCCCATCGATCCACTCGCCCCACTCTTTGGCGGCAGCTTCCTCCACCACTGGCAGGCCGAGATTCTTCCTGCCCGCCCCATGATTCAGCCTACCCGGCACTTCGTTTATCCCCGCGCAGCGGAGGACGTAGAGCGCGGCGCACTCGAGGTCCTCATCCGCTCCGATGCACTTGCTGCGGAACCGTTCCTGGCCACCTGCGCCCTCGGCTTCCGCGACCCCGCTGTCCCCACCGGCCTTTGGTCAACGCCAAATCCGAAAGAAATCTGCGCCGTCTCCGGCGGTTACGCCTACCTCATCGACACACAAAACCCCACCCGCTTCACCATGATCCCCTACCGCCCCGTCCTTGAAATCCGCCCCGCTCCAGCGCAGAATCTGCTCCTATTCGTCGGCCATCACGCGATCCTCGCCTGGGGCCCCTGCGGCCAAGCGTGGCAATCCGAAAAGCTCTCATCTGAAGGATTGTCCATCACATCGATCGAAGGCCAAATCCTCCACGGCCTCGGCTGGAACATGATGACCGATAAGGAGACGCCCTTCACGCTCGACCTACGGACAGGGCTGACGGTAACGAAAAATTGTCAAGATTACACTAGAGTCAGGAGAGCGCCGCAGTGAAGAAGGTAGTACGCGTCGGGACAGCCTCTGCCCTTCTGCTGCTTGCCTTTGTTCTTTCGTACACCATCGCAGCAGATCACGGCGACGGTGTCACATCCGGAACGTACCATTTCGCCCAGAACGGGGAGACTTCAACATTGGTTCTCAAACCCGATCACAGCTTTCAACAGGAACTCCACCGCGCAGGAAAGACAGGGCGTGCCGAGGGCGTCTGGCGCCGTATGGGGGAGGGAGGCATAGATTTTTCAAAGGAGTTTCTCCTGGTATCAGGACAGGAACCAGGGCCACACGGAAAATCCTATGGCGATATCCATAAAGACTTAGGACTGCTGGTGTCTATAAAACCCGTCAATATCACAGAGACGATTACAGCAAGGTCGATGCTTCCTCTGATAGCGCGCTGCCCGGCGCGTTTGCTGGATACGCAGACAGCGTACAGGCAACCTTGGTCCTCAGCCCGGATCACACGTTCGAGCAAACGGTCAGCGCCCTCGATGTTGCGAAGCATGCTCAAGGAAGCTGGGAATTCAATCAGCATGGAGATATTGCCTTTTCGAAAGCATTCTTGAAGACAGACGGAGAAGCGCTCACAGAGGATGAAACAGCGTCTTGCGGGGACCCAAGAGGCTCAAATTATCTCTCGATCGAGGTCGACATGACGTCCAAGTCAGGTTCTCCGACCTTCCGGAAGAAGCTTCTCACCTGGTAGCTATCAACGGTGAGCCCTACCCCGCCGCCCGATGCTCCTGCAACAACAGCTCATCATAAGCTGCATAGACTCCTTCAAATACCGAGTTCCAACTCATGGTCAGAGCGAACTCCCGGGCCGCAGTTCGCATGGCGGCGTGCTTCGCAGGGTTGCCCAGCACTTCCGCAATCCCCGCCGCAAAATCCTCGTCTGGCACAATCCGGCCCGTCTCACCGTCGCGCACAATCGTCTTCGGGCCGCCATCTGGCGTCACAATCGCCGGAACACCGCTGGCCATTGCTTCCAACACCACGTTCCCAAACGTGTCTGTATGCGACGGAAACACGAACAGGTCCATATTGGCGTACGCTTCTGAAAGCGCCTCGCCGCGCAGCACGCCGGGAATCTCCGCGCGCGGCAGCCGTTCGCGCAGCCACCCTTCCTCTGCCCCGTGCCCTACAATCAGGAACCGGAAACTCTTGTGCCCCATCGCTTCCAGTTCTTCCTGCACCTGGGCCAGCAGCGTCACGTTCTTCTCAATGGACAGGCGGCCAACAAACCCCAGGACCTGATCCCTGTCTTCGGCATCGCGCTTCCGCTTATCTGGATTGAAAAGCCCCGCGTCCACCCCGCGCGGCATCAGGTGGCAAGGTCGGCCCGTCATTTTCTCCAGTTGCGCGCAAAGTTCCGCATTCGGCGCAAACAGCACGCCCGCCGCGGAGTAAAACAGCGCCGCCGCAGCCATCGTCATGTCCTCGATCGTATGTCCCGTTTGCGCCGATTGCTGTTTCGGCAGCAGTCGCAAGAACCACTGCGACCGCCGCGCTAAATATTCATGCACATTCGTGTGCCAACTTGCAGCCAGTGGCACTCCCAGATAACCGGCCAACCCGGCCCCCAGCATTCCCACCTCGCTGGGCCCAGTAATGTGAATCAAATCTGGCTTGAACCGCTCCAGCACCTCGCCAATCAACGGAATATGCCGCAGAAATGCCGGATCGAAGCGAAGATCTTTTTCCAGCGCGAACGAAAGAAAGCCCCGTGAGAGCTCGAGCGTCCAAATGTTGCCGTCTTCAAGAATGGCCTGGGTCCGGTCGCCGGCGCGCACACACAGAAAAGGCAAATTCTGCCGCCGTGCAAACGCCTCAAAGTGCCGGCTGGTATGCGCAACTCCATTGACTTCGTGGAATGAGTCAGGGAAGTAAGCGACCCGTGGAATGCGTGCAGTCATCATTCACTGCCTGTTACTACCGCGAGAGCGGCTGTGAAAATCCGGGGTTCTCGGCGATGCCCAGACGGCGCACACTTCGTCGCTGCGGTGCTTAGCCGTCGTACTCGCCAAGCGCAAGGCGCAACTGGTCGGCCTCGCTCCACGCAATCTTCAAACCGCCAGACACCAGCCCTCTGCCCATCAGTTGTACCAACTTGATGCCAAAGGTCATTGCCCACGGCGGCGTTCCATCCGGCCAAAGTTGGCTCAGCGGCCTCGGCACCCCGTTCGCATCCGGGTGATACACGCGCTCGTCCCAGGTCCGCGAGCCCTGCGGAAACTCCGGATACTCCCGAACCGCATCGATCGCTGAACGCAGAATCCGATGCCTCCAAGGCTCTGCATATTGAGGCATGAAGAGCATGTCGCTCTTCTTCTCTCGCCGGACCTCGTGCACAAACTCTGTAAAGCTGGTTGCGTTGGTGAGGTTGATGTTCGCGTTCGGCTCCACACCGTGCCGGTCCCCGCCAGAAATCAACAGCATGTTCCACTTCTCCGCCAGGCGCCGCACTCTGCGGTTCTCATCCCAGTGCCGCAGTCCGTTCAACTCCAGCGCGTGAAGGTAATTGCCGTTCTTCTGCAAGAACTCATTCACCAGAAACTCATGCCGCTCGCGGCCAACCAGGTACAAGTCCCACATCGGATGGTTGAAGACCACCAGCACATTTGGTTCTACATGCAGCGCAACCAAAAGTTCCGTCAGTCGATCGTCGCTCGGGTTTGCGGTAAAACCCGCGAGTGTTTCCATCCACTCCGTAGACCGCGCGCTCGGCAGGTTATGCACGCCCAGATGGAATGACTGTTTCCCATATGGCGTTGTCCATTCAACGGAAACAGGAATCTGCCGCGCGCTGGGAACCGAACGCAGCATCATTGGCGCTTTGATGTTGTCGTGATCCGAGAGCGATACCATCGGCGCAATGTCCAGCTTCTCGATCTGCGTACTTTCCAGATCGAATGCCAGTTTGGGAGTCATCGGCGGCGTCCAATAGGCAGCCGCATAGTTCACCCGCATCCCGTGCTGCTGCTCCGACCGCCGCTCCAACCGCGACATCAGTGGGCGCATCAACGGATACTGGTTCCCGAAGTTCGCCAGGAAATCAAGCGTCTCTGTGGATTGATTGGTGTGACTGTGCAGCGAAACACCTGACCGGAAGCCGCGCGACGCATGGGGGTCGCGCCACAGGTACGAGATGGTCGAGTTGGCCATTTCTTCTCCTTCTCCTCGATCGTGCCCTGATTTCTGCATTCAGTTTTCACCTCCGACCATCAATGCGGGATTAAGATGGTGCGAATTACCCTTCAATTAGCCCGGGAATCAACAAAGTAAACGGAAGCCTTCCTCAAAATCCCAGCGATTTCCTGCGACTTTCCCTGAAAAACCAAAATCCAAATGCAATTGCGCATCATCCGTGCTGCCCCTAAATTCCTTCGACGGGTTGCTATGGGGAAAGGCGTGAATTAAGCCTAGCAGAATCAATCCGCTTGAAAACAAAAATATCTTCAGGGCGGTGGAGGGCTTTACGGGTTGCAAATAATCGAGGAACAGCGGGCGAATTCACCTTTTTTTTGAGCAGCCGCCTGCAGTGCAGCCTCACGCTGAGGTTTGAAGATTGCACCCTTCATCTTCGCCCCTATTTGAGAGTCTTAGCCATCTCCGGCCCCAGAAAATCCTCCAGCGTCGAACCTGCCATCATATCCTCGCCGTGTCGGGTCGCTTCGTTTCCCGATTCCTTGCCCGCCGCCGCCTCCGCCACCAGGTAATTCTGAGTCAGCCCGTCTCGCAAAAGCTCGAATGCCTGTTCCGGCGTATCGGTAAACTGGAACAGGTCGATGTCCTTCGGCGAAATCGCTCCCGTGCCCACAAGCACGTCCAGGTTGAAAACCTTCTTCCAATAATCTGAGCCGTAAATGACCACCGTGATCTTCTTTGCCAGCTTCTGCGTCTGCGCCAGCGTCAGAATCTCGAACATCTCGTCAAGCGTCCCGAAGCCTCCCGGAAACACCACCAGCGCCTTCGACAGGTACGCAAACCAAAGCTTGCGCATGAAGAAGTAGTGAAACTCGAAGTTCAGCGAAGGCGTGATGTACGGATTCGGCGCCTGTTCGAACGGCAGCCGTATATTCAATCCAATCGTCTTGCCCCCGGCCTCCCAGGCCCCACGGTTGGCCGCCTCCATAATTCCAGGGCCCCCACCCGAAGTCACCACAAACCGGTGCCGCTTCGATGGAATCTTTTTCGCCCAGGTCGTCAACATTCCTGAAAGCCGGCGCGCGTCCTCATAGTAGCGAGCCATCTCCACCGCCGCCACCGCCCGCTTCCGCTGCAGATCCGTCGCCTGACCCGCCGCGATCTCTGGCGCACTGGCCGGCTGCTCGTAGCTCGGCGCCGCCTGGCTCGATCCCGTGTTATCCAGAAGTTCCAGTGCATGATCGGCCTCTTCGCGCCCGCGAAACCGTGCCGACCCGAAGAACACAACCGTGTCCTGAATCTGCTCGTGACGAAATCGTGCCAGAGGCTCCAGATACTCCGCCACGATCCGCATCAACCGGCCGTCCGGCCCGTTCAGAAATGCAGGATTCTCGTACGCCAGCGGAGCCTTCTGCAAGGGCGCCGGAACCCCAGGGCGGCTATCTCCGGTTCCCTCTTCCCTAGTCCCTAGTCCCTCGGTCCCTGTTCCCTGCTCTTTCATTCCTTTTCCGCCCCGTGCCGGATCGCGTCTTGAAACGCCATCCACAAGTTCAAGAGCCCAAGCCCTGACACGATGCCCCGTACTGCGCCGTTCGCGGCATAAATCGAGAGCGTGGGGAATTGGAGAAAAAGCGGATTCTGGTCCCAGAACATGTGCGACCACGGCGCATAGCACACGGCGAGCCCAATATACATCCGAAGCAGGACCCGCAAAAGCAGCTCCGCCTTTTCCAGCCAGCGCGGAAGCCGATGCGGCCCACGCTTCCCGGTTGCGGCGCCAGAGCCGCCCTCAGGGTCATCCGCTACAGCTACAAGCCCCGGCCCAGACTTGGGAGCCGGGCTCGCGGGCATCGAAGGCGATATCATTTCCGGCTGCTGGGACATTCTGTAGGTACACGCGCCGCCCCCGATTC